>Ga0209597_1002472_pt1 | contig 11701 bp, 15 predicted proteins | sample M_140625_MF_Meta_FD_187316 | JGI IMG/M metagenome (GOLD analysis project Ga0209597, IMG submission 187316) | Freshwater microbial communities from Lake Montjoie, Canada to study carbon cycling - M_140625_MF_MetaG (SPAdes) (version 2) | ecosystem: Environmental > Aquatic > Freshwater > Lake...
CTATGCGGTCACGGGATGGCCGCGGGAGGATGATTTTGACTATGATCGATGGATCCCGACCTCTGATTGGATGTGCAGCGGCTGCGGGTTGACGCATGATTGATTGCTGCGTCTTCTACAAATGTGACGGGGTCTTCCTGGCATAGAGAGGCAGCACGATGAGTGATGCATTGTTAACTTCCTTTAAGACTGCGATTCTGATGTTTGGTGAAGAGGATGTGCTTGGTGCGCTTCGTCTCCAGTTTGCGGATGTCTGCTGCGAGACAGATATTATGATCCAAAAGGTCATTGATTTTCTGGATAAGAAATTGGATTCTTGTCCAGATAATTATGCAATTGATATTGTTTCTGCTACCCTTGGCGCATGGATTGACCAAAAGGAGATGACCCCTGACCCGTGGTGGGCTTCTTAGCGGTGGCTTCTTAGCGGTGGCTTCTTAGCGGTGGCTTCTTAGCGGTTGCTTTTGACCCTCTAGACAAGAGGCCTGGGAACAACACCCGCTGCAATGGCCTCCGCAGCTGTGCCATCGATGTCTAGAACGCGGCAGAGGCGACCGTTCACCATGACCTCCAGGATTCCTTCGACGGGAGTTGCCGATTGGATTCCAGTAACTGCCGCCGCTGCCTCTTCTGCGGCGAGGAGAGCCTGTTCTTCGTTCGCATCTCGGTAGAGCCCCGCATCCAGGGCTGATAGGGCAGCTGCGACCAGTTCTGGCGTGATCCCCGGCACTTTTGCTGTGAGAAAGGCCTGGAAGGGAGCACCGCGGCCAATACCTTCTGCCTCCTTCTCGATCGGGATGGCCCAGTTTCCCGCTGGATTTTTGCAGATGCGCCCATTGCTGCTGATAAGATGCTCGGGGATGCTCCAGCCCTCATCGATGTCGCCGCTGCTTCGGACAGTTGCGAAGATGGCCGGGAGGGCATCAAAGAACGGCTTCAGGGCCGGATGCTCCTTTGCATCGCGCAGGAGGACTTTGTTAGTCTGGTGCAGAAAGGCTTAGCAGTCCCGTCGGGCCAGGCCCCGATGGGCTTCACAGCTGATGATGCCTTCGAGGTCGCCCGAGCATGTGTGGCGAAGGCCGCTACCCTTACAGTAGAAACAGATGAGGGGCTGCATGCCCAGGTAAATTGGAATCTGAATGTTAGAAGTCTGCATTTTTGATAGGAATTAACTGTCTTGTGTTAATCACCTGCTTTTGATGCTGAACCGTAGGGGCAATGTCACCTTTTTCATCTTAGAAGAAGCAGCCCTTCATATCACAAAGGATACAATCTTTGAGTATACTGAGACCGTAATAGATGAGGCTTGTGTAAATGGGGGAGAGGGCCGTGATAGCAAGGAGAATATCTTTGAGTGATTCGGGAATTGTTTCAAATCCATACAGGATGGCCAGATAGGGAATCGGACTTACGAGCAATACGGCTATGATCGCTGTTAGGCTCCTGAGTGTTGTCAATATCCGTCCCTTTCGGAGTCGAAAGGCTCCCCAGAGAAGGATTATCAGAATCGGCGCAAATATGACCGCGTTTGCAATAAGGAGCGGCTCTAGGATAGATGTCTCATTATAATCCGTAAACAAAAGGGCGATGGATCCCGCCACCGTGGCAATAGCGACCGCGTAGAATAGGACGTCAAAGCCTTTTGACAGAAAGCATAGGATCGGTGAAGGTTTGGGCATCTCTCTACAGAGGAATCACAGCTTCGGGGCCCGTTCGGTCAACAGGTTCCTTCCAAGTCAGCTGGAGGGCCGTGAAGATATCCTTCTCCTGACGGAGGCCGGATACTGTGACACCCGTCGCTGTGCGGATGAGGCCGTGCTCATTCAGTGTGAAACCCTTTTCCTTGGCGACTTGGCGCATGGCGACGTTGAAGCCGTCCGATCCGGTGAAGTATAGAACAGAGGTAGCGAAGGACATGGGCGGCGTGACTAGAAGATCCAGGCGTCTGGCAGGATGACCCGGCAGCTGTGAGACGGCTAGGCACTTGTGAGGTCCCAGTGCCAAGATCTCCTTGAGGTACCCTGCGGCTTTCAGACTGGCGACATAGTGGGCCAGGGCTGTGGAGGCATCGGTAAAGGCATCTTTTGTGCAGATCATCATGTCAATGTCGCCGCTGTCCGGTTTCCCGCGCCTATAAGAGCCGACGATGACACCCTCCAGGGTCGCGGGTTTGTGACTCAGAAGCGTGGCCTCATGAACCTCCATTTCAGATCGCGGGATGCGCAGCTGCAGATCTTCGTAGTAGAGAAGACCGATGCGCTGATTCTTCGTGAGAGAGGCGCCCATGAGAGAGGCAATGGTCGTGTACCCCGCGGCCACCAGATCGGCTGCCTTCTTGGGACCGATGCCGTAGACCTTTTGGAAGGCATCCAGGGCATCGGGAGCCTTTGTGGCACGGGCCTTGTCGGCGGCGGCAAGGGCGCCCGTATCCAGAATTTCACTGATCTTTTCACGGATCTTGTCGCCGATGCCCGTTCCGGCGCCGCTGGGAACATCCGCCATGCAGGTGATATCAGCCTGAAGGGCGCTGATTGTCTGGATGGCCTTTGCGTATTGCCTTATCTTGTGGCCCCCTGCTTCCTCCGAGCCACAGGTCCGGCGCATAATATCGAGTTCTTTGATGATGATGGCGTTCATTTGCTATCACTGAGCCTGAGAATATGGGAGGCGGTTGCCGTTCAACTTTTAGTGGCGGCTAAATTGACTTCCGATGGACTACCGATGGACTACCGATGGACTACCTGCTGACTAGCAGATCACTTGATATAGAAATGTAAAAACCGTTTGATGAAAAAAATCTTTGTAAACAATAAGGACACAATGCAAGTATCTGATTATATGAATCAATTTCGAAATGCAATTAATGCATATTTACCTACAGAGGAACCGGGACGTATAACTAGGCTAAACTTAATTGGGGAATACATCGCCAGGGATAAGCGCGAAATTGTCTTGTATATTGCCCACGGTTCGCCCGATACAGCATCAGTTGTTACCCGGATTATATATCGGTTACCTGTCCCTATGGAGATATCCCAATTATTCATTAGGGAACGGGTGGTTATTCCTTCCAATGGTCCACACTTTAAAACATTCGATTGCGCCGGTCAATCAGCCCAGCATTTTGTGGAAACAAATAGTGGAAGAATAGCTGGTTTAGCTGATTGGTTTTCTGAAGATCAGCGCATTCGTGCATTGGCACAGGCTGAACCTGCCGGTGTTCGCAAGTCTACTTTGAATAACATGCTGATATATTGGCGAAATATGAGAGCACGTGTATATGATGCTCTGTATTTAGCCAATGTGCGTTTACCCCGTACATCTTCCGGAACAGTTAGATCGCGGACCCGTTCCAGACGTCTATCAACTCATTCAACAAATGCATCCAATGTAAAGAATTTACACTCCTCATCTGGAAGTCGTCGCTCGAACTATACACGAAGTGCACGTAGTTCAAAATCATCCCCGCGGCCAAACTCCCTAAGCAACCATAATTCAGATCCAAAGCCTTAATCGCGGTCAGTAATATTTATACTTAGATAACAAATACCTAAGTATAAATCGTGCCGATTAATTTTATATACCAACCACTATTTTTTTGCAGATCGGCGCCTGGCTTTATTTGCCTTTTTATTTTTACGAGTTTTTTTGCGATAGCCACCCCCCATATCGTCGTCGCCGCCAAAAAGACCTCCGCCACCAAAAAACTCATCTTCCTTTTTAACTGGATCTGGGGCAGCGGCTGCGGCTGCGGCGGCACCACCTGCGCCTTCGTCAGGTTGTAAAAATCTGCTAGATCTGGCATTTTCTTCCACAGTTCTCATACTCCTAATAAGTGGTAGTTTCAAGGCTGCTCTACCCGCCGGTGGTCGGCTGACAAAGCTATTTAGTTTTCCTTCAAAATCGGTTAATTTTTTAATAAATGGCTGACAGAATTTATATTTTTCATTTTCATATTTTAGCCTAATAATTGGCCCAGGTACATTTCTATAATCTTTTATACGTTCTTGAATAGCATCAATACGGACTTCAATAAGATGATTTAATCTAGCTACTGCATCTTCATCTGCTGGTGGCATTTCCGGTATCCCAAGAGCTTTCAGTTTTATAATTATTGATTCTCTAGCGCTAAAGGGAGCGTCCGCAATCCTAAATTTTGCTACTATTGTATCATCAACTGACATGGCTTTAGAAAAACTAAATTCGCTCGATTGTCCAAAATCAATTAATATTACGGAGTATTCATTACTACATTCGGCTGATAATTTAAATTTATTTATAAATGCCACTTTTTCCATCCCGTTCAGACCCGCTAGAGTATTGGCGTAATATTCTGAAAATTTTACAGTAGCGCCACCAGATACTATGTAAGGATTACATAGCATCATATTCCCGGTATTTATGTCACCATGCCTATATCCTATAAGACCTAATTTATAAAATTCTGCATATAAATCATACATATTTTCAGGTATGTATTCAACTTCATTAGGCTCTAGAAGTCTATTCCACTCGTTAACAGATTTATAATTACTATTTATGTGCCCCATCACAATAAATGCAGCTCCTGCAGAATTTCTATTCCTGATAATTCCTGCAATGATTAATGCAAGTCTTTTAGAAGATTCATTTGCTATGTCTTGTATTCCCCCCAATAATAATGCGAATAAATCAAGATCTTCCCTTCCCTCTGTTATTACAACTGCTAAAACGGGGGGGCATATAGGTGCACCAAATGCAATTGCACTTTTATAATATATATTGTTTTGTTTAGTTGCTTCTTCTTGCAATGATGTAAAAGACTGACGATTTGTGTGTTTAATTAGACCGCCATCTCCATTTAGAATTGGTGCAGCCTGGTGTAGGGGGGCGATCTCGGGAAGAGGATTATATCTTATATTGAACCCTCCAAATGCTTCCCCAGCTAATACCACCTTAATAATAATTATCCTAAGCTCATTCATACGCTTAGTGCAAAAATCAAAAAAACTAAACGGGGATGGGACGCCATCTTTTAGTTTAACTGTTATAAGACAAACATTATTACCACCTGCATCGGCTGTCAATAATTCCACAATACCATTTTCAATAAAAAAGTGGAGCTGGTCTTGATCAAATCTGGCATGCACTGGTTCATACGGCAAGTTTCCTGCTCCTGCTCTACGTCCTCCTGCTGCTGCCATTCCTTATATTACATACTTTGGTTTTTTCCGGAATCATTCTTAGATGGCTCCAAATATAAAAAGATCCATTTGTAGAATGGAGGCTCTTACTTCCATGACCGGCGGATGGCCGCTTCTTCTAGTTTCGATTGTGCTGCTCGATGTGATCGTGCTCTTTGTAGTGCGGTATTATCTAGTGCCGTCTCACCCTCTCAATGTCTGGTATGACAAGTATGGGATTCTGGCCGTTCTAGCAGATGTAATGTCGATCGCGATTGGCTTTGCTGTGGCCCGGTGGCTCTTTGCGACCTTTTTCCCTACATCAGGGCTCATCGGATTTCTGTTGCTCCTGGTTGGATTTCAGGCACTGCATGACATCCTCTTTTACGTCGGGGTCATTCAGACTATTCCCCGCGGCGTGAATGGACTCATGGATATCTTTAAGGACTATGCACGGGTCAGCGGTCCCTTGATTATTCCTGGGGATTCCCTTCTTATGTTAGGCTCCGCAGCTATTTTCACGGGACTGTCGTATCTTCCTCTCTCTGGGCAGATCTTTGCTGCCTTGGTAACGGCCTACACGCTGCCTTATATTCTGACAACCGATGCAGCAAAGGCACAGAAATAAATCCCAAGTTGATTATTAGATGGAGGCTGTGGATCATTTTTATACATTTTATGGGGCCAGTATTGCCCCACTTGATTTAGCTATCCTTTCCACGGCTGCACCGGAGCTGTTGGTACTAATCGATCTTATTACACAGTATGAATGTAAAAATATTATCGATACGATGAATCCTAGAGATTTCCTTAACGAAATTGCGAAAACGCCAGAAGGGATCGCTGAAGTATTGGCCTCCCGAATTGTCCCGATCACAATGGACTATGTTAAATCTATCCAAAAAATCCCCGAATTAAAGTTATTTAATGATGCCTTCTTTCGATTACTGCAACAGAATATCATACTGCGATTATCCTGCTGTCTGTGTATTACACTCCTTAAAAGTAACATGTTATCTGCAGCGCAGATAGAGGAACTCAACGTATTTTCTGGACATATTGGTCTCTTTCACAGTAGGAAGATTGGCCCCTTACAGGTCGTAAAGGGAGATATCATCGAAAAGGAATCTCCTGTGACTGTTTCGACAAAGACAAATAAGGGTGGTTCTCGGAAAGATCATCGCAAAGGTCATCGCAAAGGTCATCGTAAGAGTCATCGTAAGAGTCATCGTAAGAGTCATTGCAAGAGTCATCGTAAAGGTCATCAAACGATTCGGTATACAAGAAAATTTAGGCAGAGAGGCGGAACTCGCTGGTTAGCAGCATTACTTGCTGCATTTGGCTTGGTAGATACCCCGACCACAAATACTAAGACAACTGTCACCAATTCATCTAGTTCTTCAGCAATAGCTGCCTCTAATTCAGCTACGGGTGCTGCTGTAGCCAATTCATTAACCAGTGCTGCTGCTGATGCCACCAGTTCATCGAGTCTGGCTGCATATCCTGCATCTATTGGTGCTGTCCCCAGTTCATCCAGCCTATCAGCAATACCGGCATATGCATCTGCTGCATCTTCATCTTCATTTTCAAGAAATACACGTCCTAATGTGAACCATACGACTGACATAGCTATTTTTAACTCAACCTTCGAAGGTGATTTTTATCCACTTCGTCGGCAAACAAATATTTCTTTTGCCGAAATAATGGCATTTGTGACACAATCATATGGCAAAATAGTAACAGACATTTCTGTAGATACGGCTGCTGCTACTGATAATTCTTCTTTAGTGCCTCCTGCGGCTGCCCCCACTCTAAAGAGTGGGGCTGGAGCCCTTGGATCTCTAATATATGATTTATTTAAATTTAAAGTCCCTCCGTATTCAAAATCGTCTTTTACACTTTCAACTGAAAGTGGTCCACAGGAGGTTCTTGATATATATGCTCTTCCCCCTGATCCGCATGTAAATATGGATGTTGTGGATATGAGTAGTGTTGGTAATTCTACTATAGCCTATAATATACTTTACTACCTAAGCAATGTTGTTCCTGAGATAGGTTTTACACTGACAATTCATGAAAGTAAACGCATCTTAAATACCACGACCGGATTTCATAATTTTATTACGGCTGGTATAGCCGATCAACAATTAGCCGTTGGGAAGCGGGATCGTGTTTCCGGGACATGGACCCGTGCTGGAAATAGACTTGGTTTCGGCCATCATCACCCTGGTCAGTTTGATCGTATTCATGCACTTGCATCAGAAGCACCTGCAGATTTATCTGTATTTTTATGGGGGGCAGTATATGGTTCGGGTTACACAAATGTTATTGGTACGCAGACAGGCGTATTACTTTATACACCAAGTGCCCCTATTATTGCTGCTATTGAGAAATTGCATCTTAGTAGTGCAAATTCTTCACAAATTAGTGATATAGCAGGTTCTATGTCACAACAACTTGTAGATATGGGTTTCCGTTACAACTCCACCTTACCAAGACTTACTGGACCGCGGTATGTTGATTCAACCGGTAAAGTAATGTCAGGACTTGAAGGTTGGGGGCCGGGCCGTTATAAACTTCTGCGACCGCTCGTGAATGCTTCTTCTTTGGAGATGTCATTAACATTGGGCGATTCCGTCATTCATGTAGATCACTTGTTTGATGTTGTATTTATCCCACATGAATTATTTTTTAGAGGACCTGTTAATATTCCAATCTATACGCCCAGAACCCAAATGATAGAGGTCCCTGCGCGTCGTGAGGAACATACACTAGAACGTATACCGGTGCCAAGTTCACGTGGATTTCGGGTTGATCATTTACCTGGGCTCCCCTTTAATTTTACACTTCATGCATCCAATCACACAATTTTACCGCGCATCACTAATCCATTTTCGGCAACTATAACCTGTAGCAATCCTGCTTGGCCGATTCATGCCTTGCAGGACTATCGGCTTCAACAGAAATGTCATGCGGATTTAAGGTCTACACTTGCACTTCCAATACATATGGAAACTTTATGGGCCAGTAACATAAGTTATGCTAATGCATTTGCATTAAGCCCTGTTCCATTTGATGTATTCCGCGTATTTGGATGGAGTGATTCGTCAGTAGGCAAAATGATGGAACCTATTTTCCGTGCAATCAGAGCTGCCTATATGGGCCGTCCTGATAAACCTTACCCTACAAATGTAGCCCTGCCGCCCTAACGATTGGTCTTGTCTAAAGGGGGACCCTTGTACACAGAGTAAATGGGTGCCATCAATCTTCTTCATGATGCCTTTGATGCACTTTGGACTGTCGTTGCAGCCCATGAAATCAGCCACGAAGCTTTGCTGGGCCTCAAACAAAAGATACAAGGACTCCTGATGGAATATGATTCCTCTACTAATCCTCTGGGCCACTATGGGACACACGGCATTGATCGAAATCGTGCGCGTCTTCAGACTGCAATACGGGGTCTCTATGAAGAGGGTGCCGATGAACTGGCCATTCTAGAACTTATGTTCTCTACTCCCGATACACCAGAATATACTGCTATGACAGAAGTTCTAGTGCGCTATATAGCGGTACGTGATGAATTGACTTCCGATTCAGACTCTAGTGACTCAGACTCTGATTAAGATACTCCTTGACGCGTTCATACGCTCTGCAGCTAGGCACTTGTAGTGCGGTAGCTCCAATGCGAACGGTCTGGGTGGCATCGTTGCACTTGACGGTACGGTGGAGAGGGAGGGCTGCATTAAGCCGACTATGGTCTCTGGCAATGTAGATAGACTCATTGTTGATGCTGAGGAATCCGTGCTTCTGGTGAACGCCGTTCACAGAGATGGCTACCGCTTTTCCTTGGAGTTTGAGGCCACAGTCATACCGGCGACCCTTATACCCACGGCACATTGTCCGCTTCAGAGCCTTTCCTCTGCATACCTTCCTTGTGGGTGCCATTCTACTTTGTCTTCTTGATTTTTCCGATGGGGCAAGGGGGGACAACCGGAACAGCCAATGTCTTGAGCCATCGCTGAACACGCTCTTTCGGAGCTGCACTTCCTGACAGCAGTGTTGTCGAATTGGTCGTATTAAGAAGAGAAGCAACCCAGAGAGCCATCTCAAGGCCTCCGTCACGAAGAGCTGCGCCCCGTGTCTGGAGCTCATCGCGGAGTTCACAGAGATACTTGAACTGGTTAAAGAGCCAGGACTGCCGGGCCAGGACAGCCGTGTACTGAAACTTCCAACCCTTGCCAGGAGGAACCGGGGTAGCGGCGGGATGTTCCGCAACAAATAGACGATGATTCACAGCCTGTAACTTGCTCTGGAAGGATAGTGGAAAGAGACTCCAGTGTTGGTGGAAAAAAGTATAGTAGTCCTGTCGGTCACTCGTGGCAATGGAGGTCAGGCAATCCTTGTACATCGACCAAGCCTTTTGGTCCGATCCAAAGTGTTCTCGGATCCAGTCAGGAAGTGTTTCGTGCAGATGCAGCCCTGCCAGGTTTAGGTCATTGTTATCCAAATGGAGATCCTCCTGAATGTCGAGTTCGCCGTCCAGGAGGCGCATCACAAGGTCTTGAACTGTGAAGGATCGGGTAATATCATTGGAGGTGTCGGTGGTTCCCGCTCCTTCCTGCCACTGCAGGAGTTTCCTGAGGTCACCGTTGTGACGTTCCCACAGCGGCTGGAGTGAAATGGTATCCTGACCCATCCAGGCAGCGCAACTCATCACATCAGGGGCTTGTATCTGGAGGCAGAAACAGAGACGCATCATGGGCTGATAGCGTTTTTCTTGCCATTCATTCGATATACAGAGGATCAGATTGGGGCCGGTGTATTCTTTAAGAATCCGGACAAGTTCGGAAAGGCCGCCGCGATCTCCCGCTGACATACCGTCGATTTCATCCAGGATAATGCCGAGGGGTCTATGCCCTTCGGGCCGGAAGAAATCACCGACGTTTGCGGAGTTTAGGAGAGGCTCGATCAGTTCTGACATGGCCGCTTTGTGACGGAATTGAGAGGCATTGCATTCGACGGGTCGGAGGCCCAAGTCATTGACGACGCGGTGGGCCAGAGTCGTCTTGCCAACACCAGGGGGGCCGTAGAGAAAGGCCGCAACCGGCGTTCTGGGTGACTTTATAGAGGCCCATGCGACGAGGGCGTCGTAGTGCGTTTTATGCAGAAGTGGGGAAATGGGTGCAGGAGCCGACATCTTACTATAGAGTTCGGTTCTGGCTATGTTTAGGCAAAGACCCTGGCTATTCTCATTCTTAATCAAAGATTCCCTATTCCCTTATGTGTCTCCTTGTATTCAATTGCGCCTTTTGATACTAATAAGTCTTTTAACGTATTAACAGCAGCGATCTCTTTAGGTTTATCTAATAATAATCTTATGAGTGCTTTGTTTACCCAATATAATGGTGTAAATTTCCTCTCACTAGGATCAATTACTGTAAAATTTGGATCTGCACCAGCATTAATTAGACTAGTTGCTACTTCAGTGAAATCGTATATTTTATCGTATGTATTCGCTAAACCCCTACATGCAGCATACAGTGGTTCATCTTTTGCTCTTGGGAGCAAGGTAGCATGCTGCAGATAGAGATTTACAAAAACTACCTGACCGCGTGTACTGTGATCTAATAAACCAGCCGCTGCCTTCTTAGGTGACTCCTCCTTAATATTTGCAATATGCAGTGTCATTATATTCATTCCATTGGGGTCGCCCCCCCCCCGCGCTGAGCTCTGGTTGATCGTCTAGATCTCTTTTGCCGGAGATTACGGCGAGTTGATCGATACCTTTTAGCCATTTCTACTATAAATGGTGAAAATTATAATACAAGGTGCAGCGTGGATTCCTTCGCAATGTTGTAATCTGCAAGGGTGCGGCCATCCTCCAGCTGCTTCCCTGCAAAGATCAGGCGCTGCTGATCGGGGGGAATTCCCTCCTTGTCCTGAATCTTGGCCTTGACATCCTCAATGCTGTTGGAGGCTTCCACATCAAGCGTGATCGTCTTACCCGTTAGCGTCTTGATGAAGATCTGCATTCTGCTTTTAATGGATGTAGATATTCCTTAGATGGAAAACGCGCCTTCAAATCCCGTCGTTACGGATTAATCCGTAACTCCTTCCCAAGTCAACCCATACTGGTTGGCCGCAGAGACCTTCTGGGCCATATTGCCGGAAGGATTAAAGGCATACTGGTAATAATCCGGATCCGTCGGCTTCGGCAGCATATCCGGGTTTGCCTGTTTCAGCTTCGGCGTGTGCAGCCCAACAAAGTCCATACAGGCCGTCGGGGTCACCTGTGACAGATAGTCCGGGCAGGGACGGATGTACGGGGGCCAGGTCGAGCCGGGATCACCCTTCGGGAAATAGACATAGTACATGATGTAAATCAAAAGGATTCCGCTGATAAGCCATAGAACACCCGCGATAGCACGATCCGATGCAAACAGCAGATAGCAGAGGAATAGATGGACAGCTATGGTCAGGGCCCAATATACATACTTCATGAGGCTCAAGGTACTCTTGCTAAACGCCATTCTCTATGG
>Ga0209597_1002478_pt1 | contig 11692 bp, 9 predicted proteins | sample M_140625_MF_Meta_FD_187316 | JGI IMG/M metagenome (GOLD analysis project Ga0209597, IMG submission 187316) | Freshwater microbial communities from Lake Montjoie, Canada to study carbon cycling - M_140625_MF_MetaG (SPAdes) (version 2) | ecosystem: Environmental > Aquatic > Freshwater > Lake...
GAATTCATCAAGGCCTGAATCTCAGTGTATGTCAATGCATAACCGAAATAATAGACACGGCTCGCCATACCCTTTGCAGCACCATCAAATACCATATTTGTCATAGGCTGTGTACCTGAAAACTGAGGGTCCTTTGTAAGAGAAACAGTCGTCGTGCTGCTGAGTGTAATCTTTCTAGGATTGAACAAGTAGACATCACCGTAATTCTGGTATGGTGGAGTATTACCACTGAGAGCCATCTTACTCTTCAAGTTACCATTAATGTAAATATACAGCTTATTGCCCTTGCAAGAAACAACCAAATGGAACCACTTTTCTACAGGGATATTCTCAATATCTGAGTAATTGTCCCACGTATCATAACAATTCATAAACACACGGAGCTTATTCTCATTGCCCCAGGCAAAGATACCAGGGCCCATCAATGGATAACACTTATTATAACCCTTGTGCATAATGTGATATAACTTCGCATCACCAGTTGAAAATGTGTCACTGCTCAAATAAATGAACATGGCATAACTGAATTCTATGCCGGAACGTTGATTATCCGAAAAATATATCGTTTTAGCATTAGGATTCGCTGGATTTTGAATTGCCGTGAACATTCTTGAACCGGAAGGATATGTCTTTGGGAATAGCTCAACACGATCCTTCCACATGCGCATAAAGGAATTATATATGTATTCACCCCCAGACATTACCAAATATAAGATAACAACAATTGCAAGACCTGAAACAACTTGTGATAAGGGATCTGATCCTAGAAATGACATCCCGCTTGTTGACACTGCATTTGGAACAACAACAGGCGCATTTAGGACCTTCTCCATACTATCTATCTATCAATTATATGAAAAATATGCATTTGTAGATGCTTATGTTTCAAATAATATACCGCCAAATACCAAAGTTAAGTACACCACGGTATGATTTACATTTATTCTGTCTTCTTAATTTCAACGCTGTACTGTCCAGGATTGATATAAGCATATAACATACCAAGGATTGAATTATCAAAGGGTCCAGAATAATAATTCTTATAAACCTGATCCGGGGCATATGCAAAGTTCGCAACACGTGTCTGACCAATCAGACCGCCAAAGCCATCGGGTCCTCCAAGAGTTACTGTAGGCTTATCACTATCAACCATATACATTCCAGGTAAAACCGTGCTGCGAGATAACTTACCATCGATATAGACATCGAGAGTACGACCTGCAAGAACAGCCGTGATATTCACCCACTTCTGCAATGGTACATCATCAATATCGCCATTCTTAAATGTAGGGTCAATTGCTGAATCACTATATATACCTGTACCATTTATCAACTTACCCATCTCACCTCCAGAGCCTAAGGTCAATTTTGTAGTATCACCGTAACTTACACGCACACCAAGCTTGTTTGTATTTTGTCCCAAGTACAAAACAAGTGTATTATACCCTGAAGCAGCTGGGGCACCACCTGACAAGGTTAAAATTACCTTATTCTTTCCTGGATTGATTCCCCAATTTGTTACATATACCCATGTACTTATAGATACCTCTCCACCTGGGTATATACCTGGAACATTCGGTGTTGTATATATCTTGGCATTCGTATCTTTTCCAGGGAGGCCTGAACCAGGGGAACTATATAAGATATAGTCCTTCTGGTCCGAGCCACCACCCAGCCACTTGTATAATTGATACATTGACCATACGAAGAGTAGTGCTATAAGTATAAGAAAAATTGCTCTACCTGGGCCCTGTGAGATTGCACCACGAACACTCTCCATTCAATTCTATTCTTATCAAATAGTTTATGCATAGGAACTTGTCCATTTTTCAAATGGACTTGTTTTCGCAGATTTTCCTACTGAACAATTTCCACCCGGACACATTGGGTTAAAATTCATAAGACCACTTGGAATAGCTATAACTGAAAATAAATCAGGAGTAAAATATGGTTTTCCAGTTGTATCCACGGTAGACTCAACTGTAGAACGCACCTCATCTAATTGCATTGGATATGGTGCAAGACTCATTAAGGCAATTTGCCCTGATAGCCTCGGTTCTCCAACACGAAGCGGCTGCGTATCATCAAAATCTGGCATTGCCGTACACATATGACTGGCAGTTAGCTTTCCATTTATATAAACGCTAAATCTACGACCCTGTCTTACAATGACAACGGCTGTCCAGCGTTGCAAGGGAAAGTTAGGAATCTCAATAAATTCTGGTACTGCACACGATTTCACGAAGATTTCAAGCTTTGCAGGAGATGCTGAATATCCTCGTCCTGCATCCGCCGCTATGAGAATCTTAAAGGATTGCTTCGTGCCAATTTGAACCACAGATGCATACTCATTCCCTGAAACCGATGTGCGATCCTTAATGGAAGGATTAATGTAGAATATTAAACTAGATCCAGATGTTCCTGTCCAGGCTTTCTTGAGTTCCTCACTTGTAATCACCTGGCTAGATTTCGATAAGTCAATTTGTTCGGGGCCAATTCTTTTAGGTGGTTTCGGTAAAATATAGTATTGTATAGCATAATAGATTAGATATATTGTTATAATTAGCCCCAATACGAACAAGGGTGTGTTCATCTATTATAACTAAATTATTAAGATAATATCTTAGTTATAATTTGATAATTATTTATTACCGTGGAGTGTTTTATACATACTTGTCTGCTCGTGTTACATCTCCCATACGACCCTTCATTTCACTCGCCGGTACAGTATATCCAAACACGCGCAAGTATCTTACCTTGATACCTGCAGATACGACATTATTATTATTTATGATATTCGCCGTTGTAAATATCTTATCCCCTGTACCTGGTAGCACGGTCGTTGTCTTGAGGCGCCGTGTCTTCACAAGCAAACCATTTAGATATCCTTCCATAATACTCGATGTTTTTGAAATTCCAAGGCGGAAGGGTTTATGTATAGGTACATTATCAATCACAATACTCTGAGGGGCGCCTGCAGAATCAGCCGCTGTTATATAAATCGTATTCGTTGCATTATCTAAGTTAACAGATAAGGTTGGATGTAGAACATCAGGTCCTAGGATAAAGAAGGTTCTCTGAGATATGTTATTCCCTGAGACATCCTTTCCAAGCTGCTGAGGAAACTCATTCTCAATTAAAATATCCATTGTTAAACCGTAATTCGCCTGACCTTCAAGTAAGGTCGTTGATAAAGCCTTTTTAGCAGCCGTTGAACCAGGAGGGGCATTCGGGTCAGGGGCAACCGTTCCAAGTGTAATATCGGTGGTATTTGTACTATCTGGCCAAAAAGCTTGCGAAGGATCAATGCCGGGTATTGGAATATATCCACCATCTCCAGGTGTTCTTTCAAAGATAGGTGTTATCCACTGGTCAATTCCAAGTAAGATGACACCAATGGCTAAGATACCTGCAATAACATACAAGATAATTCTTACAGCCATTGACCCTGCAACTGGCGGAGGAAGTCCAGCTGCTTTAGCAATACCCTCAGTAGCTGCAGCATATTGTAAGGTTGTCGGTTTTTTGATTGTCTTGCCAATATTCGTTATATTTTTAACAACATTTGCAATCTTCTGGGTACGACCTACGTCCATCTGCTAACTTGTAGTAAGTTATTCTTCAGATGTTTCTGCTTTTTTCTTCTTCTTTCGTGTAAGCGTCTTCTTCTTAGGATCATACCCAATGCGCTTGTAATATGCCCTGGAATCTTTGGCATCACACTTTATAAGATTCTCACGCAGATAACAAACAAAGGATAGACGACTATAGAGTTTCTCAATTCCCTGTGTTCCCGTTTCCTTGTCATTCTTATAGACTTCAGGTAAGGCCTTGTTAAAAACCTTATCGTCAGCCGATTCGTGCATATCTGTATTGCAATGCCACTCGTGTACATCCATTGCTAAGAAATCACCCGTTCGCAAATCAAAGCCAATCTTGTATCTTGGAAATAAGGTATATCCTCCCCTATACTTTCCTCTCTCAATGACTGATAGGTTTCCAAAGCCTGCTCGTAAATCTCCAGCATCCATATGCAGTCCTGTACGGAAATTGCGATTCATCGTTACTGAAGAGAAGGCCGTATTTCCAATCTGAAAATCTGGTTTCTTATGCGCCTGTGCATACTGTGCCTTGTAGCGGTCGGGAACAAGTTTCTTGAAAAGCTGGTCAATTTCCTCAATATAGGGAGTACCATTCTTAAATTGCTCAAAATACTTCTGGGTATAGGAAGTCAAGCGACAGGGTAGGCCCATAAAGGGAGTCTTCTCAAAATATCCTAGAACACTGCTAAAGACATTGTTATTTACGCGCATCTTACTCACCTTGCCGTTTTCCATATAACGGGCTGAGTGTCCACTCACTTGGGTCGGCTTCCGCCGTGTCCAATACTTACTCTTCAAGTCAATCGGTCCTGCAGCTGCACCACGATTGCGTGAGGCAGATGAGGCATTGTAGAAATTCTTCCAGGCCAATTCGATAATATCGTGCGGAATGACATTCTTTCGTAGACGCGCCATAAGTTTCTTACCACCTGGAGCTGTATCGTCTTTCACATACACATCGATGTCCTCATTGTAAATGGTATCTGCATCTTTTTCACTGAAATACGTGCCTTCCCGAGCCTTTAATTGATCTTCCGTGAGTTTCGGCTCTAAGATAACCTGCTTCACTCCAGAAGTCTTAGCCGGTCGAACGGACTTTTTTGGAATCTGTAGACCCTCAAATAATTCCTCGTCCGTGACGGGCATCCTACCCTAGTGAAAGATATGTTACGCTTCACGGCGTATAGTGAAATACATTACACCACCGACTAAGGCCATTACCGCAATCCCTGCGCTTATACCTTTTAACATTGCTTGTTGGTCAGCTTCTAAAAAATCTTGTGCTGTAACTACCGGAGACCTTGCTCGTTTTCCAAGGCGTGTATAGTATTCAATCACTTCCGTCTCGGTATATTTGCGTTTTCCTAACATCTGATTGACCTCATTGTGCAAATCTACTGTCCAGCGAAAGAGATCCTTTCTATTATCCAAGGATGGTCCAATTGGCATCTTTGCCATATGAGATGTATAATGCTGTTTGCAAATCGGGCAAGGAATTAATTGTTGAAGAGACTCAAAGAATTCCTTCGTAGCCTTCTTGTGACCATAGGAAGGGTCCTGTGGATATCCCAGAGCAACTATGTGAATCGTATGCCAAAAGAATGGCCCCCAGACTTCTGGTGGAACATGCATCGTATCTATTGATATATAAGACTGTCAATAGCCACCTAAGCCGCATAGAAATTATACAGTCAAGGGACACTCATGTCATTTAATCAAAATACACAATCTCTACATTGTTCAAATTGTGGCACATCCGGGCATACCTTTCGGATGTGCATTGAACCCGTATCAAGTTACGGTGTTCTAGTCTTTCGTTGGGTATCGACAAAATCCATATGGACTCCATACAGTGAATTGTGTAAAAACGGTAACACATCGTTAGGTCTTACAGACATTGTTCCAGAGATTCTTATGATTCAGAGAAAGGACTCATTAGGATTTATGGACATTATGCGTGGTAAGTACAAGGTCAATGAGCCTGATTATATCAGAAAGCAAATCCGTGGTATGACCGAATTTGAAAGAGCAAAATTAATGACTATGGAGTTTGAGGAAATCTGGCATCAACTCTGGGGATCAGATACAGAATCTTCGCAGAGATATGCAAATGACAGAATTGTATCAAGACAAAAGTTGGCAGAACTCCGGGCAGGAGTGGAAGGACCCAATGGTGAGCGATATACATTATCCGACCTTCTCCGGCAAGAGCCTCTTTTACATCAGACTCCTGAATGGGGATTTCCAAAGGGTCGTCGTGACCCATATGAAACAGATATCCAGTGTGCCTTTCGCGAACTTGAGGAAGAGACAAGTATTACGGAAGATGAACTCTGGAAGGCAACCAATGTATGTCCCTTTATTGAGCAATTCTATGGTTCAAACAATATTCACTACAGGCACAGTTATTATCTTGCACAGTACATTGGAACTCGTAATATCACCTTCAATGCCTTGAATCAGGAAATGGCTCGTGAAGTGGGAAATGTATCTTGGAAACCGCTTGATGAGGCTCTCATTCTTCTAAGGCCCGAAAACGTAGAGAAGCGTGGAATTCTCATTCAGTTAGCCAATCTATTACGCAATTTCTCGTCGACCTTTCGTGAAACAATTATGCCAGCCCCCCTGGATGACCGCTTGAACCACGGCACCGAAAATAGGGTAGAAGAGCAGCAGGGTCGCTATGTCTTCATCAGTGGAACCCAGGGAACAGTGGAAGGAAGAATGGAACGACCAAGAAGATTTTTCGGAACGCGACAAACTTATAGAAGAGTTCCAGACGTACGCGGCGCCAATCCGGGCGCAGACACTCAGGGACATTGGGTCACACCTGGAGCAGCGGGAGAGCGAGGGTTCATTGTACCCAGACATAGACGAACCCCAATTTCTTATGAAATTGTTGAGGAAGCGTGAGTTCAGAGAAACCCTTCAAACCAAGATTACTGATGAAACTCTACAAACAAATGTTTGCGCAGTGGAAGAATTTGAATATACATCAGTGCAGAAATTTGTAGCACAGTTCATGTCTCCTAAAACACCCTATAATGGAATGCTTTTGTATCACGGTGTCGGCGTAGGAAAGACATGTACTGCTATTCTAGCTGCAGAGGCATTTCTTGAATTAAGTCCTAAGAACAAGGTATTTATAATCGCACCACCTGCGATTCAGCCAGGATTCTACAGAACTATTTTTGATTCAAGTCGGATTAAGTTTGGCTCTGAATCGGATGTACCCAATGAGCACGAGGGTTGTACTGGAAACCGTTATCTTTATTTAACACAGACACAATATGAAAGAGAGAAAAAGGACATTGAATTACGTGTCAATAAACTCATCAATAAGCGGTATTCCATAATGGGATACGTTGCCTTCAGAAATATGGTAAAAGAAATTATTGGTCAAATTCCGGTAACACTCAATCCGGAAAAGAAGGCTCAACAAGAAACACGCCTTCTACAAAATGCCTTGAGTGGCTCACTTATTATTGTTGATGAGGCACACAATATGCGTGATGTATCAGATGATGCTGATGATGCAGATGATCTAACGAGTGGTGCTCCAGATGAGCGCAGTGATTCATCAGGAGGCAAAAAGTTGGCTCCGTATTTAAGAAAGGTCTTGGAAACCTGCGAAGGAAACAAGTTACTACTTATGTCTGCAACGCCTATGTACAATACGTATAGTGAAATCGTATCGCTTTTGAATTACCTGTTATATGCAGACCATGTAGATAAGTCTCAACTTTTGAGAGAATCAGATATTAAATTCCAGATGAATGAATCGGGGGAGCAATTAACTCCAGAATCTGAGGCAAGAATCATTAAGGTGGCGAATGGCCGTGTGAGTTTTATGCGGGGTGAAAATCCGAAGGCCTTTCCTGCAAGACTCGATCCAGCGGATTCATTGCGTCTTAAAGAGTGGCCTGATAGACAGCCAAATGGTAAGGAGCAAATTCCAGTCGAGCAGAGAACAGATGTACTTCGTTTACCGCTTGTTAAATGTGAGTTATCAGGGGATTCTTTAGCGGTTATGCGGTATATGACTGAAAAACTTGTTTCAGCAAAGGGTGTAGGGATTCGCACAATTGATACCTTGCTGCAGGCAGGAAATTGTATCTTTCCAGGTGAAGGACTTGATGGACGTATAGGAAATGAGGGGTTTCAGAATTTATTTACATCAAAGGCCGTTGCCGCAACCTTTGATAGTACACGTATATCCTTTCTTCCACAATATGTACCCGCTGATTCTGATCCTAATACTTATAGCTGGATGACAACAGGAAGAAATAGTCTAGGAAAATATTCACCAAAGTTTAATCAGATTTTACAGTCTATACGTTCAGGTACAGGTATATCGTTTGTTTATAGTCGCTTTGTTGAAAACGGTGCAGTGATTTTTTGCCTCTTACTCGAGGCGAATGGCTATACTGCTTGGGGGCGTTCGGCACCCTTATTCAAAGCAAATAAACCTGCGGATGGAGGTAGACAATGTGCAAAATGTGAAAAAAAAGAAAAACACCATCCAGCCTTTATAAAAGAGCAACCAGAATCACGTGAAAATCATATATTCAGTCCTGCATATTATGCTCTTCTAACGGCAAGTAGCGTAGATACAGTTGAGAAACAATCGCTTCCTCTTTCTCCAAACAATCCACGGGTTGTTTCTGTCGCACGTGATTTCAATAATTCAGATGGATCCAAGATTAAGGTAATCGTTGGTTCACAGGTTGCAGGTGAAGGTCTTGACTTGCGTGCGATAAGAGAAATCCATATCTTAGAAGGATGGTTTCACTTGTCAAAACAAGAGCAGATTATAGGGCGTGGTATTCGTTATTGTTCTCATCAGGGTCTTCCTTACCAGGAGAGAAATTGTATTATTAATTTATATGTAAACGTATTTCCTCCAGATATAAATAAGGAAACCATTGATTTATATACATACCGTAATGCAATGAATAAGGCGGTTCGTGTAGGAAATGTAAGTCGTGCTTTAAAACAAGGCGCAACTGACTGCAATGTAAATCGTGAGGCAATCTTAGTAAGTGGTTTAAAAAATGTAAGAATGGTTGATAACCAGCGCGTAGAAAGAGATCAGGATCTAAATGACAAAGATTATACATCAATTTGTGATTGGATCCGTTGCGCATATACATGTAAGCCATCCATTGATATAAAAAGACTTCCTGAAGATAATCAAACGTATGATATATTTTCAGCCCGCTTTGCTGAGCAGTCTATGATTTCGCGATTGAAGAAATTAATAAAAGAGCAAACTTGGTTTCGCTGGGAAGATATACAGGAAATTTTTAAGGATATTCCAAAGGCTACATTGACAGCCTTGCTTCTAAGAACAGTCAATAATCCATCAGTAACCTTTGAAAATGGGCACGTTCAAGGTCATCTTATCTACAGAAATAATTTATTCTTATTTCAACCAAGTACAATTCAAGATCACGGAATTCCATTATCTCTCCGATATGGAAGATATCCTATTAAAAGGGATTACTATGAGCCAGAAAAGGTCACTTCAGCTAAACCAGCCATTGTTACAAAGGCACGTGCATTTAAGGTAAAAGCGACAGTTCTGCCTATTGTAGAAAATGAAAATTCAGATAAGGATGATGATTCAGTAGAACAAGGTCAAGAAGCTGCTTTACCAGTTGCACCTGTAGCACCTGTCGCAAGTGAAATAAATATGGATGCAACGAGGGCATTTTGGTCTGATATAAATAGCTGGATTGATACTTGGGCAAAAGATGGAACCCAGAAAGCAAATATCTTAGAAAATATACCAGATACCTTGAGTGAATCACTCCTACGCTATACAGAGAATGATTCTGAAAAGAAAGATAATTATATATCACGTTTGAAGAAACTTCAATGGTGGGGTCAATCCATTGCAAATGTTCCTGATGGCCTCAGTGATCTTCGCAAGGCGGCAAGACAATTTGCTTGGGATTCAATTCTAAAGGGACCTGAGCAAATTGCCTTATTAGAAGAAGGTGTTGCCTATGCAGAAGAAGCAGGAAATGAGCAGCTTGTAAATTCAGGTTCTATAAAAGGCTTTCGTTACCTTGATATGATAACAAGACAACCTATATACAAATGTAGTGGTATGAGTGACGTTGCTGGAAGTACAACTTGCCCACCTTCCGTTCTACAACTCTTTATAACATCCAAGACTGATCCAGTCATTAATGCAAAGGCCACTCCAACGACAGCCTCTGAAATATATGGATTTATGGTACCTTGGGAAAATCTAATGATGTTCAAGACAAATTCACCGAAACCAGGAAATAAGGATCCAGGGCAAGGTGCGGCGTGTGCAATTGTAAGTACAGTGAGTGCTCACAGAAAGAAGCTTGTTGAGCTTGGAATAATTCTAGCACGCTACGATGCAGAAAAGAAAACCTACGATTTGACTGACCAAATGTTATCCAAGGGCGGTCGTGCCTTGACAGGTGCTGCGAATTTCTGTGCTCTTATGGAAATCGTTATGCGCTGGATGGATATACGGCGTGAAAGATATGGAGGGCTTAAGTTTTTCTATAGACCTCTCTCAGCCTTTTACTCCAAGCATAAGAGTAAGAAATGAACTTTTTAGAAAAAGTTCGCAAAAGCCTTTAAACATTGCTTCAAGCGCATAAAAAATTGATTCATCAGACTCTACCATACAGTAGTACGCAATGGAGACAGAAGCATTCTTCCAGGAAAAGGTATATCTAACCCCCAAGGATCTCCAGCAGGAGATTACATCCGTTGATAATATTCTACTTGATAAACTCAAGGAGCGCCTTGAGCAGCGATGCTCACCTCACGGCTATGTGATGCCTGGAACTCTGGAAATTCTTACGCGGTCGGCTGGAATGGTAGACTCCGGTAGATTTTCGGGAGATTGGGCCTTTCTAGTCAAGGCCAAGGGCACGGTTCTTCACCCTCCCGAGGGCACCCTTGTAGAAGTGGAGGTTCTCAAAAGCAATAAGATGGGCATCTACGCCGTCTATGAGAATGCAATTCGCTTAATGGTCCCTCGTGATCTCCATCTCGGTGATGAGGAGTTTGACCAGGTTCAGGTAGGCGAACGGATTCGTGTAGAGATTCAGAAGTCTCGGTTTCAGTTGAAGGATCCCTTTATTGTGAGTGTAGGTATTTACCGTGGGCGCGCAGGTGCTCCGACACGCATTATGCCTGCTGTTACAACTGGTCCCCAGACGGTAAATAAGGAAGATGTTCAGGCTGAAGTTGAGGATGAAGAGATAGCTGAAGCTGACGATGCTGAAGCTGAAGAAGAGGGTGCGGAGGAAGAGGAAGAGGAAGAGCAACAGGAAGAGTAGAATGTCCGACGATTATGAACTTAGAAAGGAGTTCTGCAAGGAAATCACAACACTATCAAGGCCCGAACTAGAGGAGCTCTATCGGATTCTTAGACGCGAGGGTGGAGAGTTCAGTGAGAATTCAAATGGAATCTTTTTTGATGTCGCTGCTCTTCCGGCTTCAGTATTCCAGTCACTGTGGAAGTTCATTGAATTCTGTAAGTCAAACGCCAGAGATTTAGAGGAACGCAATAAGCAATTGATTGGTATGAATTTTTCATAATTGTTGCGCAGAGTTTAAAAGTGCATAATTTGGTTTTTGCGCAGAGTTTAAAAAGTGCAGTGCAAGTCTAAAGTCATAGCGCATACTATATGTAATATGAGTGACACAGTACCCGAGTCTCTGATCCAGATATGTGAAACACATCAGGATCGCAGATTTCACGTCGGTAGATCAAAGAAGACTAGAAAGGAAGGTTCAGGTGCTGATACCCAGGACCAGATGCCAAAGTGGAATCTTACTACCCATTCCATTCAGCCAAGACATCCACTCGCTGCCTGGATGTGGCTCAATGATCCTCTCTTCCGTGTTTCTCCGGATCAGCTCAGGCAGCGCCTCATCCTAGATGCCACCACCGAGTGGCAGGAGCGCTGTGCAAATTTGGATTTCCCCAGAGTCCTCAGTAAAAAGAAGGCCCTTGAAGGCCTCGGTGCCTTGAAGCCTGACTTGACTCAGGCTCGGGCGGCAATGATTGCGATGGAGAGATACACTCAAGA
>Ga0209597_1002480_pt1 | contig 11680 bp, 9 predicted proteins | sample M_140625_MF_Meta_FD_187316 | JGI IMG/M metagenome (GOLD analysis project Ga0209597, IMG submission 187316) | Freshwater microbial communities from Lake Montjoie, Canada to study carbon cycling - M_140625_MF_MetaG (SPAdes) (version 2) | ecosystem: Environmental > Aquatic > Freshwater > Lake...
TGTTTCAGTATTTGTTGGTGTTACAGTATTTGTTGGTGTTACAGTATTTGTTGGTGTTTCAGTATTAGTCGGTGTAACAGTTGGTGTAACAGTATTTGTTGGTGTAACAGTTGGTGTAACAGTATTTGTTGGTGTTTCAGTATTTGTTGGTGTTACAGTATTTGTTGGTGTTACAGTATTTGTTGGTGTTTCAGTATTAGTCGGTGTAACAGTTGGTGTAACAGTATTTGTCGGTGTTTGAGTAGGAGTTAACACTTGTGGTTCAGTTGGGGTAGAAGTCACTGTTTGAGTATTTGTTGGTGTTTGAGTAGGAGTTTTTGTTGGTGTTACGGTATTTGTTGGTGTTTGAGTTAATACTTCTGTTTTGGTTGGTGTAGGAGTTTTTGTCGGTGTTACGGTATTTGTTGGTGTTACAGTATTTGTTGGAGTATTGGTTGGAGTTTTAGTTGGTGTTTCAGTATTGGTTGGTGTTACAGTATTTGTTGGAGTATTTGTAGGTGTATTTGTAGGTGTTTTAGTATTTGTAGGTGTATTTGTTGGTGTTTCAGTATTGGTTGGTGTATTTGTTGGTGTTTGAGTATTTGTAATTGTAGGTGTTGGTGTTATACCCATATCAACATTCTCAACCCCAGTTATTATACATCCATTATTATCAATAATCTTTAACATATACTGTAATGATGAATTATACGGCGGGGGGATATTAAAAACATAAGGTAGAGTAGAAATTGTCGCCATATAAAAACAACCCGTGCCATCACCTTGACATAGGTATATTTCATATGGTGTCTCACCTGTTATATTATTTATCGTTACTTGTATATCCATAATTTAGCATGTAAAATTACTTATAATTTGTCCTGAACCATTTACTTGTACAATATTTCTAAATCCAGTTATTGGGCAATCATCTGATAAAAACAATCTACCCCATCCACCACCTGAAGCACCATAATTAGTACCAATATATGGGAATGTTAAAGCACTATCCTGATATATTACAATTCCAGGAGCTATTGTTGATGTTGCTGTGTATAAATTTGCCCCACAACCAGTGTCTGTACAATAATTGTTAACAGATGATGTGTAGGTTTCATAATTAGTAAACCAAGTATAGCTAGGAGGTGGAGCCACATAATTACAATTTACACAACTTGTGAAAATTGACGATGCAATAAAAGTGGTTCCAAAATAATTACCAGTATAATTTATTGGTAATACATTTGCCGGAGGAATATAATTAATTGGTTGTTGACCCATATATTTCCAACATCTATTTTGACTGTCCTTGAATACACTATAACTAGTTGCCATCAAACCATTTTGCGATAAAGATGATGTTGTGGTAGTAACTTCAACTGTTTGTATAATTTGGGTGTTTTTAATTTGAGTTGCATTAATTGGCGCACAACTTTCATATACATAAACCACCTGTGGTTTTGTTGGTGTTGGTGTTCGTGTTGTGGTTGGGGTTGGACATAAAACTGTTTCAGAGTTAAATAATTTAGTAATACCATTATACGGTTTTGTATAATCAAATGTTACAAATGTGCCTAAATTATTTAGTCCTGTAACAGTTTTAATATTACCACAACAATCAGTATAAGACGCGGTTGTACTTATTATAAGTCCACTACCACAAATAATAGAAGTTGGTGTTGGTGTTGGATATATGTTACAATCAGCACAATTTGATAAAATTTCAACTACCTCATCAATGTTACAATTAGAAGATATATTATTATTATCTCCACTATATGTCATACACATTACGTTACCGCCAATAATTACGGTAATTGTTGTACCAACAGTAATTGGAATATCTCCATATAATAAATCATTATTAGTATATAATTGGTCTCCAGTTGTACAATCAACCAATACTTTAACACTAACACAATTAAACATTTCATCTAACATAACAAATGTTGCCTGACCTTGAACATCAACGGTTTTTGTTAAAGTGATTGTAGGTGTTGTCGTTGGTGTTGGAGTTGTTGAATTATATAGATAAACATCAAATGAAAGTCCAGTTTCTACACAAAGATTTCCTGAAGGAGTAGGTGTTGGTGTTAATCCAAATGATTCAATATTAAAACCCACATCATCACAAGCAATACTAACTGACGGTGTTGGTATTGGTTCCCAATCACAATCAAAATACGCATTAAAGTTAAAAACCTCACAATCAGCAGGATTAGGTGTTGGTGTAGGACACGGTCCTGCATTAAAATTATTTGTGGATATGTCAGGGCAATTTGAATAACATGGTGTTGCTCCTTCTAATAAACAAATACCACCTAAACTACTACTTAAACACCATTTGGTGTTTGTATAGTAGATTACACCGAATTGAACTCCGTCACCCTCATAATAAAAATTAGAGTTATAAGTTCCTGTTTCAACATAATTTCCATTATATCCTGATAAAGATGGTAGTGTTGTTCTAAAACAATATGTTGGATTACAGATTTCGTCAAATAACATTGGCATAATATCAAAATTATCTATCGGCATTAATTCATTCGGTAAAGTTGGAGTATTAGTTGGTGTTGGGGTTATAGTAGGTGTTGGAGTATTAGTTTCTGTTGGAGTTATAGTTGGTGTTGGAGTTATAGTTGGTGTGTTAGTAGGCGTACTAGTAGGTGTTTCCGTATTTGTTGGTGTGTTAGTAGGTGTTTCCGTATTTGTTGGTGTGTTAGTAGGTGTTGGTGTTGGACAACCAAATTGTAATAAAAATGTTGAACCATTACCATTATATACCACGCCTAGTACGTCATATGGTATAACCGTAGCATAACCATTAAAATTAGGTCCATTAATTAAGTACGTATCACCATCAAGTAATGTTCCCGGCACATTTTCAAACCTAAAATACGTGTTGTCATTGCACCCTAAAAATAGATATACATCGTATGGTTCTGTTGGTGTTAACGTTGGCGTTGGAGTTGGCGTCGACATTTGTTATAATTCCGTATAATTTATTCTACTCATTTAAGATATTATATTATATATAAATAACTCAGTTATGAGTTTTTATACAAATTAAAAATAGAAATATCAAAAGATAAATAAACACACCACTCAACTATATTTATATTAGATGAAACTTATTAAGACAATAGAAAAAATAATCAAGGAAGCTGAAGAATCATACAATAATGCTTTGGAGTATGTTGTCGACGAAAAAGAATTGAGTCGTATTGAAAAAAACTATCAAGATAGTCTTAAATTGATGGACACTTTTAATAAAATTAAAAAAAATAATTTAGATTAATTTTTTATTTTAGTAAATGTTGAATTTTATTAATTACCATATTAATCTGTGCGAGTAGTTTGTGTTTATAAAGTTATTTTTAATGCAAAGGTACCAACCAAATCCAAAATAAGTTGAAATTACAGTATAACCATTTTTTTTTAACATTTCAATTGACGATTTTGTCATTTCTTCGGTATATTCTGTTGGATTTAACCAATCATGAAAACTAATTACAATTTGATTTATTTTAGAAAAATCAGTTTCATCTAAACTGTCTAAAAAAGAATATTCCGAACCCTCAATATTAATTTTTAATATTGAAACTTTATCAATATTAAATTTTTTGCAAAATGTTTTCCACGAAATCATTTCATACAAATTTTCTTCACCTTTAACAATATTATAATTTACTATTCCCGCAACTTCATCATTATTAGGCTTATCCATTTTAATTTTACAGTCTGATGGTCCTAAAACACCCTTAAATAATTCAGCACCATTTGGTATTGTTTCTTCAAATGGGTCAACACCAATTACTCGTTTCATACCTAACCAATAATTTGACCAATCCCAATATAAACAACCTAAATCTACTATACATCCTTCATTATCTATTGAATTCCAATCAAATGTTGACCAAAATTCACCCTTTATTGTTTGTTCTAATTTAATCATTATAGTAAATGTTGAATTTGATTAATTACCATATCTGCAGTAATTGATTTATGACATTCAAATTGTCTTTCAGTTCCTTTGTGTTCAGGACACCAATACCAATCACCTTTATCAAACTTAAACATTGGATTATTCCAACATCCATTACAAACTTTATTATTTGTAATTCGAGTACAATTAATTGTAAACTCATGGTCTGATTCTGTAAAATTAGAAATCATAACAACATGTTTACCTAATGCCCAACTTAACCAAGATAATCCGCTTGACAATCCAATAACAAATTCACTATGATGGATGACATTCATTGTATTTTCCATTGAGTCGTCTTTTAAATTAATAACACCTTTAATTTTATCGCCGTCTTTTGATACGTTAATAATCTTATACCCTAATCCTTTGAGGTGTAGGACAAGTTCAGTCCACCCATTAGGGTTATTCCACAACTTACATCCGGCGGTTGAGTTTGTTGCAATACAAATGTATTTTTCGTCGTATGGTCGTTTTTTTGGTTCAAAATAAACATTAGATTGTAGTTCTTTAAATTCTGACCCTAATATATTAGTTATAGTTTTTTGAAGAGGTATTGTTGATGGGCATTTAGGTTCCTTATCTTCATCATAAAACCAACCTATACTAAACATTGCATTGATATTCTGTACTATTACTCCAGCTGGAACAAATACTATGTTTTGGTATATTTTTTCAAAAAAATAGTTATGGAAAGTGGTGACCACTAAGTCACATTCATTAACTTTTCTAAATTCCTCACAATACGGCATCCACGAAATTGTATCTCCTAAAGATGACGATTCAAATGATATGTAAACTTTTTTACCTTTGAAACTAATTGTTTCTTGGGAAATTAACGTTGAGTTATAATAAATTTCGTATCTTATTCCATTATAGTATTTTCTATTTAATTTGGCGTACATTCCGTTTTTTAAAATTGTTTGATATAGTAATGAGTTATTTTTATCAAATATTTTAACCAAAAATTCTTTATCACTATCTGAGTTGAGAGATAAATAAAATCCCTCAACGTGATTCCATGTAACATTCACTTTTGGTAATGGTTCATCACCAAAAGAAGTTATATATTTATTTTTGAATTCCAAACCTGATGGTGAGGACATGTCATATTCTGTGTTATTTATTTTTAATGTATTCATATTCTTTTTAGTAATATTATAAAATTCTGGTGACCATTTACTTAATTTTTCATTAAATGACAAGTCTTTAATGGGTAATTTTAAATTATTAAAATTTTCTTTATCCTCATCTCCATTACTAACGCCTCCTTTTTCAGGTGTTGTTGATGATAAAAAGTGTATCATTGGTGAATTTAAAACATAAGCTCCTTTATATCCTGATGAATATAATTTTGAATAGATATAATCATCCCCATAATAAAATTTTAAACTATTTGGTATTTCATTAAAATTACTTTTTCTAAAGAATAGGTCCCAACCTTGTCTGTATGGAGTTTCCATAATAACATATTCTAAATTTTCATCCCAAGATGAATAATTTTTATTGTTTGTAACGTGGTTAACAAACCCAACTGATGGTTCTTCATCCATAACAGAAATTGATGAAGATAAAAAATTTGGTGATAAACGAACATCATTATTGAGTAAACAAATAAACTCAGTATTAGATTCTTTAACAAAATCATTCCATACTTGATTTACGGGTTTATTATAACCAGTATTATAAACACTTAAAACATTTATTTTACCATAAAATAAACCATTTAAATGATTATCAAATAATAAATTTAAATAATCCCAAGTACCTTCTTCAGTACTATTTTGGTCAATTATGGTTAGATTAAAAGGAACATCCTGTAATAACAAATCCTCAACACATTGTTTTGTATATTCTAATGTATTTAAGTTTATAATTAAAATTGATATATTAATATTCATTGTCTTTAACTTTTAAACCAAAAAATACCACAATTATCAATTACTTCAATGTCACTATGAATATTTTTTTCATTTCTAAAGTCTGACACTGCTTTTACACAATTTGGTAAACAATAATCATCAATAATTATCACACCATTAGATGACAATTTATCATACAAATTAGTCAAAACATCAATTGTAGACCCATACATATCTCCATCACATCTACATATAGATAAAGATTTAATTTCATCATTATTGTGTAAAGTGTCTGAAAACCACCCTTTAATGAATTTTACTTTGTCGTCTAATAAACCATATATTGAAAAATTAGAGATTACATCATCTAATGAAACATTTAAATAATCATTAGTGTAATGGGTGTCTCCGATATCTTGGGGGTATTTTTCTAAATCAGGTTTCGGTAGACCTTCAAAAGAGTCACAAACAAAAACTTTTTTATCCATTTTATAAAAATCTAAATATGCTTTCATAAAAATTGTTGCACCGCCCCTCCACACACCGGTCTCAATTAAATCCCCATCAATGTTATTAATTCTAATATAATCCATCATCTTATGTAAATTATTTAATCTTTTAAGACCAATCATTGTGTGTGCTCTGACTGGCCAATCAAGACCTTCTAGTCTATCATTTGAAATAGGCTGTAATAAAGAATTTTCCATAATATCATAATTTGGATAACTATTTTTGAAGAAATTAGTGTAGGATAAATCATCTAAACTATCAGTAAGTATTCTTTTTAGGAAGTTTAATTTTAAAGAAATATTTTTATCCTCATAAAAAGGTTTATCTAACCAGCTATAAAAATTTTTATAATCAATTAGGTTTAATGATGATTTTCTATTTTTATCAAAAATAGAAAATTCATAATATTCATTTTTGTCATTACATAATTTTTGAGACCCTCTTTTAATCAAACCAACACCCCAATCACAATCAATTACACACATATCTAAATTAGAGTTAGTACATCTTAATTTATAAAAGGATTTCCAAACAGTACCATTCCACATACCCATTGCTGGAGTATCATGATTTGAATAATCCTCTCTAGCATGATGTAGAGTTGGTGGATTACAGTCATGAACAACAATAATTCCATTTTCAGAAAGGTGATTCAATGAGTTTGTAATATCCCTTTCAACTTGGTATGACAAATGAAGTCCATCAATAAAAATTATATCCCATTTATAATTAGGAACTTTATCTAAACTACCGGAATCTAATTGTTTAAAAAATTCATCAGATGTTAATTTATATTTAACATTATTTATGTGGTTTTCAAATCCTGGGTCAACACTATCTTTTAATTCACAATTTATTAAATCAAAACATTCAAAAGTATTTCTTACACCAATTTCAAGATATGATTTAAAATTGTATTTAGTTATTAAATCATTAATTATTGTGATTCTGTCCATTTGTATTTTATATTAAATTTTATTTTTGAAATATACTAATTGTACCCATACCTATGTTGTAAAATTTTTCCATAACTAAAATATAATAAGAAATTTATTTTTCTAAATAATTTAACATTGGATTGATACCTAAAATCGACAATAAATTTTGACCATCTTTTTCAACATCACCAGTTAGATATTGAATATTTTTTTCATTATTGTACTTCTCTTTATATGTTGGTAAATTAAAAATCATTGTTGGTTTTTCATACTCCAAAGATTCTTTAATTGATAGTGGATTTAATTCCATAATTGAACTAAATAGATGTACATCACATGCTTGCACAAATGTGTCCACATCATTTCTTTCACCCCAAACAATACAATTATCTGGTTTTGTTTCCATGATTGGTTGCCAATAATTAATAAAATTACTCGCTTGATTACCAATAAAATGAAACATAATTTTATGTTCTTGTAATAACCTTGCAATCTCAAACGTATAACCTTGATTTTTATCTGAAGTAAATAATCCAATATTAATAATGTGTTTGTATTCAGGGTTCAACATTAATTGTTCTTGAGCCCATTTTTTGTTTGGTGTTTTTATATCAATTGGATATTCAATTAAATCCATAGGGACTCCCAAATCTTTAAACACATCTAATGAATGAGGAGACACAAAAATAAATTTATCTGGAAAAAATTTCTTCCAATTAGGGTCAGTATAAGAACAATGTGTTGTTTCAAAAATTTTATATTGCCTATCTTTTGAATAAAGACGTTTCATAATATGGGTTGGAATAAAAGTTTCTGAAAACTCTTCAATCATAACATAATTAATCTTATGGTCATCAATTATGTTAAACAAGTCATATTCTTGATTTTCTGATAATGTAAAAAATTTATCACCAATCATATCAATAACTCTATTTCGTTGAACAACATATGCCCATGCAACACACTCCCACTCTACAACAACAATATTATAATAATCCTTAAGTAGTTCTACTTTTTTAGTGACTACTTGAGGACATCCTCCTGTTGACATGTGCGGTGTTAAAATTAGTAGTGTCTTCATTTAATATTGTTTTTAAGGTTTCCAAATACCAATACCACCAAAATGTTCTTTGATTGAATGGTTATATGGTACATAACCTTTACCATTTGATTTTTGACAAATAATCTCAACTTTACTTCCGTAATCTAACTCTTCCCAAAATCTTCTAACTTTTCCGGTCTTTGGTTCATCATCACTATAGATATCTTTAAATACGTGGTTTGAATCAATATCATGAAATGCAATATAACCACGAGGACTTAATAATTGTTTATATAATTCAAAGTCTTTTTTTACACCTTCGTATGAATGGTCACCATCAATAAAGATAAAATCAAATTGGGGACAAATACTTTTAACTTTTTCAAATGTCTCAATTGATTGTGAGTCCGCATTTAAAAAATGAAAATCTTCACCAATCATAGAAAGATATATACTATCTTTAAAAACACTATCCATGTCTACAGCAATTTTAGTTCCTGTTGATAGTTTACTAAAAAGTAAAAAAGTACCACCTCTGGCGCCAACTTCTAAAATGTTATGCGGTTTTAAACTATTTAAAAAATGTCCAAGATGAACAATTTCTTCATATACTTGAATGGTAATGTTTTTGTTTATTAAATCCTTTTCAAGGATGTAGTCGGCAATTTCTTCAATTGATAATTCGTTTTTCATTTTTAGTTAGTATTTTGTATTAATTTATTTTAACACAATCTTTTATTATGTTTCCATATCCTTTAAAATGCGTGATAATCAAATATAAATCTTTAACCCATCCGTTATTTTTTTTTGTAATAAAAAAATTAACATTATTATATAGACCCATATTAAAAGAATATTCTTCATTTGGACGAAATAAAGATACAACCCTTACATTAAAATTGGAATTAAAGTCACCATTAAGATTAAATCTTATGATATCTAAGTCAGGTTGTTTTTCAAAAGATGTTATATTAATTTTAGAATCCAAAGATTCTCTTTCTTGTAAAACTTCAAATATTTGGTCATACTCATTAATTTTTAAATCATCAAATTTTTTACCATCTTGTAAATTCGGATTATATCTTTTTGTGTGTATAAATGAAATAAAATTATTTAATAATTTTAAATTGTTTATGACTTCTGATATTTCTAAATGCGAATTAATATCAAAACAAAGATATGAAGATATAAATTTGTTAAAATTATATTTAGAATATAAGTAATTAAAAACAGTTTCGTCACCTAAAGGAAGGTATCTGTCATAATCTTTTATCACGTTATCATCAAAACATATTTTTTCAACCTCATCTAAAAAATCAATACATTCTTTAGTGTAATAAACACAATATGTTGTTAGATATTCTATTTGACTAAACTCAGTTTTATATAAATCAATTAAAGGGTAATATCCCAATGCTTTTGGGTTAAAAACTCCCATTTCATTAAAATAAGTTTCTGTATATTTGTGTGTTGTGCTATAATCGTGAAAATATTTCACACTAATTGGAAATTTACAAATTCCAAATTCGTTTATTGTGTTGATGACTAATGTGTCGGAATTTTTTGTTAGTAACCCATCGGCATCTATAAAAAAATAATAATCATATAAATCTGAAAACTTTTTTAAAACTTTAGACTTTAGTAAAGTAGTATATTTATGTTTTTCATATTCATTTTTAATATATTTATTTTTTCCTGTTTCATCAAATTCTTTTAAATTTTCATCAATATATTTAATAAAATTTACATTACTATATTCGTTATTTTTAATTTCAAAATTAACAGTATAGACTGTTAAGTCTATCCTACTAAACATTTGGTGTGATTTGATTAATTGTTGTAAGTAAGGCTCAAAGTGTTCATTAACAATTGTTGTGTAAGATATTTTTAACATATTATTATTTATTTTTTAAAACTTGTTTAATTCTTTCAAATTTAGTTGGTGTACTACCTCCAGCATGATATACATATTTCATTTCGCCATCTTCCCAACATCTGTGGTAAGAATAGGGTAATATTTTTATATTCCCTAAAATAATGGGTGTTTCAATATCTGTAATTGTTTTATTTAAAATATTTTCACCACCATCTAATTTAAAGTTTTCATGTAGTAATTCATCAAGTCTAGATTGTTCATGAAAAAATTCAAATCTAAATTGTTTTGGTTCATTCCATAATAAATTTAACATACTGTTTGACCATTCACTATTTTTCCATACCATAAGACCTGTGCTTGTATGTGTCCACATATTACCACTAATTTGGTCTACTTCAAGTTTGGGCAAAATTAAATCAATATCATCACTAATCAAATCTTCAATTTTAACATCCTGATTAACAAAGACAGCGTCAGCGTCAATCCACACTACATAATCATACAATGGAAGATATTTTTTTAAAACGTAAATTTTAATCCATGTTGGATGCCAATTAGAATACTCATCATTTCTAACAATTTCTTTAATATATGAGTAACCATGTTTATTAGAATATTCGTGATGATTTAATGATGCAAAATCACCATAATCACACTTACCATAATTATCCCATCTGATATGGTCTGTATATGATGTTATAATACAAATTCTAACCATTTTTAATATTCTCAATTAATGTTACAACTGAATCAACATTAGGGTGACATTCAAATGTTTTTTTATTTTCTAAACAATTAATAAGTGGTGGTACTCCTTGAATATTATCCCACTCTTTAACACTATATTTCATGTCGGAACAACAATGTAAATCACATCCACCTAAAATATAAGATATTTTATAATCTTGTGAACCTTGTCTGTAAGGTTTTCTAAACTCAGGTTTGATTGCACTACCTAACATAATAATCTCCGCATCTGTTGTGCCTGCTAAATGTAACAATCCAGAATCCATAGTCACAAAACATAACGATTTATCAATCAAATGCCAAGCTTGAGCTAGACTTGTCTTATTTATTAAGTTTAATCCATCTTTTATTTCAAAATTAAACGTTGGCTTATCAATATTAAAGAATCCTTTTTCAGAACTATCTTTCCCAATCGACACAACTGAAATACCTAAATCATTTAATTTTTTTGTTAGTTTCATCCAGTTAGATGAAGACCATGTTCTATTCGCCCAAGTTTGGACAGGGTGAATTAAAACATATTTTTCAGGTAGGTTTTTAATGGGTTCATATTCTTTAGGATAGTAATTACACTCCATTTCATCTGGTGACAACATGAATCCCAAACTAATTGCATGGTATTGACGAATATCAATACGTGCATGTTTATACTCAACACCTCTTTCTGTTTTATTCCCTAAAATATCAAAAGTAGTATGAACAATAAATTGTTCTTTTAAATTACTAACATTAATTGTATTT
>Ga0209597_1002484_pt1 | contig 11674 bp, 3 predicted proteins | sample M_140625_MF_Meta_FD_187316 | JGI IMG/M metagenome (GOLD analysis project Ga0209597, IMG submission 187316) | Freshwater microbial communities from Lake Montjoie, Canada to study carbon cycling - M_140625_MF_MetaG (SPAdes) (version 2) | ecosystem: Environmental > Aquatic > Freshwater > Lake...
ATGAAAATGTTGTGCAGACAGCGATGAACGAAGGTGCGATTGACTCGACGCTGGATGCAAAATTACTCGCGAGAATGTTTTTTGCTTTCCCAATTGGACTTTCGTTGCTCTCACTTGCTGGACTTCCAGAAGTTAACTCAGCAAACTTCATTCCGATCATTCAGCTTCTCGACAAAACTCTTCGCCCTCAATAGTGAAATAATTAACCGGCACGTACAGGACGCACTGAGTACACGCTTCCTTTGCCAAAACTCGCTTTGGTACCTGTGCTGAAATCCTGATCCCACGCGGTGGAGCCACCGTCCTGAGAAGAGCTCCAATAGTGACCAGACGTAAAACCAGTACGAATAGATCCAGTCATGCCAGTACACGTTGTAGCTGTGTTGCTTACTTCCAAGTTCCAGGCGTAACGACACAATTGATTAAGTTCATCTGTTGACGGCAAAAACCAGTCGGTCTTACTGCCACCTTGATAGGCCCTTGATGCAGTTGCTGCTTTGCCTGCGGTGCCTGTGTGACCAACAATATACGAAGTGTTTTGATGACCTCTACCAATTGCCGACCCCGCAGTGTAAGTGGGGTTGTTGGTATTCCCTGACCACTCGCATCTTGGATCACTCGTTGATGTACCAGCAGTAGTGCAGTTGGTTTGACTCGCTGGTGATGACGACACAATCCATCCTGCTGGAGCCACTTCTAGGTAATGACAGTTGGTGCCGCAGGCAGAGCCTGTTGAAGTGAATGCTGTTGCAGAGTAATAGAACACAGTGCCACCGCCGCCTCCAGTGCTCACGCCAACAGTGCAAGTCCCGCCGTCTGCACAGGTCGCTGTGGTAACACTTGAGGAAGTAACAGAAACAACGTTAGTGGTTGTGAAGGTCAACGTGTAAGTTCCGTCAGTTGTATGAGTGAGATTCGTGAAAGTCGCAACACCATTAACTGCACTCACCGTGGTCGTACCACCCAACGTGCCACCCGAAGCAGTCGCCGTTACCGAGGCCGTCGAACTCGTCAGAGTGTTGCCTGCACTGTCAACAATCCGAACAACTGGCTGCGTTGTCAGAGCCGACCCTGATGCACCCCCAACTGGCTGAGTGGTGATGCTTAATTGGGCAGGGCCAAATGCACGCACAGGACGCACGTAGTTCGTGTCGCTCTTTTGGGCGGAGCCTTGGAGGCCGGCCCAGACAGCATGGTACCACGCGCGGTAATTGTCAAACTCAGAAGAACTCCAATAAGTGCCAGATGAAAAACCAGGACGAATAGATCCAGCGCTGCTACAAAGCACAGTTGTAGTACCTGTGGTTTGAGTTCGCGCATACTTACACAACTCATTGAGTTCAACTTTCGATGGCAGATACCAGTCGGTCTTGCTGTTGCCCTGGTAAGCGCGAGCTTCAACTGCTGCGGACGTTGCAGCAACGTTTCCGGTTTGGGCGACAATGTCAATTGAGTTTCGATAACCACTGCCGATCGCGGTGCCGTCGGCACCAGTGACCGAAACTTCTTGATTTCCTTTACCTACACCTGCATCATTATCGGTTGACCAGGAACGAAGGGGGTCACCAGTTGTTCCGGTCAGCCAGTTCGCAGGTGCAGCTTCTAAATATTTGCAGCTCGTGTTGCAATCTGAGCCTGTTGAAGTGAAATTACTTGATGCCACATAGAACACTGTTCCCCCACCAGGGCCGGTTTCGCCAACTGCGCACGTTCCTCCAGTTGCACAGGTAAGCGGAACTGCAGTTGTGGTGAAGCTTGCCGAAGTGATCGAAGTGAGTGCTGTCGGTGATATCGAAGCGAAGGTCAACGTATAACTGCCGGCAGTCGTATGAGTGAGGTTTGTAAATGTCGCCACACCACTTACCGCGCTTACAGTTGTCGTACCACCCAACGTGCCACCCGAAGCAGTAACCGACACCGATGCAGTTGACGTCGTCACCGTATTCCCTTCACTGTCAACTATGCGCACAACTGGCTGCGTTGCCAAAGCTGAACCCGAAATGCTCCCTACGGGCTGTGTGGTCACGGCTAATGCTGAAGCAACTTGGATTGGCGTTGCAGATGTGCTCGCTGTGGCTGTTCCATCGCCGTTGACATTGACTGCTTTTATTTGAATGTTGTAAACGGTGCCATTCGTAAGTGCTGTCGTTCCATCGCTACTCAGTGTCGAGATAACAATCGGTGATTCTGCTGTACCCGAAGCACGTGATCTAAACGTCGCACCACCATCAGTCGAATATTTGTAACTAGTAATTGTCGACCCGCCATCAGATCCTGCGGTAAACGCAACTGACAATGAGCCACTTGAGGCTGTTATCACGCCAATTATTGGCGCGGATGGCGTTGTCGATGGAGTAACCGCCGATGAAGAAGTTGAGTAGCTGCCTGTGCCAACACTGTTGACTGCCGCAACGCGGAATGTATAACTCGTGCCGTTCGACAAACCAGTCACAATGGCAATTGCTGTTGTTGACGTTCCATCCGCAAACGTTGCCCAAGTAGAACCGGAGTTACTCGAATATTGAACTGAATAATCAGTTATCACTGCACCGCCAGTTGACGTAGGCGCGGTCCATGTCAAAGCCACCTGAGCACCACTTGCTGTACCAGCAACACTTGTTGGGGCACCGGGGGCGCCAATGGGTGTAACAGAACTCGAGGTTGTCGTGCCTCCACTGCCAGCAGCATTTGTTGCACTCACTCTGAATACGTAACTAGTGCTATTCGCTAGCCCAGTCACCGTTGCACCAGTAGATGAAGAAGTTCCATCAGCAAATGTTGACCAACTCGAACCCGAGTTGCTCGAATACTCAACTACGTAGTCGGTAATTGCTGCACCACCCGTTGAAGTTGGAACAGTCCATGTCAAGACCACCTGGGAATCACCCGATGTGCCGGAAAGCCCAGTTACTGCACCAGGTGTTGTGAATGAGCGAACTGGTCGCACGTAGCCGGTGTAGCCCTTGAAATAGTTGTCACCACCACAAGCAAGTGTGTTCAATACAAAGCCCCAATAGTTCGGACTCGTATAGTTTGTTGAACTCTTGTAGGTAGCGGAACTTCGAAGACCGGTTACTAATTTCTGAGCGCAAACTTGCGTGAATTCCAAACTTGATGGCAAAAACCAATCCGTAGTGCCGTTCGGAGATACGTAGGCATCTGCTAGATACCCCGCGCCAGAGTTGCAAGGGTACGCAACCATTGCAGCCGTATTTGATTCTCCACTACCGATAGCGGTGCCAACAGCGCCCGAAATCGTTGCATAAATAGTTGAACCACACCAGTCAGCCTTGCTGTCTAAGTCAAATGGAGCTGCCTCAAAATACTTTCCAGTGGAGTTACCGGTTGTCGCTGGAGTGATAAAAATAATTCCACCGCCAGGCCCAACATCACCGACAGCACAATTTGAAGTGCAAGCCGCTACTGGAGTTATTGATCTAGATGAACCTGATGCAGTTCCAGTTCCAGAACTATTAGCAGCTGAAACTTTAAAAATATATGGAGTCCCATTTGTCAGTCCGGTCACTGTTGCAGTGGTGTTCGCAGATGTTCCATCTGCAAAAGTTGACCAAGTAGTTCCTGAGTTACTGGAATACTGCACGACGTAATCAGTTATTGTCGCACCGCCCGTGGAAGACGGCGTCAACCAAGACAATTGAATTTGAGAAGTCCCCGTAGTGCCGACCAAGTCGGTTGGTGCGCCAGGCACTGAAGCAATCGGTGTTGCTGTTGCGGTGCTTGATGCTGCACCATCGCCGTTCGCATTCAAGGCTTTTATCTGAACGCTGTACGAAGTGCCATTAACAAGTGCTGTGGAGCCATCTGAACTTAATGTTGAAATAACAATTGGAGAACCAGTTGTGCCCGAAGTTCGACTCCTAAACGTCACACCCCCATCGGTCGAATACTTGTAGCCCATCAACGCCGATCCACCATCGGAACCAGTAGTGAACGCAACAGACAATGAAGCACTCGAGGCCGTGATCGCACTAATTGTTGGTGCCAATGGTGTTGTTGACGGTGTCACCGAACCGGATATATATGTTGCCCCAGTGCCCACGCTGTTAGTTGCACTCACCCTAAAGGTGTAACTCGTGCCATTCGTCAGACCAGTGACCGTTGCACCAGTAGAAGCAGAAGTTCCATCAGCAAACGTTGACCAACTTGAACCCGAGTTGCCTGAATACTCGACTACGTAGTCAGTGATCACTGCCCCACCTGTTGCAGGTGCACTCCAAGTCAAAACCACCTGTGCATTTCCTGGAGTACCAGACAACCCAGTAAGCGCACTTGGTGTCGTTCGTGGCGTTACTGCACTTGATGTTGTAGTGGTACCCGCACCAACAACGTTCGTGGCGCTGACCCTAAATGTGTAGCTTGTGCCGTTTGCAAGACCTGTGACTGTTGCACCAGTAGATGCAGAAACACCATCTACATAAGTGGACCAATCAGACCCATCATTTACTTCAACAACATAATCACTAATCGCAGCACCACCATCAGACGAAGGAGCACTCCAGGTCAAGACAACTTGTGAATTACCAAAGGTAGCCACAAGGTTTTGTGGAGCACTTGCAACAGCTCGAGGAGTCCCACTAACAGATGCTGTTGCGTTACCATCGCCATTTGCATTCACTGCTTTAATCTGTACGTTGTATGCAGTTCCATTAACGAGTGCGGTTGTTCCATTCGAACTCAAAGTCGAAATCACAATTGGTGACCCAGTCGTACCCGAAGCACGACTCCTAAACGTCACACCGCCATCAGTCGAGTACTTGTAGCTCGTAATGGCCGATCCACCGTCTGAGCCAGCAGTAAATGCGACCGACAAGGAAGCGTTTTGCGAGGTAATAGCTAAACCGGTTGGGGCACTTGGGGCAGATTGTGGTGTCACCGAGCTCGACGTTGCCGTTGCACCCGAACCAGCAGCGTTAACTGCTTTCACTCTAAATGTGTACGACGTGCCATTAGCCAAACCAGTCACTGTTGTCGCAGTCGATATTGACAAGCCGTCCGCAAATACCGTCCAGTCATATCCGTCATTGAATTCGACTACATAGTCGGTGACAGCCGAACCGCCATTCGAAATTGGTGCAGACCACATAAGCGCTACTTGAGAGTTTCCTGGTATTCCCGACACACCAGATGGTGCACCTGGTGTCGTTCGTGGCGTGACCGAACTTGATGTACTAGATGATCCAGTCCCCATCGAGTTCACAGCACTCACGCGAAACGTATGACCTACTCCGTTGACAAGCCCAGTGATTGTGGCCGATGTTGATGTTGATTCTCCATCGACAAACGTCATCCAGTCATAACCATCATTAAATTGGATCACGTAGTCAGTAATTGGTGATCCACCATTCGAAGTTGGTGCTATCCAAGTAAGTACGACCAGCGAGTTCCCTGGTGTGCCTGACACACCAGATGGTGCGCTCGGAGTAGTAATTACCGGAACACTTGTAGTAGTCGTCGTCGGTGGAACCGTCGTGGTGGTGGTAGTAGTAGTTGGCGGAACAGTCGTGGTTGTAGTCGTCGGCGGAACCGTCGTGGTGGTTGTCGTTGTAGTAGTCGGTGGAACCGTCGTGGTGGTTGTCGTGGTTGTAGTTGTCGGCGGAACCGTCGTGGTTGTCGTCGTTGTCGTGGTCGTTGTCGTTGTCGTTTCTGGCGCGATGACCCTGACTGTGGTGTTTTGGCAAACAGTGACACCATCCACTGATGTCCATGTTCCGGTGATGCCGTATTCGCTGCATGGTTGGCCGTTGATGTTTTGTGCTGTTACTCGTGCAGCAGCCAAAACGATTCGTGGTGAACAGATAGTTGTTCCAGATCCACCAAAAGCGGTCCAGATGCCGTCAACTCCGCCTACAGAACAGTCACCTCCGACCGTGTTTCGTGCTTGTGCGGTTGCTGCAGCAAGTTGCAACACAGGTGCCGTACACGAACTTGCGTTGGCTTGAATAATCCAGTCCGATGGATACCCAGGCACATCACACGCTCGTGAACCTTCCAACCGTGAAGCCACCACACCAGACGTGGGCACGAACACTGGGTCAGCAACATACGTTGGGTTCGACAAGTCACGCTCTTCAGGCGGAGGCAAACCTTCTTTGATGTTGACCACAGCCAACACCGGTGGCAACACCGCAGTCACAGCATTCAAATCAAGAGCCTGTTCAACAACTTTGGCAGTTTCAACACCCTTACTTGACACTTCGTGCACCTGAGTCACATCATCAGCACTTTTCGTGGTGAACACAAACCGTGCTCCACCACTTGAACCATCAGGAACCACCGCTTTTGCAACAATCTGTGGTGTTTGAGCATCAGCAACAACATTCAACTTTTGACCAGTAGCCGACTCAGTCGCAATATTCAACTGTGCAGCACCAATATCAACAACCGTGTTATTACCAGCAACAGCAGCCACCAAGTTTTCACTCGCCACCGTCACCGTCATATTCGGATCATTCACCGAAACACTCGAAGCCGAAACAGTTACTTCAGCATCAGAAGACTCACTCGACACCAACTGCACAACAGCTGTTCCCTGCGACACGAACGCACTCGTAGGACTAGGAAAATTGAGCTTCATATCCGTACCATCAACAAACACCACAAACTCCAACGACTTCTGCGCACCCCCTACAGATGGTTGCGCTCCCAGACTTTTAGGTGGGTTCGGCGGAGCAAAGATTCCACCGATGCTGCCGCCTGAGTCAATAATTCCTGCAGAGCCTTTGATTGGGCGTGAGCTAATACCATCAACCAAAACTCCGTTGCTTGGCGAATAGGTTCCGCGGTCTGTGGTGATTGACCATTGTGTGTCTGTGGACTTGATGACGAGCATTGAGTTCTTGACTTTGGTTTCCGTCACACAAAACGGACACAGCGAACTTGACCGTGCATCCAACGACGTCAAATCAATATCGCCAGCTCCACCAGTCCAAGCTTTTGGATCATTGGCTGGATCACTACCAGAAAACGAAAACTTCCAAGTCTTAGCTTTCAAATCAATCTCTACATAACGATCTTTGCCCGGCCAGTTCGAATCATATAAATGGACGATCGCATGATCAGGATCCGTGAAATCAATCGCATACGGCAACAACGCATGACCACCAGTAGCCGAATATAAACCCATCGAATACTTCAACGCACCAGTTTGAAACGAAGCACCCAACTCATCAACAATTTGACGCAACGATTTCTTTTGCCAACTAGCAGTCTCATCTTGAGTTTCTTTTAAAAACTGTGTTGCAAACGTCTGAAAAATACGGTGAGTGACCTCACCCTCATTTTTCAGCTCAACAGTTTGAGGAGTAGCAGCTTTGTTAAACCTCTTAGATGCTTCAACAACCAAACCCTCGCAATGACCAGACGCACGAGACTGATTCACCATTCGAGCCCAAGCAGCAGCTTCAGCGATCGGATCACACGGATCAACAACCCCACCAACACACGCACCCTCACCAAACATCGCCACCAAATCAGCGCCACCAAATTCCTCAGGAGAACCCTTGGCAGCAAAATTCGCAAACGAATAACCATCAGGCGTAGGCCTCATCGTCGTAGCAACAGCCTCCGCCAACACAGGAGCACTACTCGAACCACCACCACCACACGAAGTCAACAACAAAACAGCAGCAACGCCAAAACCCCCAAACCTGGCAAACCACAGTTTTTGAATCACTCAGAACTCCTGAAAACCATTCAGCCGAATCTCGCTTTTGGCGTATTCAAATTGAATTTTAATTATGTGTTAAATATAGGTCTATAAGCCAATACCTACAAGGGTTTTGATAATAAAAAACGGGCCCACAACATCGCTGTTGTGGGCCCGTTTGTAAACGGATTACTTAACTGAAGTTACTTTGTTTCTGTTGCCTTCTTGCGGCGCATGTAACCGATTGCCACCAAGATCAAGAGTGCGATCAACACGTAAATGTAAATCGACGTTGATGATCCGGAGGATGACTCTGTCGCACTCTGGGTCGATTTGACTGCAATTTTGTCCTTCATCGTCTTTTCAAACGCGGCATCAGCTCGGTTCATTTGAACGGATAATGACCCAGTCTTCGAACCGTCAGCGGATTTACCAGTTACAGAAATACTTCCTGCCAATTTGCCCACAGGAATTACTGCATACTTCTGACCCTTGGCTACTGTTACATGTTTTCCACCAACTGATATCTGAATTGAACCATCTGTCAAATCTTGTGCAGCAAATAATGCATCGATGCAACCTGCGTCGCACACCATGAATTCAATATCTGACGATATGGAGATTTGAGATGAGCCATCGTCAGTCAGGACGTGACTTGGCAACTCTGTTTTCGGTGTTTCAGGAAGTACTGGTGTATCCACAGGTGTCACAATAATTTTTGACACAGCGTCACCGAACCCGAAATTCAATTCGTACGGGTTTTGGCTCCAAAGACTTCCTGCCACAAGTGTGTACGTACCTTCTGCAAGGAAGGTCTGTATAACGCTTGAGTACGTATTTGAGAATGTTTCTGTGAGAATACCGTCTGTTGTGGATCGACCTACTGTCTGCCCACCGAACATATCTCTATTCACTAAATTCCCATTGGAGTCGAGGAGTGTCAATAGAGTGCTTGTGCAATTCCAGTCCTCCCACGTATTTACATCACCATCAGGGTTCGCACAGCCACCCATTGCGACCATCCACCAAGAGGAGTCGTAACTATATGACTCAGTTTCTTTTGTGTTCGCCTCAGCCCTAAACCATGCACCACCTGCTGGTACGACTACTTCATACGATTGTTCAGGAGTAATGGTTTGGGTTGTGAAGTTCCATTTAAGCTCTGGAGCAACCGTGAGTTCATTTGATGAACCGACTGTTATTTCACCAGGTCCACCATCTCCGATCGCGGTACCACCCCAGTTTGATAATTGAGTTTGAAAACGGACCAAGTAGGTTCCTGCCTCCAAAGAAACGTTGAGCACCGCGGCACTACATGGTCCTGACTCGGGTTGCCACTCTCTTGAAGACGCACCCGCAATTGATTGCTGCCAACTATATGGACCTGTTTCCAATCCAAATGCATTAAACACATTTATGACAGTTGCTGGACATGATCCATCTTCATTTTGGACCGCAGACGTGGTTAATACAACCTCGGTGCTTTCTTCCAAAACCAAACTCTTCTCGGAGTACTTCTCATACTTGAATGAGAATTGAGTTTCTGGAATCTCAATTGCCGGTGCCACATAGCTAGTTAGCTCAATCGATGAATTGACCGTAATTGGCATCGGATTTTCAGGGTTGAAATTAGCGTTTGCAACGTAGACGAAGTAAGTGTCTGCACCCAGCATCGTGTCCACAACTGAAGCATTGCAATTTTCCTCACTACCCAAATTGCTATATGCATCTACACCCGTAAACGTCCAATCCTCAGGTGATGTTCCACGGAGAATCGCGATGTATGACGCGAATTGGCTGCAATCTGTTGCAAAACTATTTGCCGTGATGGCAACTTGTGTTTCTTCAGTCAACACAAAAGTGAAGATATTGAAATCTTTGTCTGGAGTGAACGAACCAGTTGAATAAGGCAGCGTCGAATAATCCTTTGGTTCGTCTGAAGCACTTTGTGCACAAACACCTTCGGTATCTTCTGGCACACTAAACCCAATCGGTACATTTTGTTCGCGGTCGGTGTTCCAGCCATCAATAAAGGTCTGCGTACCATTTACCAAGTAAAAGTTAAACCAGAATTGCTGACCTTCAGCAACTGTGAAAGAACCACTTGACGCGCATTCCACTAGCGGGTAAACACCAGGGCTGCTCATGTCTTCAATTGCTGCGTTAAAGAGTTCGCCGTTAGGACAATCCCACGAGACGCCGGTTGATGTAAATATTGCTGAGCAATCACTTGTTTCACCAGGAGTCGTGCTATCTGATGACGCGTCAACAGCATCACACAATGGCTGGTTCTGAGCGTCAGCTAGTGCTTGCTCGAGCATCGGGATGTTTGGTCCTGAATCAACAACAGTTGTTTCTGATGGGACAGTTGTTTCTGATGGGACAGTTGTTTCTGATGGGACAGTTGTTTCTGATGGGACAGTTGTTTCTGGTGGGACAGTAGTGCCTCCGGACATTGAACGAACTGCTGGCCTGCGATATCCACCGCTAGCACCACTGGTGCTTGTTGCATTTGCCGCATCAAGCTCGGCTTGAGCAGCTTCAATTGCTGCATCTTTGTCCTCTTGAGTAGCGAAGCACAAAGCAGAGTTCTTTGTCTTTCCGCCACTCGAAGAGTCGCTACTGCCGCAAGAAGCGACAATAAACATCACAGCGACTCCTAAAGCCACTGCCTTCATGGTTAAAACTTTTCCTGCCTTCATCGGTGCCTCCCCGCATCGTTGCAATTCATGACTTTCACAAATTGAATTCTTATTATCTTTCAGTATGTTAACCCAAAAATGTCTAAGGGTTACCCATGCCCTTGAGACAGTAATCGCGCTAAATAATGATTTGTTACATAAAACCCAATGTTCATCTACACTTCACCGTGTGTCGCCCCTTGAATCGGATCTTGAACTTGCCCTGCAAGTTGCCGCAAAGGCTGATGGTGTAAGCCTTTCAGGCTTTTTATCCCGAACATTTGGGATTTCCCGCAAGGCCGACAACAGCGAGGTCACCGAGATCGACCGTGCCACAGAACAGGCGATTGTTGAAGTGTTTACAGCCGAGAGGCCTAAATACGGCATTTTTGGTGAGGAATATGGGGTTTCTGGTCCAGCCGATGCCGAATTTCAATGGGTCATTGATCCAATCGATGGCACCACCAACTTTGTGCGCGGCGTACCAGTGTGGGCAACGCTCATTGCATTGGTGCATAACGGCGTGCCCGTGTTGGGCGTGGTCTCTGCTCCGGCGATGGGGTTTCGGTGGTGGGCAACGGCAGGAGGCGGCGCCTTCTTCTCGAATGCTGATCGTGATGCCACTCGTATATATGTATCGAAAACGCAAACCATCGCTGAAGCTCACGTGAGCACGACACCCAATGCCGGTTGGCAAGCAGCCGGCGGCATCCCCAAGTTGGTGCAACTACAAACTGATGCATTACGCGCGCGTGGCTTCGGAGATTTTTGGCAACACATGCTCGTCGCCCAGGGCGCAATTGATGTTGCAGTCGATGTGATCGGCTTGGCGCCCTACGACAACGCAGCCATCTACCCCATCGTGCAAGAAGCCGGCGGCACTATCACTAATCGTTTTGGTGTTGCCGACTGGCGAGCAGACTCATCGATCAGCAGTAACGGAATTTTGCATTCCGAAACCATTGCCCGCTTGCAATAGGTTGTCTTAATGATCCAACACAATCAGTGGGCGCATCTGTGGCAACTCAATAAGTCGATTGCCTATCTCAACCATGGCGGATACGGAAGTGTTCCCGTGCATGTTCAAGAAGTGCAAAATACGTTTCAGGATCGCGCAAGTGCCAATCCAAATAAATGGTTTCGGTCTGAGATGCCCAATTTGCTGGTTGAGGCACGACACATCGTTGCCTATTGGTTTGGTGTTGCGCCAGAACATTTTGCGTTTGTTCCCAATGCATCACAGGGCGTGATCACCGCAGTGCAGGCTTTGGTCGATGATGCAACTGCCCAAAAACAACAGGTGCACCTGATTGCAACTTCACTTGGT
>Ga0209597_1002488_pt1 | contig 11668 bp, 7 predicted proteins | sample M_140625_MF_Meta_FD_187316 | JGI IMG/M metagenome (GOLD analysis project Ga0209597, IMG submission 187316) | Freshwater microbial communities from Lake Montjoie, Canada to study carbon cycling - M_140625_MF_MetaG (SPAdes) (version 2) | ecosystem: Environmental > Aquatic > Freshwater > Lake...
CGAGGTCCGCGTGGAGGGAAAATGGCAGAGCCAGAGCCAGAACACCAAGGAGAAGAAAAGCTCTGCTCACGAAGTGTAACATACTACAACTTCGCTATTTAGCAAATTTATGTGTTGTGTGAAAAAATCGAGAGAAAAATGAGCCCTCCCCCCTGCCACGCCATAACCACTGCCCTCCCCTCAGAAATGATCACTTAGCCTCAAATCAGACTGCTTTTCCCTAATCGGTTTCTTCATCCGCTTTCTTCCGTTTCCCTTTTTTTTCTTTGCCTGGTTTAGTTGCCTTTCCCGCCTCAGGCGTCACCGGCGCTATGTCAGACACCTCAGGGGCCTCCAGTTTGCCGCGATGAACTTCAATCAGGCTGAAGATGTCATCCTTGTCATCGGTGTTCACTAGGTCGAAGTCCGCGCCCTTGGTTCCACCCTGACGCAGCACCGCATCCTCCACGGTGACCCTTTCATGGTGCCACTGCTTATCACCTTTCCCAGTGACGTTCAGGGCCGTCTTCATACCCTCCTTGCCTGCGTCGTAATCCAACTTCCAAGTCGAGCCTGCTGTCTTGTCATACCAGACGACGGTCATCGTCATGACTTTCGGCTCGTTGCCTTCGGAAAAGCCCTCATGCAGTTTGAAAAGCATCGTGTCCTTGCCGGAGGCGTGCTCAAAGCCGCGGGCAAAGCGGGAGTAAATAGAAGAGGTTGGAGTAATCGGACCGCCCACACGCCATAGCGGAACCGACGTGGCATCAGCATCGATCTGATAGAGGAAGCGGCCGTAGTTGTCCGGCCAGATATCCCAGCCTACGTCGTTGAATCCGGTTTGCGTGTCTCGTTGGCGGACTTGCCCCAGCAACAGTGCATCCTCGTCGTCCACCGCCGCACCATACTTAGCATACGCGGCGCAGATTTTCAGCATGCGACCCTCGTTCTTGCGTTGGGCAGGTCCAAACTCTGACTCGGGATAAGCCTTGGTATCGGCAGCATCTAATCCTTTGTGTAGAGCGCAGAAGGCATCGGTGGCTGTCTTGGGATAGATCTGTCCGGCGTAGCGGTTGAAGAAGTAGAAGGAGTAGTCGAAGCCCTGTTCCTTGCACGCGTCTAAGGCGCTCTTGGTGACATCCCAGACACTCTGACCGCCATTAAGGGCGTTGATCGCGCCCCAGTAAAAATTGAGTGGGACGTTCAACTGATACCACGGCTTCTGCCAGGTCTGATCCATCTCCGACCGTCGGAACAGCGTCAGCCCCTTCGGATCAAGGAGGTAGGGTGTCCACTGGTTATACAAGGAGCGTTCGCCGGACAAATGATGCCCACGAGAGAGAGCTCCGTTCTTGATACCAAAGCTGCCTTGGACGTGATTGATCACCCAATCCCACTCTTTGACGAAGCCCTCTTGGGCTTCGACTGGGTCCTCTTCCGATCCGATAACCGGTCCGATGGCGTTGAATAGCAGATCAATCTTAGGCTGATCAGCACTTCCAGCGAAGATTTTCACAAACAAGTCGAAGGTCTCCAAGCGAAACTCCCGCCACGCGGGAGAGCTGCGAGGCAGATCATATTTGCTCTCGATGGCCTTGCCTTTGTAGGCGGTTTCGTCTCCGGTGCATCCGGTCTTGATTTGGATAAATGCAATACGCTCCTGTTTTTCGCGGGGATAACTGCGAATATGTTTTCCGAATTCCTGAATCAGGCGGAAAAAATACGTTTTGTATTCGGGAGCCAAGTAGTAAGGATAGCCATCCCATTTATCCATGTGCTTGTCCTTCTCGCCGTCGGTCTCAACTTTCGGCACACCATGTTGGTAAATCCAGTCCGGAGCAACGGGCCCAACACCCAAGGATAAATAAACGAACTGTTTATTCTGAGTGGCTCTTTCCATAACCTCATCCAAGCCGCTCCAATCAAAAACTCCCGGCTGCTTTTCTAAATCAGCCCATTTCTGATCGAAACTAAACCCTTTGAGGAAGGGATACTCTTTGGGGTCAAATTTATCCGACCGATCCCACACCCCAAAGGCGCTTGGCGGCGGCGCGGCTTGAAGCAAGGCAAACGAGCAGGCGACCAACAGACCTATAAGACTGAGAGTTCTAATCAAGGTATAGGCCTTCAATTCAAAGGGCTTCATTAAGCTTTTTGCGATGTCGTTATCTGTTGGGGTCGCAAATCTAGCAGGATCGGCTTATTCCTGCGTTGCGTCTTCGTCAGACTTCTTCCCCTTTCCCTTTTTCTCTTTGCCAGACTTGCTGGCCTTATCGGCTTTATCGCCTTTATCGGCTTTAGGCCCCTTCGGTGCTTTGTCGGGCACCTTGTAACTCGTCGGAGGCAGTAGGACGGGTGTTTCTAGTTTGCCCCGATGGACTTCGATCAGGCTGAAGATGTCGTCCTTGTCATCGGTGTTCACAAGGGCGAAGTCCGCGCCCTTGGTTCCACCCTGACGCAGCACGGCATCCTCGACGGTGACCGTTTCATGATGCCACTGCTTGTCACCCTTCCCAGTGACGTTCAGCGCCGTCTTCATGCCACCCTTGCCAGCGTCGTAATCTAACTTCCATGTTGAGCCTGCCGTTCCGTCATACCAGACGACGGTCATCGTCATGACCTTCGGCTCGTTACCTTCGGAAAAGCCCTCGTGCAGTTTGAAAAGCATCGCGTCTTTGCCGGAGGCGTGCTCGAAGCCGCGGGCAAAGCGGGAATAGATGGAAGACATCTGCGTGATCGCCCCCCCCACGCGCCAGAGCGGAACCGAAGTGGCGTCGGGATCGATCTGATAAAGAAAGCGACCGTAGTTGTCTGGCCAGATATCCCAGCCCACGTCGTTCAATCCCGTTTGCGTGTCTCGTTGCCGGACTTGCCCTAGCAGTAGACCATTCTGGTCGTCCACCGCCGCCCCATACTTGGCGTAGGCAGCGCAAATTTTTAGCATGCGGTCCACGTTCTTGCGCTGGGCAGGCCCGAACTCGGCCTCGGGATACGCCTTGGTATCGGCAGCATCCAGCCCTTTGTGTAAAGCGCAGAAGACATCGGTGGCTGTCTTTGGGTCAATTTGACCGGCATAGCGATCAAAGAAATAGAAAGAGTAGTCAAAACCCTGTTCCTTGCAGGCTTCCATGGCGGCAGCGCTGACATCCCAGATGCTTTGCCCGTTTTGCAGGCCCGTGAGGGCACCCCAGTAGAAGTTGAGTGGCCGATTAACAAAATACATGGCCTTTTGCCAAGTCTGGTCCATTTCAGACCGGGCAAACAAGGGAGTGCCCTGCGCAGCGATGAGGAGAGGTTGCCATGCATTAATCTTGGTTCGCTCCCCGCTCAGGTGGTGACCACGCCCGCTGCCAGCAATTTTGACACCAACTCCGCCCTTAGCGTTGGCTGTGACCCATTTCCACTCTTCGATAAATCCACCCTCGGCCTTCCCCTCCCCCTTTCCCCCTTGCTTGCCCTCGGCCGTCTCTTCGCCATCCGGCTCCACGTTGTTAAACATCAGGGCAATCTGGGGCTGGTCAGAACCGCCTTGGAAGGTCTTCACAAACAAATCAAACTGCCAAAGTCGGAACTCCCGCCAGGCGGGCGACTTGGTGGGCAAGTCATACTTATTCTCCACGACAGTACCCTTGTAAGCGCACTCATCCCCAGTGCACCCGGTCTTGACCTGAATGAAAGCGATGCGCTCCTGCTTTTCTTTTGGATAAGTGCGAATATGTTTCGCAAATTCGGTGATCATTTTTTGTAGAAACGATTTGTATTCCGGTGAGGGATAGAAGGGATAAGAGGGCCAGCTGTCGTGAATTTGGTTGCGTGTCTCCACACGCGGGACACCCTTTGTATAGATCCACTCCGGCGAGTCCGGTCCCACATTCACGGAAAGATAAATGAACTGGTTTCTTTTAACCGCAGAATCCATGGCCTGATCCAAAGCGCTCCAATCAAAGACCCCGGGTTGCTTTTCCAGATCCGCCCATACTTGGTTAAACGCCAATCCCTTCAGGAAGGGGTAGTCCTTTGGATCGAAGGTAGAGGTGCGATCCCAAACCCCAAAGGCTATCGATGGCGGCACGGCTTGAACGGATGAACACGAGCAGGCAACCACCAGCGCGATGAGTCTCAACATTTTCATCATGGCAAAGGAGTTGAATTGGGTATTTTGCATAGGATTGATTTTCATATTTTGTATATAGTTTGTTACTGTTGTTAGGTGTTAAAGAGGCTTCCGGTGAGCAAGTTACTCCTCACGTTCAGCTTCGTCTGATTACTACTTTCCCTTTTGTTTTTGGTTGGGTTTGCCTGCCCTACCCGTTTTTCGGGAAGGAGTCCGGCTCGAATGCAGACGTTGAGAAAAGCGGCGGCGGACCAAAGCTGACGTCCTGACCCAGTAATCAGCCCGTCCGGGAGGGTAATGTATTCATGGAAAGATCCAAAGCCATCCGCCTCAGCCTTATCCTCCCTCCCCTTTTTAAACTTGATAGTGGTGCCAATCGATCGGGCCAGCAGCGCAGCGTTATAGTCCGTGTAGTCTTTCCCTTCAGCGATGGATTTTCCCCACAGGAAGAAAGTGTCACAGAAGGGCCAGCTTGCCATGTTGTGTGGCCCGGAGTTGCCGGAAATGAACGGCGAAAAGAGCGGGGCGCCCTTCTCGGCCAAAGGATAATCCGCAAAGGCCGCTTTCGCGGCGTCTCCTTCCACAATTCCGAAGATGGCCGCGAAAGCAGTTCCTAGAATTTCGCGGTTCAGCATGATTTTGCCATGGCGATCTTTGTAATAGGCAAGGGTGCCGTCGGGCTGGGTGAACTCCTTTTGGATGGCGACCTTGAGGGCGGAGGCACGATCCATCCAGTGCTGTTTTTCCCCGGCTGGCCGGCTGCTTTTTTCGCAGGCCTTAGCCATGGCCTGCATACCGCGATAGTAGAGGCAGTTTGTTGAGAGAGCTTTGAGTAGTACGCAATCGGCAATCGTCATCCCTTTCGGAAATGCGGAGCTTTGGATGTCGTGAAAAAGCGGCTGACCGCGGAAAAGGCCGTCGGTTTTATCGAACCACGGGTCATAGAAGACCTTGAAAAAATATTCGCCATTTTCGACCACCCACTTCCAATCGGCGAGCTCCGAATGGAGCGTAAAGAGATCGTCCACCGCCCAGAGCCAGGCCACATCATCGGTGCGGCGGGTGTAAGAGTTGGTCCGGTATTTCTCCATGATCGCCTTGTCCACCTGGGCAATCACTTCCCAAGGGACATTAATCTCCTGAACCACGTGTGGTGCGGAGACTTTGTAGCCTAGCTCCTTGCGGATTTCACGGGCCACCTGGAGCGACGAAAGCATCACTTCCGGATAAAGATGGTTAAGGCCCAGAACCCCGGAAACTGCGATATCACGCTCGTAGATGCGCAAGCCGTACTTATTACCGGCACCAAAGTAAACCGCACCCGACTCACTGGTCACCATGTTATGCTCCACGTCATCGAGGGCGATTTTCCACATGCGCGCAGTCAACGGGGTCACATCCCCCTTCAGCTGCATATTACACTTGGGCTTGGGGTTCGGTAATCGAGCAAGGGAAAAACTCCCATTCGCATCGCACAACGCTTCGGCCGTCATCACCAACAGGCCCTGCTCGAAAAGGAACCGGGGCTTCACTTCGTTGTTTAGAACAGAAGTGGGTTCGCCAGATGAAAGTCTGATCCCCATCAACAGCCAAACGCAGGACATCGCAGCCAATGGACCAAGTAGGGCCCTTTTTCTTAAGAGGAGGATTTTGTCTAAGGCGCTTATCATTTAGATTTCATTTTCCCACAAAGTTGCGCGAAAGAGTCCTTACCTTCGTATTTCAGGATGACCGAATGACGTCCGTCCAATTTGACAGGCTCGGCTTTGCCGAAGGCTTGCAGTGCATACTCCTTAGGCTTGTCACTCCAGTTGAAGACTCCGAGGTATATCTCCTCTCCTTTCCGAGTGAGCACCAGATCGAAGCCGTCGCCCTTGTTCTTGCCATGCTGCCAGATGTCTAGCGGCACGGTCTCGTCCATCGCTGGATACTGGAACACTTCCTTCACCAATGCCTGCCGTTCTGGCCTGAGCGTCATCAGGTTGTCACTACTTAGTCGAGCTGTGCCGTAAAGCTTGTTGAAGTCCGCCCACATTTGCGCCTCGTTGAGCGTCAGGCTGCCACCGTGTTTGACGTCTTCCTGGGAAACGGTTGCGTCTTCATCGGCTGCCTCGCGGTAGACGAGATAGTCGGCATCGCCATTCCACACCTTGCCGTTCAAATAGAAGTTACCGAGATTGGCCAGCGATCGTTCAGGGAAAGCCATGTACCTTGGGTGGATGTCGCCGCCAGTGCGCATCCCGTCCACGAATCCGATGCAGGGTCCGAAGACCGCTGAGCAACCCAGAAAATAGGTGCCCGGCCCCATCGCCTCGCGCATGGTTTTCATCGCGAGACGGAAACGCTCCACACTGGTGATCGTGGAGTCAAAGGCCTTGATCCCTTTGGCTTTTTTATTCTTGGCCAGAGTGTCGTTCTTTAAGCCGTACCGCATGAAATCCACTTTGAAATAACGGATACCCCAATTGTCCTTCATGTTCTTGATGCAATCGGCGATATGCGCCCGCGCGCCGGGATGTGAGTAATCGAAGTAAATATACCTCATCACCTTGTCTCCCTTGTTGTTCACCTCAACGATCAACTTGCCGTCCAGATCGTGCAGGAAATATTCAGGGTGGGCTTTGTAAATCTCTGAGTTCTCATCGCCCCGGAAGCCGTCGAAGTGGATGCCGGGGATCTTCCCCTCGGAAGTGACACGGGAGATAATCTCCTTGATACCACCGGGAAGAAGATCGGGCCGCACGCTCTGGTAATCGCCGCGTTCGGTCCACCAACCGCCGTCGATCTGAACCATATTCGCCTCGGGAGAGATTTTTTTCAGCACATCCATGTTGCCGTAGATATCCTTGGCGGTGAAAACTCGGCCATAGTAATCCCAGGTGGCCCAACCTTTGAAGTCGGCAGGCTTCAGTTTCTTGATGCCGCTCTCCGCTGCAATGGCGGTACCGAATTGGTCGAGAGTCATCAGCCAATCGTCCCCACGCTTGAGGACAATTTGCTCATACGAAATCGTCTCACCCGGTTTGAGTTGCCGGCCTTCGCCGTCGGACCAGATCACGATTGCATCGTCCTTGATCGTGAAGTTTGGCAGGAAGATGCGCCAAGAGAGCGACCCGGCGAAGAGATACTTACCGTCCGCCAGTCGCACCATTTCAAACATGTGGCTGGAGCTTTTCGCAGTCGCCGCTCCTACGTTCTGGCGCAAAATGGGCGTGCGTCCCATGCAACTGCCCCCGTAAAGAGCCTCGAGATCACTAGTCAGTTTTTCGGCCACAGGGATACGGATGTTGATCCTCTCGATCGCCAGCGGTTTAGAGCCTTTGTTGGAGAGGGTGATGGCCAGTCGCTGGAAACCGTCCGCCTCATCCGTCACGGTTTGCGCCGTCTCGACCGGTTGGTCGGCTTGAACCTTAACCGTGATGTCCGGCCACATTGAAGAGCCCGCGCATGCGAGTTGGGTCAGCAGCATGACCGCAAAGAGGGTGAAGTGAGTTTTCAAAGGGTCTTTGTTTTAAGAAAACAGACAAGAGATAGCATTTTTATAACATACACAAGATGCGTGAATTGCCACGGAGGATTAGAGACACTTGGACACATTCTGCAAATTTTCTCATGATCCGCACTCGGGTCAACTCCCCCTCAATCAAAGGGTGACCTGGACTGGATATTTGTAAATAAGCGAGCCAAACAGAACGATTTTGAAAACGGTCGCAATAGAGTGCGTTCGTACTATAACCAGCACAGGTAGCTAATTTTATGTCCCACCTTTTTCTCTCTCAAACTGGAACGAAAATCGTTCGAATTATATCAGTTACATTTCTACGATCTTTGCGCTGCGATTGCGTATACCCGATCGCCTGCTTGCTACTCTCAATTGGCCTGAATGGATGCACTTCCGAAGCTAAGCCTGCTGCCGACCCAGATGCCCAATTTAACCTAAAGAACGCCCACGGAATGGAGGTGCGTCTGGCCTCCTACGGCGCACGGATCACTTCGATCAAAGTGCCAGACCGCAACGGTGCCATGGCAGACGTTGTGCTCGGCTTCAACACCGTCGAACCCTATCGGTCATCGGTCAAGAAGCCCTACCTCGGGGCAACCCTCGGCCGATACGCCGGGCGCATCGCCAAAGGACGCTTCACCTTGGACGGCTTCGAGCATGTGCTCGCGAAGAACAGCGCCCCGAATCACAACCATGGTGGGGTCGCCGGTTTTGACAAGGTCGTGTGGGATGCGAAGCAACTCCGGAACGGCGTTCAATTCGATTACAGCTCTCCAGATGGGGAAGAGGGCTACCCCGGAACGCTCAAGGCCCGGGTGACCTACACGCTTACTGATGCCAACGAGCTCATCATCGATTACCGAGCCACGGCCGACCAACCGACGCCGGTCAACTTATCCAATCACACCTATTTCAATCTAGCGGGAGAGGGTTCGGACACCGTGCTTGATCACGAACTGATGATTGATGCGGAGGAGATGCTTGCGATCAACAAAACTTCTGTCCCCACCGGGAAGATTGCATCCGTCGGGGGCACGCCGTTCGATTTCCGTATGTCCAAGCCGGTCGGGCGGGAAATCAATCAGACGAACGAGCAACTGGCCAATGGGAGCGGGTATGACCACACTTTTGTTTTGAACTCGAAAAAAGGGGCAAAGAAGCCTGCCGCGACCCTTTATGAAAAAAACAGCGGCCGAAAGCTGGTGGTTTTCACCGACCAGCCGGGACTTCAGCTCTACACCGCGAATTTTCTTGATGGATCGCTCAACGGAAAATCGGGAAAGCCCTATCTGAAGCGCGGTTCACTGTGTCTGGAAACCCAGCATTTTCCCGACAGTCCGAATCAACCGCAATTTCCCAACACCATCCTTCGCCCAAGTGAAACCTACCAGACCCGGACGATCTACCAATTCAGCGTAAGCGATTCCGCTGGAAAATGATCCACAGTGCACATGCTCCCTGCGATGCCGGGCCAGCCGTTCGTTAAAGGTTTCCCATGAAAAATCTCCACCTCAGTGTCGCCGTTCTGGCTTCCATGCTGGCACACTTTGCATACGCGGAATCAAACCCTGCCTCGTTTGCCTACATCCTGCAGGCCGATTCTTTCGCTAGAACAAAACGTGCGGCCGTTGGAAAACTCAAGGAAAGCGGACGCGATTGGATCGTGCTCGACGCGGCTTTCGCTGGCGACACGCCGTGGGAGCGAACGGACCTCGACACAATCCGCAGTGGCAAAGCGGGGCGAAAAGTGGTCGCCTACCTTTCTATCGGCGAGGCTGAGGATTATCGGTCCTACTGGCATTCCGATTGGGTCAGTAATGGCAAGCGGACCGCTGCCGCACCGGCTTGGCTAGGGGTCGAGAATCCGGAGTGGAAAGGAAATTATCAGGTCAAATATTGGGACGCGGATTGGCAAAAGCTGATGCTAGCCGCGATCGACGATGCGATGGCGCGAGGTTTCGACGGCGTGTATCTGGACATTGTAGACGGCTTTCAGACGTATGAGCAGGGAGCCGATGGTTACCTGGACGACCGAATGAACCCGGAGACCAAGCAGACCTATCGCCGTGACATGGTGGACTGGGTGAAAGCGATCGCCGCTCGCGCCCGCGCAAAAAATCCCGCGGTACTCGTCATCCCGCAAAACGGCTCCCAACTGGTCGCAGACAATGACTTCGTCGAGGTCATCAGCGCCCAGGGCATCGAGGATCTGTTCACCAATGGAAAAAAACTCCAGCCCGCCTCACACACGGATGAAATTCTCGGCCATTTGAAAACATTGGCTTTAGCAAAGAAGCCCGTGCTGCTCATCGAGTATCCAAAGACGCATCAGAGGCAGGCGCTGTCTAAGAAATTGGCCGAAGAAAACGGCCTCGTTTGGCTGGTGACAGATCGTCCGCTCAAGACCCTTGGTGAGTCGGGTAAATAGCTCTTGCGATGGCTTTTTTTATGCTGGCGAGCCCGATTTAGGGCGGGATCGGATTTTCTCAACGCCCCTTTTCTTCAAGTAGAATCCTCCGCCCACCATTCCATTGGCACCAGCCCCAGCATAACCCCAGGGCAAAAAGTACCTTTGTCATGAGCCTTTAGCCGATAGGCACCGCACTCCGCTGTCGCTTGTGGAAGGCACTGAGTTCCTTGTAGCCAACCTCCCTAACCAAAGAGATCGCTCGATCAAACTCATAACCCACTTCCGCAGGAGCGTGTGCATCGGAGGAGATTAAAATCGGTATCTTTCTTCGAAAAGCCTCATCGATAAATGTCTTGGAGGGATAAATTTCCGCCACCTCTTTTCGAAGTCCTGCCGTACTCACTTCCATGGCAATTCCTGCCGCCTCAATCGCATCCAGGGTATCTTTATAGTAAGGGCGAAGATCTCCTTTCGGCCGATGCCCAAACTTTTTTACCAGATCGGGGTGAGCCAAAAAATCGAACAGCCCGCTTTGGGCGGCTTGGGTGACCGCATTGAAATATTTTGTCCAAACTTCCTCAACAGGTTGATCCTTCCATCGCGCTAACTTCAAAGGGTTGTCCACATCCCAATCGGGCGTGATGTAGTGGACCGCTCCAATGAAATAGTCGAAATCTGCCTTGGTCGCTAATTCTCGAATCCACCCCTCTTTTCCAGGAATAAAGTCACACTCTAACCCAAGCCGAATTGAAAGTTGGGGAAACTCGGCCCGAGCCTCCTCCACCAAGCGAAGATATTCAGGAAAATCGACCCAATCCATTCTCCAATCATCAAACTTCGCGGGCATCGGGTTGTGCTCCGAAAAACCGATTTCTTGGAGCCCTTTTCGAACGGCTTCCGCCGCATATTCCCGCGGGTGCCCCGTTGCGTGACCACACAAAGGGGTGTGCATGTGATAGTCAAACCTCACCCCTCCTATCTACCTATCTCCCAGCCTTTTCCAAGGCCATAGGGGAGCGTTGCCCAAACACCCATCTTTCGGCATCATCTGGAGATGCCGCCGTCTTCTAAAGTTCATCTCTCCCCTGCCCGCCTGAAGTCCGCTTTGGCACGACTACGTCGCCTGCGAATTCTGGTCGTGGGTGACCTGATGCTCGATGAGTTTATCTATGGTCGCGTTTCGCGTATTTCACCAGAGGCTCCAGTTCCAGTTGTTCATGTGGAACGGGAGCAGGCCTACCCAGGTGGCGCCGCTAACGTGGGCCGGAACTTAGCCGCACTTGGTATCCATGCAGAGATAAGTGGCGGAATTGGGGCAGATGTTGCTGGGCAACGCCTGCTCAACCTTCTGCGACATGAAAAGATTGGTACGTCTGGTGTTTGTAGATCCTCCCGATTCCCAACAGTGGTAAAGACCCGTATCCTGGCGAGGCATCAACAGGTCGTCCGAGTTGACCGAGAGGAGCCGAGCCAACTCACCTCAAAAGAGAGGCAAGCAGTGCTGAAAAAGGCATTGCAGGTTCTTCCTCGTTGCCATGCCCTCATCCTAGAAGATTATGGGAAAGGGTTATTCGACCAAGAGCTTGTCGACTCCCTCCTTACCGCCGCTCGCAAAAAAGGAGTTCCGACTGCGGTCGACCCAAATATCCATAATCCTCTTAAT
>Ga0209597_1002489_pt1 | contig 11666 bp, 15 predicted proteins | sample M_140625_MF_Meta_FD_187316 | JGI IMG/M metagenome (GOLD analysis project Ga0209597, IMG submission 187316) | Freshwater microbial communities from Lake Montjoie, Canada to study carbon cycling - M_140625_MF_MetaG (SPAdes) (version 2) | ecosystem: Environmental > Aquatic > Freshwater > Lake...
AAGAAAGCAAACGCGGTTGCACTTAATTTAGAAGAACTTAAACAAATAAAGGAAGTAGCTGTTAATGCAGAAAAAGCAGCTGCATTAACTACATCTGCACTTAAATTGTGGAAAGATAAAGAACTTAAAGCATTTTCAAATAAGGTAGGATGAATTACGGCGGTAACATCCCCTTCTGCAATAATACCCATCCTAGATAAAAGTATAGAATCATTAGAAAGAGCCAATGCTAATATCATCGGAACTCCAGGAGCAAAACCTGCATCCGGACTTTCTCCGTATAAAGGATTACTAGAAGATAATTGGGTCAAGTTACTATAATAAACTATTTCTTGACCCCCTATACTGATTTGTTCTTTCCACCAATTAGAGAAATTCTGTCTCTCATTGGCATTGATCTTTTTATTTAAAAATCGTAAAGAGTCCATATTTTATTTTTTAAAAAGAGTCCAGGTTTGATTTTCTGGAAAATATTTAATACAAATTTTAGATCCAGTTAGTTTACATTTTATACCACCGATGGATTTGGTATAAGGTTTGTCTTCTTCAAAATCATGTTTAATCTTATAAGCTTGGAATATTGGTCTTACCATAGACCATTTTAAATTTGGCATGACAGTTTTACCGGAATTAGCAAATTGACTGATTAATGGATGCTTAATTTTTTGATTTGTATTGGCTGCTACCAAATTCATCTTACCACTTTTGCGATGATCCATCTTGGTAATTCTAGCAGTACTCTGGTGATGGGTTCTAGTGTTCTTGGTTGCTTTAGGTCCACTATTAAAGGTTGCACCATTGTTACTCTTTTTAAAGAATGAAGAAAAATTATCTTCCATAATATTATAGTACTTATGTAAAAAAAATCCGCCTTCATACGTATGAAGGCGGATTTAACTATTAATACTGAACTATCAAATTATTGATCGAACCAAGCTTTGCCTTTGGAAACTCCGTTAACATCATTCTTTTTGCCTTCTAAAGGTTTGGTGTTACCTTTGAAAGGTACATACTTGCCTTCTGGTTTTTTACCATTTGGAGTTTGTGCTTTACCCTTTGAAACTGGAACTGCTCCCTTTACTGTACGGGATTTGGGATCTGATAAACCAGCACTTAATTTTTGAAGATCTACTAAAGCATGGCCCAACTCTTCAGCATCAACTGAATCTTCTAGATTAGTTTCTTCATCTGTATCTGTATCTGTATCTGTATCTGGTTCTGTGTCTGTGTCTGTGTCTTCTTCTACTTCTTCTTCTTCTTCTTCTTCTTCATGACCAGAAATTTTCTCTAAAGCTGCAACAGCTGCTCTTAAATGGGTTAGGAGTTCTGTCATTGCATCCATTTCTCCTTCTCCTTCTCCTTCTCCGTGTTCTTCGAACTCTCCTTCACCGGTTTCTGTATCTCCACTAAAATTCATTTCCAAATTTCCTTCCGGAGATTCTCCTCCACTGACTTCATTAGCTTCTTCTTCTTGTTCCCAATTTTCTTGAGACAACACTTGATTGAATAATTTGTCAAAAGGATTAACAGAATCACCTAATGTAGTGGCCTTTGCAACTTTGGGCTTGGAGTCGGATGAAGCTGAATTTAAATGAGCTGCAGATTTTTCTGGGGTTTCTACTTCATCTGAATTATTGAAAGGAGCCTTTTTATCTCCACCGTCAAAAAAAGGTCCAGTTTTTTTAGGTCCAGATACTGCATGAGAACCTTTACTTTCATTCAGGACATTGAGATAGTCATTAATAATAGCCATATATTTTTTAGTTGTAAGATTACTTATCCAAGTGTTGGACAAAAACTAGGTCAATTTATTCCTATAGTATGGTTATTAATTATACTTTCAGCTTCTACCCTTAGATCTATTGTAGGAATTAATTCATAATTTGAACCTCCAATCCAAACTATATTACAGTTATTTATTTTTAATCCTGTATTACGTTCTATTAGAAGAGAATAAAGATGTAATTGTAAACTATATTTTACTATGTGAGAGCTTTGCAAATGTTTCAATATTCCCAACATACTATCAGAAGACTTTTTTTCTGTTAATAATTTATTGGTTTTATAATCAAAAATTACAAAACATTTTTCTTTAAAATTATAAGAGAGATTATCTAGGGTACCACAAATGCGGGATGGTTTATCTCCCATGACATATTCTGATTTTACTAAGATATGATCTTCACTCCACCACTTATAGAATTCCAAGAAATTTTTAATATGACAAGCTACATCATTGTAGAAGGTTTCTTCTGTTACATTCTCTGGATATCTTTTAATAAAGGTTTTTATATTTTCTTTGTTTAATAAAGTTCTCTTACGAAAGATATAATTTTCAATATAATTATGTACCATTGTACCCTTTTCACAAGCATACTCTCTTTTAAAATCCCAAAGATGCCTAACATCTTCTACCAAGACCCCTTGTCTTTTTGCAACAATATTAGCTAATTTATCTGCATCAAAATATGGTTCGTATTTTTTGATAATCCTTGAAACCGAAGTTCCTTCCTCATCTCCTATCTTATAAGAATGTCCCTTATCAAAAAAGGTAACATCCTTGAAAGCTAATTCAAGGTCTACTATTGTTTGTAAATTCATTATAACATATAATATCTTCAAACAAAAAAACAATCACTTTTTTTTCTTGATATTTTTTTAAAAATCGCAGATAATTGTTTTATGAAAAAACTAGCTGAAAAATTTGTCAAAAAGGAATTTCGCCACACTCTTCTTAAACGAGAAGGGGATTTAGCCATATACAGGAGAAAACAGGCCGGTACAAATGCTACAGCACACTTTGAAGTGGTCATTATTACCAGACACGATGGAATAACAATTAACGGAAATTTGATAGAGGCTGGAGAATTGTATCCCAGTTCTTCTCAGTGGGGTGATAGGGGTTGGACTTGTAATACACTAGAACAAGCAGAAAAAAGATTTTTAATTGTTCAAGATAAATTGAAAGAGCTGGCTAAGGTAGCTAGTGATAAAAAACAAAAATCCAAATAAATGAAATTAAACAATGAAGAAGTACAAAAACTCTTTGTTGATTTGGTTGATTTGGTTGATTCTAAACCGGCAGAATTTTTTAATTTAAGAAAAATGCATAGTACTGTGGGTCTTTGTTACATGACAGATATAGAATTGGATTATCGTAGAGATATTATCCCCACAACAATGCATGAACTAATACATTATCTACATCCAACCTGGAATGAAACTTCTGTGTTATATGCAGAATCTCGTCTAATTAATACATGTACAACCCTCCAGGCCGCAACATTTCTTAAAAAAATAGCTGATAAAATATATCAATCTGAAACAAACAAAGAGCGTTTAAAAATTAAATTGCTAGACGCAAAAACAAATAGCAATATGAGTGATTTGGGAGTATAAATAGACAACAATCTTTTATGAGTGAAAAAATTCTTCACGTTACAAAACGGGACGGAACACGGGTTCCATTTAATGTAGAAAACATAGACAAAGTAATAAAATGGGGAACCCAAAATATAACCGGAGTTAGTGTTTCGGATATAGCTATTAACACTAAATTAAATCTAGTGGATGGCATTACTACTAAGGAAATTCACAAGGTATTGATAGACACTTCTATTAATTTGTTTAATGAAGAGAATCCTAATTATCAATGGGTTGCCTCAAGATTATTGAATTATCAAATACGTAAAGATGTATGGGGTGGAAAAAATCCTCCACGTCTTTATGATTTTATTAAAAACAATACAGATAAAAATCTATATCATCCTGAAATTTTAGAAAAATATTCTAAAGCAGAGATAGACAAATTAGATGATAAAATTAATCACGACAGAGATTACAACTTTACCTATTCTGGATTAAAGCAATTGTGTGACAAATATCTCATTCAAAATAGAAAGAGCAAGGAAATATTTGAGACACCTCAATTTGCTTATATGCTTGCCTCTATGGTGAGTCATATTAATTATTCTCAAAATACCCGTTTAAATTATGTCAAAAGAGCATACGACAAATTCAGTAAATTTAAAATCAATTTACCTACCCCGCAAATGGCCGGCCTTAGAGGTCTTCTTAAACAATACGCGTCTTGTTGTCTCATTGATGTGGGTGACACTAAGGAATCTATTTTTAGTTCCAATACTGCTGCTGGTTTTGCTACTACTCAAAGATACGGAATCGGATTGAATTTTGGTCGTATTAGAGGAATTGGTACAGAGATTAAAGGGGGGAGTGTTATTCATACCGGAATTATTCCTTTCCTTAAAGTATTTGAAGCCACCGTCAAGTCTTGTCAACAAAATGGTATCAGAGGAGGAGGAGCTACGGTTAACTTTCCAATCTGGCATTATGAAATTGAAGATATTCTCTCTTTAAAAAATAACGGTGGTACAGAAGATAATCGAGTTAGAAAAGTAGATTATGTAATTCAATTTTCAAAATTGTTTTATGAGCGCTTCATGAAAAATGAAACCATTACATTATTTTCTCCACATGAAGTTCCAGAATTGACCGAATCTTTTGGTCTTCCACAGTTTGATGAATTGTATATAAAATGTGAAGCAGATAAATCGATAAAGTATAAAAGGAAGGTCAAAGCCTCTGCTCTATTGTCTCAATTTACTAAAGAAAGAACAGAGACTGGAAGATATTACGTGATGAACATGGATCATTGTAATGAACATGGATCTTTCTTAGAAAGAGTTTGCATGACCAATCTTTGTGTGGAAGTTACTCATCCCACCAAACCAATTCAACATATAGATGATCCAGAAGGAGAAATTGGTATTTGTGTTCTTTCTGCTATTAATGTGTTAGAAATTAAAGATGATCAAGATTTAATAGATACATGTGATACAATTGTACGCATGCTAGATGAAATTATTGATTATCAAGAATACTTCACCAAAGCAGCAGAAAACTTTACAAAGAAACGCAGAAGTCTCGGTGTAGGAATTACTAATTTAGCAGCTCTCTTAGCTAAGAATAATCTCAAGTATATGGATACAGAGGCTCCTAACTTTGTAGATACTTTGATGGAAAAGATACAATATCATTTAATTGCATCATCAGTAGAGTTAGCCAAGGAAAAGGGTCGGTGTGAAAAATTTAATACCACCAAATATTCACTAGGAGTTTTGCCAATTGATACCTATAAAAAGAAAGTAGATCAAGTAGTAACCCGCAAACCTTCTTTGGATTGGGATGAACTGAGACAACGAGTGTTAACTCATGGCATGAGACATTCTACATTGACGGCTATGATGCCGTGTGAATCCAGTTCTGTTATTCAAAATTCCACCAATGGAATAGAACCTCCTAGGTCTTTGCTTACCTATAAAGGTTCTAAAGCTAATTCGGTACCGCTATTAGTTCCAAATTACTCTACTTATAAAAACAAGTATACATTACAATTTGATATGACTAATAACACTGGTTATATCAATATAGTAGCAGCAATTCAAAAATGGACAGATATGGCTATCTCAGCAAATCTGTATTACAATTATGATCATTATCCAAATAAGGCATTGCCGGATTCGGTAATTCTTAAAGAATTGTTATATGCTTATAGTATGGGTGTAAAAACTCTTTATTATAGCAACACTTATGATGGAGATAAACAATCTGCTACAGACGAAGGAAGTGGCTGTGTTGGTGGAAGTTGCACAATCTAATTTGAAATTTTATAGCTATAAATTAAACTAAGTATAAATATGTCTACTGTCTTAAATACTAAAAACATTGATACTCGCCTACAGCCATTGTTTCTCGGAGAACCCCTAGCCCTTCAACGATATGACCAGCTCAAGTATCCAAAATTATTTGAGCTCGCAGAAAGAATGGAAGAGTATTTTTGGAGAGCCAATGAAGTAAGCTTGGTTAAAGATCGTAATGACTATAATGATCTCACTGAATCAGAAAAATTTGTATTTGATACAAATTTGAAATGGCAAACCATGACCGATTCTATGTTGAGTAGAAGTCTTCTTAAAATGGGAAGCTATGTCAGTAATCCAGAATTAGAAGCTTGTATGAATGTATGGGCATTTTTTGAATCCAATATTCATAGTCGCTCCTATTCTCATATTCTCAAAAACGTTTATACAGATGAATCTTTATTTTGGAATTCTATTTTAGAAGATACAGAAGTAGTTCACAGAGCCAATGAGATTAAAAAAGAATATGATAATTTCTTTGGTGAACCTAAAAATATTAAAAATAAAATATTTGATGCTTTATTAGCAACCCAAATTACAGAGGGTCTTTCTTTTTATACTTCTTTTGTATGCAGTTTCTTTTTTGCAGCAAGAGGTAAGATGGAAGGTAATGGAAAAATTATCAAATTTATTGCAAGAGATGAAAATCTTCATGTAGCAGTTTCTCAAAACATCTTACACTATCTTAAAACAGAACCTTCAGAAGGATTTCAAGACATTGTAAAGGAAAATACCCAAAAGATATATGATGTTTATGGTTTGGCGGTGGAACAAGAAAAACGGTGGGCAGATTATCTCTTTAGTCAAGGTGGATTAATGGGATTAAATTCAGACATTCTCAAAGGTTATGTGGAATGGTTAGCAAATAATCGCTTAGCTTCTTTGGGTTATAATAAAATATTTGATGTCAAAAAGAATCCTCTTGGAGCTTGGTATGATCAATTTATGAACTCAGAAAAGGTTCAAGTTGCTCCTCAAGAAACTGAGATCTCCTCTTATAAGATCGGAGCTAGAGACACACAGGTTAATTTATCAGAATTTGAAGGAATGGAATTATGAGGCCACAAATTCATTACAAATTAAATCCAGATTTGTGGGATGATGATGATGATGTATTGAAACCAGAGATTCAAGAAAAGTTATTGGAAATAGCAGCAACTTTTTATGCCACTATTAAAATAGACCAAGAACCAGAAGACATTACATTAACCGGATCTTCAGCAAATTACAACTATACTTCCTCTAGTGACATAGATTTGCATATTCTAGTACCGTTTAGTAAAGTCAAATGTGAAGAAGAATTAACCAGAGATTATGTACTGGCTAAAAAATCTTTATGGAATAATGAACACGACATAAAGATTTTAGGCAGAGAGGTTGAAGTTTATATTCAGAATACAGAAGAAACACACACTTCAACCGGGGTGTATAGTATTTTAGATAACAAATGGATCTTGCATCCAGTGTTGATTGATGAAGAATCTATAAACGTAGACGAAGAATTGTTTAACAAAAAATTTAATGAATATCAAGACCTGATACTTCACAACATTAACAAAAACACCAACTTAGAATTCTTAAATAAAATTAAGAAAAAAATTTCTCAAGATAGAAAAGAAGGCTTAGCCAAGGATGGAGAATTTGGCGTAGACAACCTGGTCTTCAAAAAATTGAGAAATGATGGATTATTGGATAAATTGTCTCAACATTTAATCAATGTACAAGACAAAAAACTCTCTGTAGAAAGTTTTAATTCATTTGTTTTAAATTCTAAAGCACTTTAGCATGTATCTCTTTTGCCAAATTCTCTATTCGTTGGAACATCTCAATTAGTAGAGAATTTTGTTTGGCATGTTCTGCCATTAGTTCCATTATCTTTTTATCCGCTTCTGTAGCGTGTTTCTGTCTTCTTATAAGAGAATTACTAACTTCCTCTCGATGTTTAGCATCAGCTTCTGACCATACCTTGTCTCTGTCAGATTGTCTACTTTGAGCTAGTAAGATCAACGGAGCAGCATAAGCAGCTTGAGTGCTAAAAGCTAGATTCAAAAGAATGAAAGGATAAGGATCAAAAGTTAATTTGTTGAAACAATTGATTAAAATCCAAATAGCTACAATTACGGTTTGACCTATGATAAAGGTCGGGGTACCAAAGAAGCGAGCAAAAGATTCAGCCCACTGACCAAATTTTTCAGATGTAGATTGGGGATTCATCCCAATACTTATTTTCTACACATTCACATTTAATATTATAAAATTTAAATATGTCTAGAGCCATCTGATCTCTTTTATATACTTCTTTATATATAACTTTTTTAATTCCATGAGCTGCTATTAAAGTAGCACACGCACTACACGGGAGTAAAGTACATGCCAATAATTTACATTTACCTCTTTTGATAAGAGATAATAAATTGGCTTCAGCATGAATCATATAAGGACGTCTTTTATCCCTGTCTGCCCAAAAAGATTCATCCACTACTTTACCAGAAGCCAAACCATTATATGCAGTACCTATAACTTTGTTCTTTTTGTTCAAAGCACAGGCACCTACTTTATAAAAAGGATCTTCCGACCGCACTGAAGCAGCAGTCGCTAGACCCATAGCATACTCTTCCCAACTTACTCTTTTATTAGGAAGGTGTTCCATTCTTCAATATTATGATGGTTTTTAATATAGACAATAGTGGGTATGGCTATTGGTTCTCTTGGTTGTTTAAGTAAACGCAAACCAGCTTCATGAGGAGTTTTATCTCCTTTTAAAGAGTTGACGTCCTTGTGAGACAATACACAATTCGACCAGGTAGTTTTACCTCCACGAGATCGTGGTAGCACATGATCTATATTACCTTCATTAGGAGTTAATTTCTTACCAGTATATTGACAAGTACCATTATCTCTTTGCCAAATATTTTTGGCCGTTAATCTAGGTCTCTTATGAGGCACTTGATTGTACTTGGCTAATATAATAACCTTAGGAATTTTGATTTTGCTTGTAACTGTAGAAACATAATCATTTTCCAGACAAGGAAGTTCTAACCAGGATTCCCAAGACATTGGAGACATGTTGTCTCCTTCTATGTGCAAACCAGTCGCCGAATCACAAAACATCATTGATAAGGCTTCTAGAGGATTTTTAGTGCCTACTGCCTGCCAATTTTTATTGAGAACTAATACAATTTCTCTTTCTAAAAGATTTCTGTCCATACTCATATGATACAGAAGAATTAAAAAAAAATCACTTAAATAACAAACTTTTAAGATTTAATTTTACGGAAAGAAAATTGTTTAGACTTGGGTTGTTTTTTACACCAATCATAGCAATCTTCTTTTGAGCCACAAGAATGGACTACCTTTCCGGAACTAAGGTCGGTGATGTCCCACGTCTCTGTTTCACCAACTGTTTTTTCACCACTCCAAGATTCATCCATAGTTTGTTTTATTTCAATATTTGCTCCCGGATGTTCTTTTTCCATTTTATACTTTGCCTTCAAAGCATCCATATGAACCAATCCCGACTCTATAACCTGGCCATCTTTTAAGATAGAAAACCGTTCTGGTTTCATTCCGATTGGGGCATGTTCCTTTCTCCTGGTAGGATATTCATCACCACCCCTGCCTAGACGATGTCCATAAGAATCATAACTGGCTTCTTTTAAAATTTTATCAACAATTTTATCAAACTTCATAATTTTATTTATCCTTTTAACACCCCAATATAAGGCAAATTACGATATAATCCATTATAATCCATGCCATATCCTATCACAAATTCATTATCAATATCAAAGGCTTTATAATCTGGAACAATATTAACAGATCTATTTACTTGTTTATTGAGAAGTACACAGGTTCTAACGGAGTGGGCTCCAGCTTGTTCCATTTCAGAAACCACTGTAGACAATGTTAATCCCGAATCTAAAATATCATCTATGAGTAGAATGTCCTTATCTTTACAAAAATCGAGATCTTTTACATTATAACTAAGTTTTCCACTACTAGTTTTACCTTCATAGCTAGTGACCTTGATTGAATAAAGATTAACTGGAATTTTAATCTGCAATAAAAGATTGGCTGTAAAAACCAAACTGCCTTCTAATAAACAAACGACATTCAGATCTTTGTTTCTATAATCATAAGAAATAGTAGTACCCAAACCCTTAATAACATTGCGAATGTCTGTTTGATTAATAAGGGTTTTAATATTTTTATCCATTCTTTATTATGAATTAGAATTATTAAAAATCTATTGCATTTTTAAATCTTTTTTGCTTATTATAGTAGGAGCTGATTTTTTATCTGCTTTTACTTTATACAAATCTGCAGTAACTTCTATCACTAAAACAATTTGGCCAAATTTTAATGTTGGATGGTCTTTTATGCAGACAACTCCTCGTGGATAGTTATTCATTTAAAACAGATTCAATTAAATTGGAGAAATAATTAAATTTCTCATAAGTGTTAATCGCAATGGCAGCTCTTTGTTTTTGAGCCATTTTTTTAGAAAGTGGTTTTTTACTATAACATTTTCCGGAAGTTTTACAAACCTTATAACCCTTTCCCTTTTTTCTTATTTTGTATGGCATAGTTTTTATTTCTATACTATATTTATAGTAAAATAGACTAAATAGATACATTCTTATAGTATGAATTTTAAAGAATTTTTTTTTGAAGCCGCCAAGATTTTAGCAAAACAAGGAGTGGAAGTATCCCGAGTCACTAAACAAGATTTTCTAACAGCCAAATCAATAATTAAACCAATTCTTCAAAAAGCAGAATTGGATTCATATTGGGGAGCTGGAGGGGCTGGTAGTTTTGATCCAGAACATCTTTATGGTGGCGGAGGTAGAAAAGATTCGGGGGATATTGATATTTTAATAGATCCTATAGAATTGATAAAGGCTTTCCCAAAAGATATTAAAGAATATACAGACGAACACAACCCTACAGTCAAAAACCCGATAGGCCCAAAAGCACTAGCAGCAATTTTAGCTGATCCTATTAAAAGACAAAAAGAACAATTAGCTGCTAGTAAATGGGAACTAGCAAAATACGTGACAAGTAGTGGTTATCCGACAACTACTAGTTCTAGTGCCCTGACTGTAAATTATTTTGTCAACGGAAAAAGTCATTCTGTGGATTTGATCCCGAGACCACGAGAAGTTTGGCCGTTACACACACATGATTTTTCTAAAGACCCTGATATGAGGGGAGGAGATCTTTGGAATGACATTTATCCAGCTCTGGCAATATTGGCAAGTGACACCATAGATCCAAAGACCGGAAAGGGTAATTTACAATATAGTCCGGATCGTGGATTAGTAAATAGAGAAACTAGAGAAGTCGTTACCGTTAACAAAGACGAAATGGCTGTTATGTTATTGGGGCCTGGTGCCACTGGAAGGGATCTAGCTAGTTTAACCGGTATTAAAAACAAATTAATTAATCATCCAGAAAAATGGAATGCTATTAAACAATTTTATGTTCAAAATGAAAGTGTATCTTTAGAAATATTGAAAGAAGGTATAGAACATTTAGAAGACAGTATCTTTACAGGTGGAATCGAAGGTGCTATGAAAGCTTTTAAAGAAATTACTTCCTTGGCAAAAAGTGGTAAAACAATTTCTTTAAAATGGGACGGATTTCCGGCTTTAATTTTTGGTTGGTTGGATGATGGAAAGTTTTTGTTTGCCGACAAACACATGTATGATAAAATGGTTAAAAATAAATTGCCTAAGGGGACAACCATTAAAGATTATGATGAAAACAGAGGTACGGTGAGAGAAAGTTTGTGGAAAGCAGAAGCATTATTAGTACCGGTTCTTAAAAGAGCCATTCCCCATATTACGGATCAATTTTTCTTTGGAGACCTTATGTGGGCTGGTATGCCTGAAGTGGAAAATGATTATTATGTATTTGAACCCAATCTTGTAAAGTACAAAGTTA
>Ga0209597_1002496_pt1 | contig 11655 bp, 5 predicted proteins | sample M_140625_MF_Meta_FD_187316 | JGI IMG/M metagenome (GOLD analysis project Ga0209597, IMG submission 187316) | Freshwater microbial communities from Lake Montjoie, Canada to study carbon cycling - M_140625_MF_MetaG (SPAdes) (version 2) | ecosystem: Environmental > Aquatic > Freshwater > Lake...
CTGGTTAAAATCCCACAAAACGATGGGCTGCTGGGCGCAAAGTAAACTCGAGAGGATCGGGATTGCCGCCAGCAGAAGGGTAAAAATTCGGGCGATGGGTTGCAGTTGCATGATGAGTGGTATTGGTAATGTCGTTGTTGCTAGCGGGGTGGGGCGAGGTGAGGAGCCTCCCTATCTCCGCCATTGACCAAGGATTCGTTAGGTCCTCCACAGACCTTTCAGGATTCGTAGAAAAAAACGCCGCTGGGGAGAAAACAGTCCGGGCTCGTGGGAACGTGAGGACTTTCTGCCTCATCAAACCCCGGCGCTGTCCGGCCACCGAATTGCCCGTGGCATTTCAGGGAGAGGGCACTAGCCTTGCGGCCATGAGCGTCGCAGTTGCAGGCCCAGCGGCATGGAGTGTTGCCTTGGGATTGGTAATCGGTACCGCGATCGGGCCTAGCACCGCGGCCGACCTGCCTGCCCCCGGATTTACTCCCGAATCTCGGGGTGAACACGCGCTGACGGGCATTTTGGCCCATGTGCGTCCTGGAGTAACCCTAACCAACGCCACACTCCTCATTCGCGATGGCCGAATCGCCTCGGTCGGTGTCGGACTCAACATCCCCGCCTCGGCCCGGACTTGGAACCTGCCCGGCGCGCACGTCTACGCCGGGTTTATCGATCCCTACCTGACGCTCGGATCGACGGCCGGCGCGGTGACCACACAGGGCTCTGATTTCCCGGCGACCGGCTCAGGATCCCTCACCTCCGGGGCCCCCCGTTTTTTTGGAGTGCCCGGTCAGGAACGCGATCCCGGATCGCCCGGCCCGGCCCACGGCATCGCCGAGGTGACACCCGAGCGGCGGATGATCGAAGGCTTGTCTCCAGATCTCAAGGAGTTGGCCACACTGCGTGAGCTAGGCTTTACCGCCGCCAATGTCGTTCCGGCCAAGGGCATCCTGCGTGGACAATCCGTGGCCATCAGCCTCTCGGACGTGTCTCCGAACCGGGCGATCCTCAAGCCCGATACCGCCCAGCACGTCGCCTTCGCCGTCGGAGGCGGCGGCGGCGATGCCTATCCCAAATCGCTCATGGGAGTCATCGCCACAGTGAGGCAGTCCTGGATGGATGCGGCGTGGTACCGCGCCGATCAGGCCGATTACGTTTCAACAGGGCGTTCCAGCGCTCGCCCGCGGCCCGAGTTCAATGCGGCTCTCGCTGCGCTCCAGCCGACGCTCGGAAACTCGGCGGCTGCGGGCTCTCAACCCGTCGTCTTCGAAGCCGGTAGTGTGCTGATGCAAGACCGGGCTTTCCGTGTGGCCTCCGAGGCGGGGGTACGACCGCAGCTTGTGGCCAGCGGTCAGGAATGGCGACGGCCAGATCTCCTGGCACCCATGGCCAAGGCGTCCGTTCCGTTCATCGTGCCGCTCAACTTCCCGGCGTTGCCAAAGTTCCCTGAAGAATCCGCGTGGGATTCTGTCTCCCTCGACGTGCTGCGGACCTGGGATTGGGCCCCGGAAAACCCAGCCGTGCTGGTCCGTTCTGGTCTAACCATCGCCCTGACTACCCACGCGCTGCCGGACCGCAAATCCTTCCGCTCGCAATTGCGTATGGCTCTCGATCGGGGTCTCTCCGAATCGAATGCCTTGGCTGGACTAACCACCACTCCGGCGGCTTTGTGCGGACTCAGCGATTCCCTGGGTACCATTGAATCAGGGAAACTGGCCCACCTCACCGTGGTGGAACCCGGCGGTGGATTCTTTGATCCGGCTTCCCGAGTCACGGCCGTGTGGATCGATGGCGTGGCCTACGAGACCGATGCCGCCCTGAAGACCCCCGAGCGCAAGGAACCCAATCTGGAAGCGGAGGCCAAGAAGGCCGAGGAGCGCCAACTGGTGGCTCGACGCGTGGCTCATCCTCCCATGGAAGGCCGCGGTCCCATCGCTCAACCGGATTCGGTGATTATTCGCAACGCCACAATTTGGACGAGCGGACCCCAGGGTACTCTTGTGCGGGCCGATTTGCTGGTGGCTGCCGGGAGGATTCAGGCCGTGGGTTCTTCACTGACCGCAGGTCCGTCGGTCCAAGAAATCGATGGCACCGGGCTGCATGTTACTCCGGGCATTCTCGACTGCCATTCGCACTCCATGATCCTCGGAGCCGTTAATGAGGCAACGCTGCCCAGTACGGCGATGGTCCGCATTGCTGACGTGGTCAATTCAGAGAGCGAGAACATCCACCAGCAACTGGCCGGCGGCACAACGCTAGTGAACTTGTTGCACGGGTCAGCCAACCCCATCGGCGGCCAGAACTGCGTGATCAAACTGCGCGAGGGAGCCAGCCCCGAGGCGCTGAAATTCGAGCCGGCCCCGGGTGGTATCAAGTTCGCCCTGGGTGAGAACGTCAAACAGTCGGGCTGGGGCGACAAGGCCGTGACCCGATTCCCGCAAACGCGGATGGGCGTCGGCACCTTTTATCGCAATCGATTCACTGCGGCCCAGCAGTACCGTGATGCGTTCCGCAAAGGACACCACTCCGATGGCTCACCGGTCCGGCGAGATCTTGAACTCGAGGCCCTCATGGAAATCCTCGAAGGCACCCGGCTCATCCATTGCCACAGCTACCGCCAAGACGAAATTCTGGCCTTCCTGCGCGTGATGGAGTCCTTCGGGGTCCGCGTGGCGTCGCTCCAGCACATCCTCGAAGGCTACAAGGTGGCCGACGAAATCGCCCGGCACGGGGCCGGCGCCAGCGCCTTCGCCGATTGGTGGGCCTACAAGTACGAGGTTATCGATGCGATCCCTTATGCCGGAAGCCTGATGCGGGAGCGTGGGGTGACGGTGAGCTTCAATTCGGATTCCAGCGACCACGCCCGCCGGCTCAATTTCGAGGCGGCCAAGGCCGTGAAGTACGGAGACACCCCCGAGGCCGAGGCGCTGAAATTCGTGACACTCAATCCGGCTAAACAACTCGGCATCGATCACCGGGTGGGTTCTCTGGAATCAGGCAAGGACGCTGACTTCGTGATCTGGAGCGGCTCACCGCTAGACTCTGCAACTCGCTGCCTCGAGACCTGGGTGGATGGTCGCTGCTACTTCAAACTCTCGGCCGAGGCCGCTCGGGTGAAAGCGCTCCAAGAGGAACGCAGCGCATTGCACGCCAAGGCCCACAAAGTCGCCGGTGGGGGTGGTGAATCCAACGCCTCGGACAAGGCCCGTAAACAATTCTTCGAACGCGCACTCGAACACGCCCGCCACTGGAGCGTGAAGGAATGTCAGGACTGTCTGGTCCGAAAGGCGGAGTGATCGCTGGCGCCGTTCCGCCATGAAAATCCCGAAGCCGCAACGAACGGCACGACGACGACCGAGGGTCACCGGGCTCCGCACACCGTTGCCGCCCCTCCAAGACCGGCCCGGACGGCCCGAACAACCGGCACAGCCGCAGGCCTCCGGAACCGAGCAATCCGAACAAATCGTGATCTCAGGCTGCGATTATCTCGGCTTGTCGGACGATGCGGTGATCCGGGAAGCATGGCTGAAGGCCTCAGCCAACGGGCCTCTTCAAACCGGGGCTTCTCGAGCGACGACCGGTGATCACCCCCTGTACCGCCGCGCAGAGAAAACGATCGCGGACTTCCTGAATGAACCCGCGGCGGTCCTCACGGCCACAGGCTACCTCGCATCGCTGGCGGTGGCGCAAGGGTTGCGGGATCAGGCCACCCATGTGGTCGTGGATGCCTCTGCACATAACTGCGTCCAAGACGGTGCCCGCTTGAGTGGATTACCGATCCTCTCCTTTGCCTCCGGCGATGCCCGCGCGTTGCGCTCGGTGCTGAGCAACCTGCCGCCGTCGGCACGCCCACTGGTGGCCACCGATGGGGTGTACGGCATCCGGGGCGGCATGGCCCCACTGAAGGATTACCTCGAGGCAGTGCCCGCCTCAGGCTGGCTCTGGGTAGACGACGCCCATGGCCTTGGATCCGTGGGTGCTACCGGTCGAGGATCACCCGAATTTTTTGGCCTCCGAGATTCCCGACTTATCCGAAGCGTCACGTTTTCAAAAGCCTTGGGCGTCGCCGGTGGAGCAGTCATTGGCGACGCCTCCCTCATGGAACACGTTCGCACTCGAGCCGGAGCCTATTTGGGATCCTCGGCTCCACCGCTGGCCATCGCTGCAGCCATCACGGCTGCTGTGGTCCGGGTGCATCGTCTTCCGGGCCGCGTCCGTCGGTTGCAGGAGCTCGCCCGCCGTTTTTCAAACGCGTTGCCGTCTCGGCCCGAAATCCTCAACGACCCCCGAACTCCGGTGACCGCCATCCATCCCCGCGATGCGGCCCAAGCCCAACGACTCACTGAAGCCCTGACCCAAGCAGGCTTTGTCCCGCCGTGGATCCGCTATCCGGGTGGGCCCGGTGGTGGGTTTTTTCGCATTGCCCTCAAAGCGACCCATTCTCGAAGTCAAATGGATCGGCTGTCGCGGGCCATCCGGGTTGGCTTGAACGAATAGCCACCGCCGTTTCGAGAGCCCGGCGAGCGCTCACTACGGAGACCCGTCGGCTTCCTGAAACTCACCACCGCGTCGAAGGCGGAACGGGGCGCTGCGGACAATCTCCAGAATCAGGCGAGGCGCTCGGTGACCATCGCTCGCCACAGCCTCAGCGATTTGTTTTACCGCGGGGCTATCGTAATACTCCACGCCTCGGCCCAAGGCATAGGCCAGCATCTTTTCGGTGAGGTGACGCACGAAGAGTTGCTTGCGATTCAGTAGGACTTGCTTGAGGGCCTCCGGGCCCACGATGACCACACCGCCCGGCAATTCTCCGCTGGCGTCGACCCACTCTCCCGACACCTGGGTGCGCCATCGACCGATGGGATCGTAATTCTCTAGGGCAAAGCCCAGGGGATCCAGGCGCGCATGACAGGCCGCGCAGTTGGGATCCTTGCGGTGCTTCTCCAGGCGCTGACGAAAGGTGAGCCCCTCACTCTTCTCGTCATTGGGAGACAGCGTGGCGACCAAGGGCGGCGGGGGCGGAGGCGGGGTTCCGAAGACTTCCTCTAGCAACCACTTTCCGCGCAATACAGGACTCGTGCGCTGGGGATAACTAGTCTGGGTCAGCACCGCTGCCATGCCCGTGACACCACCTCGGCGGCGGTCCGACAAGGACACCCGGATGAAGGTCGAGCCATTCACCCCGAGGATTCCATAATGCCGGGCCAGGTCGGCGTTTACCCAGGCATAGTCGCTGTCGAGCAACTCCAACAAACTGCGGTTCTCGCGCACCAATCCGGCGAAAAACTCAGTAGGCTCGGTCATCATCGCTTCCCTCAAGGCCGGCGTGAACTCGGGGAACTTCTGCGGATCAGGCGCGGCCACCGAACCCAAAGTCCGGATACCGAGCCATTGACCCACAAACTGTTCGGACAAGGCACGAGCCTTGGGGTCGGCCAGCATCCGCATCACTTGTGCCTCCAGAACCTTGGGTTGAGACAAACGACCGGCGTCGGCCAGGGCGAAAAGCGGGGCGTCCGGCATGGACGACCACAGGAAATAGCTCAGGCGACTGGCCAAGGCATGATCGTCAATGGCCGCTGGCGTCGGGCCGGGCGGGTCTTTTTCGATGCGGAACAGGAAGTTCGGCGATACCAACACCGCCTTGGCCGCCGCCAGAGTTGCGGTGCGCGAATCCGCGCCGCGCCGCCGCGTCTGCTGATAAAATTCCAGGAGTCGGGCCATTTCCGGCGCGGACACCGGACGTCGCCACGCTCGTCGGGCCAGGTCGCGGAGATCTCCGGTCGCGGCCGCGGTTTCAGAACGGTACCAGGTTACCGGATGGCGGAAGAGCGCCTCGGGCGCCGCCGCCGCCAAAACTTCCTCGGCCGCCGTGAGGTATTTTTCCAGCAGCAAGGGCGGTACGAAGAGCGTGCTGGCATTGTTGTCGAACCCACCGCCACCGCCGCCATCTGCAGGAAAATCATCAGCCGGACGCAAACCAACACCCAAGAGGTCCCGGACCGTGTGATTGTATTCGGTGCGGCTCAGCCGGTGGGCGATCTTGGGACCCGGATCCAACGCGATGACCCCTGGAGCTGGATTATCGAGCAAGTCCCGGAGGCCTTCACTGAGGGCCAGCCGTTCTTCCTGAGTTGGCTGGACCTTGCGACTCTCCGGCGGCATGAGGCGCTCCTCAACCTGACGCACGGCCGTTTCCCAGAGCTTGGGCTGGCGATAAATCGAGGCGAGGTTGGTGAAGCCATCGAGACGCACCCCGCCCTTGGCCTTGCGGGCATTGTGGCAATCCCAGCAATGCTTCTGCAATTGCGGCAAGAGGTCTTGATGGAAGTCCGCGGCCCAAATCGACCCCCAGATAACATTCAAGAACAGCAATACGACTCGACCATGCATGTGCGAAACTCTCGACGGCGGGAAGTTCTCCGACATTCAGCGCGGGCGAAGGCCCGCCGGCAGTCGGAGGGCTTCTCTCCCGTCCACCGAAGAGTGACCGCTTCACCGAAGGTCGCAACATCGGGCGGTCTTTCCGGCGACCGGGCGGGCGATGTACAACGAGGGACCGAGTCGATTCTCGCGACTTCCTCACCCCATGGCTCTGGCATTGCCTGGCCTGCGGCCGATGGCATCCTAGAGGCCGATGCCCACTCCGTCCCGCTTTCTTCTAGTCGCCGCCGGCTTGTTGGCCATGGGCGGCGTTGTATCCCGCACCTGGGCCGCTTCCAATCCGGCCCCGTTCCACAGCCCGGAGACGGCCCTCGACCGGTATGTGGCCCAACCGGACGCCTCGTTCGCCTGGAAAGTGGCGGCCACCACCAATCTCGGCCGTTGTCAGGTCACCGTCATCGATCTGACTTCGCAAACTTGGCTCACGACCAATGAGGTGAACCGAACGCTGTGGAAACATTGGCTGACCGTGGCCCGCCCGAAGGACTTAGCGCACAAGACGGCCTTGCTCGTCATCGCCGGAGGAGCCAATCGGGAAGGGGAACTCCCCAAGCCCAGTGCCGAGCTCACCCGGATCGCCGAGGCGACTCGCTCGGTGGTGGTGGAGTTGAAGATGATCCCCAATCAACCCCTCATCTTCCACCGGGATGGCAAGGAGCGGGTCGAAGATGATCTCATCGCTTACACTTGGGACCAATTCCTCCGCACCGGTGACTCTCGCTGGCCGGCTCGGCTGCCGATGACCAAGGCGGTGGTCCGCGCCATGGATGCAGTCAGCGCCTTCACCGCGACACCCGCCGGAGGAGCCCAGGCGGTGGAAACCTACCTGGTGGCCGGGGGTTCCAAGCGCGGTTGGACGACTTGGACGACCGCAGCGGTGGACAAGCGGGTCATCGCCCTTTGCCCCATCGTCATCGACATGCTGAACATCGAGCCGTCCTTCAAGCACCACTTCCAAGCCTACGGCAATTACGCCCCGGCCGTGGGCAATTACGTCGAGCAAGGGATCATGAACTGGCAAGGAACCCCGGAATACCGGGCCCTCATGAAGATTGAGGAACCCTTCGAGTACCGCGACCGACTCACTCAGCCCAAGCTCATCATGAACGCCTGCGGCGACCAGTTCTTCTTGCCGGACTCGTCGCAATTTTACTTCGACGAACTCCAGGGCCCGAAATACCTGCGCTACATCCCCAACACCGACCATTCCCTCAAAGGATCGGATGCTTATCCGACACTCATGGCCTGGCATCATGCGACGATCAACCGGACGCCGCTGCCCCGCTTCACCTGGAAGCAGGAGGCCCCGGGCCGCATCCGCGTTCAGGCGACCGATGTGCCAAAAACCGTGAAACTGTGGCAGGCGCACAATCCCAAGGCCCGTGACTTCCGCCTCGAAACCATTGGCCCGGCATGGACCTCGACCTCGCTGACCCCCGATGCACAAGGTCAGTATCTGGGCCAAATCACCCCCCCTTCGGCGGGTTGGACCGCGGCCATGGTGGAGCTGACCTACGACCTCGGTGCCGCCGCTCCGCTGAAGCTCACCACCGCCGTTTACGTGACCCCAGACCGTTTGCCCTTCGCACCGGACAAGCCCGAACTCCGCGTCAAAGGCTTCTTGAGTCGCTGAGACGGGGACCTTTGGAAACCCATCAAACCCAATCCGAGTCGGGTGGGTTTGACTGGGTTCTTGAGGCAGGCTTTGAGGCAGGCAATTGGGTCTTCGACTCTTCTTTGGGGGGAATCTTGGTTTTGTCTGGACAGAACCAAGATCTTTGCACTTATAGCGACATACCCCGTAGGAGTTTCTCACCAATGCCGTTCTGGTTCGACGCACGGAGTGTTCCAGATCGTCCATCGATGAGTGGATTTAGCGGGGGATCAGAACCCTATCCCCTAACCATGAAACATTCGATGAACCCTCAGGGTCTCTTGGCAGCGGCTGTGGCAGCGGCTTTGCTCCAGACATCCCCTACCACTCAGGCAGGTCTCTTCAAGATCGACTTCGGTTCTCTGGAAAATGAACGAGCACCCGTCGATGTGGAAAACAATCCACTCGCCGATGCCAATGGCATTCCAATAGGTCCCCCTCCCGTCCTGCTCGATTGGAACGTCATCCCCACTTGGACCTTCGGGGATCCCAATGCCAACGTCACTCCCGGTTCCGCGAGCGTTCCAGGCGTTGCCAGCGCCGATGGAAACTCGGTCACCTGGAAACTAAAGGACGTTTCAGTGACCCCTAACAACAACGTCACACTGACGATGTTGGACAATAGAACCCTTGCAGAAAAACTCTCGTCGGAGGCTCCGCCCTACATGCTGGGCCAGACCGCCAACAATCCCACCAAGGAAGGCCGGGACGTGATGTATGACGGCGTCCGAGTTCCCGGTATCGTCAAAGACGATTACCTGTACCGGAATCCGGATGCCGACGGCTCCGAGACGTTGATGCGTATCGCGAACCTCGACCCCGGAACCTACAACGTCACGGTCTTCGAAGGTCGCACCACCGACGGCAAGCGAACCGGCAAGGTCTGGGTGGATGACATCAAGGGCTTGAAGGAACCGGCCACCGAAAACACCGGCAATTACGCAGGCAAGAACGACGCCGGAGAAGTGCTCCTCGACGGCCAACCTCGGACGGTCACCGTGAAGGTGAATGCGGGTGAGTACCTTTGGTTCGCCGAGATGGAAGACAACTCCGGCGGCATCAGCGGCATGGTCATTCGTTCCGTGATCGATCCGGCCGACTCGAAGGGGTTGTTTAAGCTCGATTTCGGCGAACTGGAAAACGAGCGGGTCACCAAGATCACCACCGCGAACAAAGACCAAGCCGGCGAAGATGCTTCGGCCCCGCCTCCTTTGACCGATTGGAACGTGATCCCCACGTGGACCTTCGCCGATCCGAATGCGAACGTGACCGCTGGATCAGCCAGCATCAAAGGCACAGCCAATGCCAACGCAACAGAGGTCACCTGGAACCTCACCGACTTCTCCAAAGACGCGAACAAGAACGTCACGGTGACGATGCTCAACAACGTAGCCCAGAACGAAGCCAACTCGTTCCCTCCGGCCCTGGGTCAAACCCCCAACAATCCCACCAAGGAAGGGATTGCGGTCATGTACGATGGCATCCTCGTTCCCTCCTCGGTGAAAGATGACTACATGTACCGCAATCCGGACACGGCCGGAAGCGAGACCCTCATGCGTTTCGCAGGCCTAAACCCGGGTAAATACAAGGTGACGGTCTTCGAGGGACGCACCACCGACGCCTCACGAACCGGCAAGGTTTGGGTGGACGACATCAAAGGTTTGAAAGAACCGGCGGACCAAAACACCGGGAATTATTCCGGCAAGAACGACGCTGGAGATGTGCTGCCCTTGGGACAGCCCAGGTCGGTGGTTGTGGACCTCAAGGCCGGTGAATACCTGTGGTTCGCCGAAATGGAGGACAACTCCGGCGGCATCAGCGGTATGATTATCCGAGGTGTTCCGGCGGCCCCCTCGGCCGTCACGCTGCAGAGCGCCTCGGCCCTCGGTGGCGCCTTCTCGGCGGTCACCGGAGCCAGCGTCGATGCCGCGGCCAAGACCATCACCATCCCGGCTCCGACGAGTTCGTCCTTCTACCGCCTCAGCGGCGCGTCGAAGGTCAGTATCTCGACCAGCGGCGCCAATTTGGTGTTCAAATACGAATGATGCGCAGGAACGCAACGCGTTCTTCTCAGTTCTTCTCTGTGTTCCGACAAGGGTCTCGGGTTATCCCGAGGCCCTTTTTAATTTCGTGGATTAATTCGTCACCGTTTATTCGTCACCGCCACCGCCACCATTGCCGCGTTTTTCCCAACGCCGCGGGGCCCGTTCGGGCAGGGAGTTGTCCACCTTAACCTGGTAGGATTCAGAGCCGAAAAGACCGGTGATCGCAGCTTCGAACTCTCGGGACGGAGTAACTTGGTAACGATCGTTCGGCTCAATCCACACCGACTCCCCGCCTGGCATGCGAATGCAGAGGTACACCACCACTGAGCCGGAGTGGGCCTCAATCAGGGCCTTGAGATCCGCAAGCCGTGTGTCACCCAGTTGGTCGGAGCGGAGGCGCAGTTGGACCCGCTTAGTAAATTTCTTGGGAGCAGCATCCAGCGGCAGGATCTCCTGCGGGAAGAGCTTGGGCCGTTCCTCGCCCGTGCTGACCTCCGCAGTCACCAGCAACGCCTGATTGACCACGAAAAGGTCGGCATAGCGGTCATAGGATTCATTCATGGCCAGCGCGGTGACCGTGCCGGTCATGTCCTCCAGCGTGACCATCGCGTAGGGCTTGCCTGTCTTTTTTGACACCCCTTTCTGGACGGCGGAGACCAGTCCCCCGATCCGGATCATTGACCGATTCGGTAATGCCGCCAGCTCCTCAATCGTATGCGTGGTATGCCGGGAGAGTAGCTTCTCGTACGGACCCAGCGGATGCCCGCTGACGTAGAAGCCTACCAGTTCCTTTTCGTCTGCTAGCTTCTGGGCCACCGGCCAGTCTTCTTGGACCACGGGGTTTTCGACCCGCTGCCGGGCGGCCGGTGCCGCTTCGAACGTGTCGAAAAAGGAAACCTGACCCCGGGATTTGTCCGACGCATTGGCCGTGGCGCGGGCCATCGAACCATCGATCTGGTGGAACACGGTGGCGCGATTGGGCCCGACGGAATCGCAGGCTCCCGCCTTGATAAGGGACTCGAGGGCTTTGCGGTTAATGGCCTTGGTTTCCACCCGGCCACACAAGTCTTCCAGGTTGATGAAAGTACCTCCCAGAGAACGGGCCGCGAGCAACGCTTCAACGGCGGCCTCACCGACTCCCTTGATGGCCGCCAAACCGAAGCGGATGACCCGGCGTCCTCCCTCGGCCGCGGCGGGGGCAAAGTGAAGACCCGAAGCATTGATGTCCGGACCCAAGGTCTCGATGCCGAGGGTCTTGGCCTCTGCGATATACTGACTCAACTTGGCGGTGTCGCCCTGATCGTTGGTCATCATCGCGCTGAGGAACTCCACCGGGTAGTTCGTCTTCAGCCAGGCCGTTTGATAGGCCACGACGGCATAGGCTGCCGCGTGCGATTTATTGAAGCCGTAGCCCGCGAATTTCTCCAGCAAGTCGAAGACCTCGTTGGCCTTGGGGGCCGGGATGCCGTTGGTGTCCGCGCAACCCTTCACGAAGGTCTCCCGCTGCAAGACCATCTCCTC
>Ga0209597_1002497_pt1 | contig 11652 bp, 7 predicted proteins | sample M_140625_MF_Meta_FD_187316 | JGI IMG/M metagenome (GOLD analysis project Ga0209597, IMG submission 187316) | Freshwater microbial communities from Lake Montjoie, Canada to study carbon cycling - M_140625_MF_MetaG (SPAdes) (version 2) | ecosystem: Environmental > Aquatic > Freshwater > Lake...
CCCATAAGTTGCCGACAACATGATCTCTTTGTGAAGCTGCTTCAAACTCCACCCCTGCTCCACAAAGCGACGGGCCAGCCAATCGAGCAGTTCGGGATGCGATGGCTTTTCCCCCAGTTTTCCGAAATCGCTGGAAGACGCCACCAAACCCCGTCCAAAATGGTATTGCCATACACGGTTGACGATCACCCGAGTGGAGAGTTGGTTATCGGGTCGCGTAATCCAGTCCGCCAGCGCCGAACGTCGCCCAGTGGAGGAGCCCACGGAGGCGATCTTGGGTTCGCCCGGCTCGAGCAAAGTTAGAAATCCAGGAGCCACTTCCTGCTCGCCCTTGCGCGTCTTGAACGAAGTCGAAGGAGCGGCCGGCCCCACATCCGTGGCCACAAAGGCATCCAGTAACGGCTTAGGTTTGAGCGAATCAAACGCCTTAAGCTCCTCTTGCAACTGTTTGTACTTCGCCTTGTCCTCGTCGCTCTTGAGGCTATTGAGCTGGTTAAAAGTGCGCCGTGCCCGCGTCAGTTGCCGATCACATAAGTTCACCAATTGCCGCTCCATAGGCTCCCGTTGCTCCTCGGTCTTTTGCATCATGCCCTGCAACTCGTCGTTAAACCGCTTCCGTGCGCGAGCGACACTTTTTTCAATCTGTGGCTCCACCATCGCCGCGATCTTCCCGCGAACTTCCGCGGTCGCCTTCTCCCATGCCTCTTGCTGAACCTGATAAGCGGCCTTCTCCTCGGGCGTCGCCAACTTCATATCGTCGCGCCACTGCACCGGAGCAAAAAAGGCCCGCAGCCGGAAATAATCCTTCTGAAGAATCGGATCAAACTTGTGGTTGTGGCAGCGGGCGCAGCCAAAGCTCAGGCCGAGAAACAACTCCCCAGTAGTATCCGTAATGTCCGTTAGGATAATATCCCATTGGCCCCGCACATCCACCTGATTCCATTCATAAATGGGATTACGCAAATAAGATGTGGCGATAAGAACGTCGGGATTTTCAGGCGCGATCTCATCCCCAGCAAGCTGTTCGCGCACGAACTGGTTGTACGGCTTGTCGGCGTTTAGACTTTTGATGACCCAATCGCGATAAGGCCACACCGCTGGACGGAATTCATCAGCGTTATAGCCATCGCTTTCAGCATAACGCACGAGATCCAGCCAGTGCTGTCCCCAACGTTCGCCGTAGTGGGGGCTGGCGAGCAGGCCGTCGATGAAACGAGCGCGGGCCCCCGGCGATGAGTCGCTTACAAAACTCGCCAACTGTTCCTCCGTGGGGGGAAGCCCGTGCAAATCCATCGTCGCACGGCGAACAAACTCCCGCGCGTCGGCCTCGGGCGCTGGGGTGAGATTCAGTTCCGCGTGCTTTTGAACAATAAACCGGTCGATGTCGTTGCGAACCCAATTCCCCGAAGCCGCTGGAGGTTCGATTTTTGCGAGAGGTTGAAAGCACCAGAATTTGCGCTGCTCTTCGGTGAAACCGCCCTCAGAAAGCACGACACCACTAGTGGCCGACTCCGGCCAGGGCGCTCCGAGCTGGATCCATTTTTCTAGAATAGCCACTTCGCTATCAGGAAGCTTTTCCTTGGGCGGCATCTGAAAGTCGGACTTCTTGTAACGAATCGCTTCAATAAGCGGCGATTCATCCGGTTTGCCCGGAACCAGCGCTGGTCCCGTGTCCCCGCCCGTTTTGAGATAGCCGATTTGATCCACTCGCAAGCCACCTTTTTGCTTCTTCTCCCCGTGGCACTCATAACAACGGTTTGCGAGAATTGGGCGCACTTCGTTCTCGAAAAACTTATCCAAAGCACGCCGCGCTTCGTCTTCCGCGCCAAAAGTACGGATGCCCAGAAGGAGGTAGCAAAATACGGTTAGTTTCTTCATGGCCGCTGGGAGGATGCGCGAATGCGCCACAGTGAAGCCTCACTGTGTGAATCCCCAACTGAATCTTTTGTTAGCTTACTATATGCTCCACGGAAAACACCTGCGACTGAAGGTTGGCGATCCACTGTTTCCCCTTGTAAGTCACATGCAAATACTTGAGAGCCTCGGGCAGGTACGGACGCACGACGTTCCAGAAAAAGGACGCGTACCCCTTTCGCATATCCTCAGGATGCGCATAGCCGAGCTTGCTGTTGAGCCCTAACTGCTCGAATTCATAAAAAAGCGCAGGAACTTTGCGCAGGTAATCAGGGTCGCCAAGCTGACCAATGAAATCTGCAGCGCGAGCCAACCCCGCGTAGGATCCAGTGACTTGATATTCCTTGTCCGCTGGCGGGGGAAACCGAGTCATTTCGATGAAGGAACAGATCGCATCGACATTCAGGTCATCCACCATGTCGCTCTCAAAGCGCTCGCGCACAAACAACTGACTCCGGCTCACATGCAAAGGCGTCAGTGCCGCGTCAGTAGATCCTCCTGGAAGAAAGAACGTTTCCGTCCCGTGGCCAGTGGCGTAGTGAGGATGAGCATCGGCCCTACAGACACCCCGGACGTAGCCGATGTCGTGAAAAAGAAGCGCCAAAATGAAGTTGAGCCAATCGCCCGGAGCAACCCCACCCGCGCTCAAATGTTTGCCAATGAGGATTTCCTGCCCCACCGAAGTCACCAACATCGTGTGCTCCACATTGTGGTAGAGCATGTCGGAATTCCCTATATTTTCCAAAGCCAACCGCCCAGCCCAAGCGATTAAGGGGCCGATCTCGGGTTTCAATTGGCCGTAGTTGCGGCGATACGAGACTTCCAGACTTTCTGTAAAATTTTCTATGACCAAATTTTGGTTATTGAGCATATGACTTACCTCTTAGGATCTGCAAAGGGTGAGTGGCAATCTTAGGGAATGGCATCGAGAATCCCACCTTAAACGATTGTTACTTTACGCGGGTAACACCGGCGGGTAACACCGAAATTGAGGTAAGAAGCCCTTCCCATAGTTTTCAATCCAAAGCATCCCTCTAAAAAACCGTAAAGCATTCTCATGAAAACCACACATATCATTCTCCTGCTGCTCGCTCTCAACACCGCTGCCTTCGCGCAAAATCCCTCTCCAAAACTCCAACTCGCGAGAGAAGTCATTGCCGCGACGCAAGCGGACAAAATGTTCGACGGCATGGCTCTGCAAATAAAGCAGATGGCCTCCCAAATGGCCCCCAACTCCGACCTGACTCCCGAACAGCGACAGAAAAATGAGGCGCTCCAAACTAAAATCACGGATCTCACCATGAGCTTTGCCAAAGAGATCCTCACCAAAATGGACCAGATCTACGCCGACGTTTATAGCGAGGCAGAACTGAATGCGATGAAATCCTTTTTCACTTCACCCGAAGGCAAATCGATGACCGCTAAACAACCCGCTGTCATGGCTCATATCATGCCGCTAGTGATAGAATTCCAGCAAAGCCTCGAACCGAAAATTAAGAAAATTATCGAGGAATCGGCCGCAGCCAAATAGGACTGCGATGAAGTAAGGATTCCAACTCGGCGAAGTAAAACGGTCTGGGGAGTGCGTTGCACAGATTTGCCGAACAAAGCTCTCGTGAGGAAAAGTCTACCAATGGCGCGCCGCCACAGATATAGATTCCCGCGTGAATGCACCCTTCTCCAAGCCTTGGTGGAACGCCCTTTACTGCGCCTGCATTCTAAGCCCCGTCTCAGCCCGCGTAGCTTGTGCAGAACAACGCTTTTTATTAGCCGCTGATAATCAGGTCATTGAGGTCGATCGCCAAGGGAATGTGACCGACTCCATCGCCAAGCAGGGCCACTCGGGGGTCTACGAGGCGTGGCGTCTTCCGGACGGCGGCCTAGTGTACGCACATCGAGGTGGACTCGCTGTGTTTGACGCTCAAAAGAAGCTGGTTCTTTCACACCCGGCGCGAACAGGGGCCAAAGGCACGGAGGCGAACAGTTGCGCGGTGCTTTCCGGGGGGGCGAGGTTTGCGCTCATGGACTCGGGCGTGTGCCAGATTCGCGTGATCGACCGCTCGGGCAAAGTACTGAGTGAAACGCCTCTTCCCGAACTCGAGGAAGGCGGTTTGCATGGACATTACCGGACGATTCGTGTGGCGGCAGGAGAGTCAGCGTTTTGGGTGGCGCAATATGAACGGAAGACTCTTTTGAGGGTGGAAGAAGGCAGCGGGAAAATTTTACAGACTATAGATCTCACCCCGCTGCTACGGACAGTTTCGACTGCGCACAAGGCGTTTGGATTGACTCCGCTTCGGGATGGGGCGCTTTGGGTGGCAACCTCTACGGGACGGGAGTTGCTGCTTTTAGGGGCGAATGGAACGGTGCTACGGTCCTGGAATGCCCAGGAACTGGGGTTAACGTGCCGGTACCTTCTTGGGACGCAGCAACTGGAAAACGGGCACCTTCTTGTTTCATGCGGCGATTACCACCTCAAAACGCCTGAAGAGGGGCGCGATCTGTTGGCGGAAATTGGTGCCGAGGGAAAAGTCGTGTGGCGACTGACGCGCGAGCAGTTGGTGGAACAGATCGAGGGAGTCGTGGACTCCAAAAGTGGGCTGGAGGAAATGCGGATCACCAATGTCCACGCGTATGATAACGAGCGACTCGGCGAGGTGTTGAATATCATCCGTTAACAAAGTTCTCCCCAGAGCGATGAACCTCCTTTCATTTTCCAAAACGGGGCAAATAAAGCGGCGGAGCGCTCCCGTATTTTTTTCGCATCTCTTGCCAAGTGCTAAGTGGCTTATGTGGGTGTGCACGTTTCAAAGCGTGACAGCCCAAGCCTCGACGGAACCAGCTTTAGCTGCGGTTTTTAAGGAGCTTGCGCCTATGCTCGAAAACCACTGTGCGGAGTGTCATGATCAGGACACGGTGAAGGGGGGGCTTGATCTTGGCAAACTTCCTAAGGATTTGCAGGATCGCTCGCATCGAGACCGATGGATTCGCATCCACGACCGGCTGGAAAAGGGAGAAATGCCTCCAAAAAAAGCGGATCTATCCGAGGGGGACAGAACGGAAATGCTCCGAGTTCTGGGAGGCGGCATCCTGAAGGTCGACCGCGCAGAAGTCGCCGCACGCGGTCGTGGGCCCCTGCGCCGATTGAACCGCGAGGAGTATCAGAACAATCTTCGCGACCTGCTGCAAATGCCCCAACTCGATATCCGCGATATGCTCCCAGAGGATCGCGAAGGGCATCACTTTAACAAGGCGACTGAGACCTTGGATATGTCCCGTATCCAGTTGACGGCGTATCTGGATGCGGCGGAGGCAGCGTTGCGGGTGGCCATGGTGACGCAAAAGGAGCCGCCGAAAGCCGAGCGATATCGAGCGGTCGGGACTCGCTTATTTCCGGGACTGAGTACCTTTGGAAACCGGGAGGCGATGTTTTTTGCAAGAGACGGTCACGCGGTCAAAATCGACGCCAAAATGCCGAAGGAAGAAGCCGCAAAATGGGATGGGGACGAGGGGTTGGAATTGGCGCTATTTCGCTCAGCGAGCTGGCCGTATTACGGCTACCCGAAAGGTTTCGTGGCGAATTTGGAGGGAGAGTACTGGGTGCGTTTTTCGGCGAGGGCGGTGCGGCAGTTAGCCGGCCACAAAATGGTGCCGGCGCAGCAACCCCAAGCGATGACTTTTCGCGCGCGGAAGCCATCCGGTCCAGATGTTTCCGGCGACGTTCGGGCCACCGGCGGAATTCTTGATGTTCAACCGGAGTGCGGCGTCTATGAAACGACGGTACTCTTAAAAGGCGGCGAGACAATTGAATATAGCCTCCTGGGATTACCAGTCCCCCTTGCCTTTAATATTAACGGCGGCGCACCGACATACCGTTATCCTCCTTTACCCGAGGGAGGCCAGCCAGGGGTCGCCTTTCAATGGTTAGAGGTCGAGGGGCCATTGGCTCCGGCTTCTTGGCCTCCGCAGTCCCACAAAGTTCTCTTCGACGAATTGCTCGTAGATACAAACCCCAATGACCCGAAAGCGGAGGCCAAGCGCCTGTTGCGCCGCTTTATTGCATTGGCGCTCCGTGAGTCGATGCCAGAAGAGGAGATCGAAATGTTTGAAAAGCTAGTGCTAGGGCGGCTTAATAAAGGGAATCCATTTTTTGAGGCCCTATTAGCTGGGTACAAAGCCGTGCTGTGCTCCGGCCATTTCCTCTACGTCCGAGAGCCCGCGCGGGCGGAGGATCATTTTGCGGTGGCGGCCAGACTCTCGTATTTCCTAACCAACACGCGTCCCGACGAGAAGCTCAGCGAATTGGCGCGGGCGGGGGCATTGAGGCGTAGGGCCGTTCTCCGTTCCGAAGCAGGGAGACTCATTGCGAGCGAGGGATTTGAGCGGTTCATCCGCAACTTCACGGCCTATTGGTTGAACCTCCGACACATACGCCGTGACGATCCAGACATTCGACTCTATCCCGAATACCGGTTTGACGACTATCTCGTGGAGAGCATGGAGATGGAGACTTGGGCGTTTGTGAGCGCGATGATTCGGGATAATCTGCCGGCGAAAGTGTTGGTCGATGCAAACTTCGTCTACGCCAACGACAGCCTCGCCAAGCACTACAGCTTGCCGCCGCTTGCGGGCTCTTCTGTGCGAAAGGTGCCTGTCCCCAAGGATAGTCCGTATGGCGGCCTTCTAACTCAGGCGTCTGTATTGAAGGTGACCACCAACGGGACGACAACCTCCCCAGTCGTGCGCGGCGCTTGGGTGATGGAACGTCTCATCGGACAGTCGCCGCCTCCCCCACCGCCGAGCGTACCCGCCGTTGAACCGGATATTCGCGGGGCGAAAACCATCCGCGACTTGCTTGCGCTCCACACAAAAAACCAGTCCTGCGCGGCCTGTCATGCCAAGTTTGATCCTGCGGGGTTGGCGTTGGAAAACTTCGATATTCTTGGTGGCTGGCGTACGCAATACCGGGGACTGGAAGAGGGACAAAAGGTAAACGGCATTGATCGCGCCGGACATGATTTCGCGTACACGATTTCGGCGCCCGTTGATGCCAGTGGAAAACTGCTGGACGGCACGACCTTTAAGAACATCCAAAACCTAAAGACGATACTTGCATCCAACCCACGTCAACTCGGCCGCAACCTCCTGGAGCAATTCACGATTTATGCGACGGGCACGCCGGTCCGGTTTTCCGATCGCGCCCAAGTAGAGGAAATCCTGGACGCTTGCGCGACGGACGAATTCCGCGTGGGCGATCTGCTGTTCGGTTTAATTCAGAGCCGTATTTTTCTAGGCAACCCCGGCTGCGAGTAACCCCTCTTTACCATGAACTCTCCCCATGTTTCCCGCTCAGCTTCGATGCTGGCGCGCCGTTCCTTTTTAAAAGGCGTTGGCGTGACGCTCGCACTCCCCCTGCTGGAATGTATGAATCCAGTTTTCGTGCGCGCGCAGCAGGCGCAGATACCACGCAGGATGTTGTTAATTTCAAACAACCTTGGCATCCTCCCAAAGTTATTTTTTCCCACCACAACGGGTGCGGACTACGAGCTTTCGCCGTATTTGAAGGAGCTCTCGGAATTTCAAAAAGACTTTACGGTGGTGAGCGGCCTTTCGCATCCGGGGGTGGTCGGCGGACACAGCACGGAGAACTGTTTTCTGACCGCTGCACGTGGACCAACCAAGAGCGGGTTCCGCAACCAGATTTCGCTAGACCAGTTTGCTGCGGAAAAAATGGGGCAAGTCACCCGCTTTGCATCTCTGAATCTTGGGGTGAATATCGACAAGGGCAACCGTAGCCTTTCCTGGACTCGGGACGGAGTATTGCTGCCCGCGGAGGACAACGCGCTGTCGGTGTTTCGGAAAATGTTTTTGCAGGGTAAGCCGCAGGAGGTGGCCTCGCAACTGCACCGCTTGGAAGAACGGGGCAGCATTTTGGATACGCTGCTCGCGCAAACCAAGAGCTTCAGCCGTTCTTTGGGGCAGGATGACAAACAGCGTATCGAGCAATATATCACCTCGGTGCGCGAAGTCGAAGAGCGCCTCACTACCGCGCGCGGATGGGAGCTCAGACCCCGGCCTTCCACCAAGGAGAGCGAGCCGCCAGAGGTGAAGGATAAGAAACGCTTTTTTGAAAAATTCGAGCTCCTCCTGGCGATGGCGCGCTTGGCGTTTGAATCGGATTCCACTCGGATCGTGACACTGATGGTCGATGCCTTTGCGACACCAGTGTTCGAGTTACACCAAAACCAGAGCACCACAGACGGGTATCACAATCTGAGTCATCACGGGCAGGCGGCAGAAAAGGTCAAACAACTCGAGGACGCGGATTATCAGCAGATGGGACTTTTGCGAAAGCTATTCTCGGAGCTCGCGGCGAAAGAGGAACAAGGGCGCAGGCTGCTGGATCACACGATGGTGCTCTATGGCAGCAACATGGGAGACGCGAACACGCACGACAATTCCAATTTACCGATCCTACTCGCAGGAGGGGGTTTCCAGCACGGGCAGCACCTCGCGTTTCCAAAGGATTCAAACGCGCCGTTGAGCAATCTCTTTGTCTCGATGCTGCAACAGCTAGGACTGAATGCAGAAAGTTTCGGTTCCAGCACGGGAAGGCTGACCGGACTGGAGAGTGCTTAAGCCGGTTTGCATCGCAGCGCAGTTCCCAGATTTTATGGCGATTAAAACAATCAATTCTTCCAAAAGCCGGAAGGGTTCAAACCCAGAGGAAGCCTCAGTTAAGCCTTCATCCGCCTCAAAAATAAACCGTGAATTTGAGCGCGAAGCCCGTACGCACAACAAGCTGTGCGATAAAATTGAAGCACCTAGAAAGGCGAGTTTTGCTGTGCGTGATTCCGGTGTTCAGACGCCGGCGCTGGATCGTGCGCTGGCACTTCTCGAGTACATCAGTGCGCAATCCGAAGGCGCAACTGCGGCGCAGATCCGGAGCGCGCTTGGCTTTTCGGCCAACCTGGTTTTTCGACTGACCAAAGCATTGATCGTTCACGGATATGTTGAACGCGCTGCGGATGAGGGTCGCTTTTTACTTTCCCAAAAAATGCTGATGCTTGCGCAGCCAAAGAAAGACGAGCGCAGCCTTGGACAGATCGCCTGGCCGACTCTTTGCTGGCTACGCGACATGACTGGTGAGTCGGCGCACATTGGGATTCGTGCGGGGTTTGAATGTGTGGTTTTGGAGCGAGCAATTGGACTCCATCTTTTCAAGTTTTACGTGGAGGCAGGTGCGCGCGGACCTTTGCATGCAGGTGCACCGGGCAAGGCCATGCTCGCGTGGTTACCCGAGAATGAACTGCGGCAAACCCTTAAGGAAATGCCACTTGAATCGGTGACGAAGCACACCATCACCTCGAAGGACGCGCTTGAGCGCGAACTCCTCGATGTTAAGGAAAAGGGCTACGCGATGGATTTGGGAGAAACTTTGGACGGGCTCCATTGTTTGGGTGCGCCCATCTGGAACGCTGAGGGCCGAGTATGCGCCTCGGTTTGGATTACCTCCCCCGCCCCACGTCTGGACAAAGCTGCGGAACATCAGCACGCACCCGCAGTGATTGAGGCGGCCAAACGCATTTCCCACGCCCTGAAGTAGAGGAACTCGACAATCCGGCGAGATCGCCCAATTGCTTGCGGCAGAGAAGGGCGGCGTTCTGTCAAAAGTCTCGGCTCCACTCGTATCGGCAAATAGCCTGTATCAGTCCCAAGCTTAACCATCCCCTCCCCGTTCGATGCGCTTTCTCCCAGCCCTTCTCCTCTCCAGCTTTTTGTGTTCCGCCGTCGCTCAAACCGCGCTCCAACCGGTTGAAATCCACAAAGACTTTGAAGGAGCCTCGATTGGGAAAATTGAAGCCCACGGCGAATCCGATTTCCGTCTTTATGTGGAAGGCCAGCAAAACGCATTCGGCCGCAACCGCCAGACGACGTGGTATTACTTCCGCCTCGATCACGTTAGACAGAAACCTCTCACCCTCTGTCTGACGGATTTTATCGGCGAATATAACGGGAAACCAGCCTCCGGCTCTTTGGCAAACTTGCCTCCTTATTTCAGTTACGACGGAGAACTTTGGGAGCAATTTCAACTCTTCGAATGGAATGATACGCTCAAGGAAGGAACACTTCGTTTCACGCCCGAAAAGGACTCCGTTTATATCGCACATATCCCGCCCTATACGCATTCCAAGTTCCTTCACTTGTTAAGCGATTTATCCCATAACCCGAATCTATTGCCCGAGGTCATTGGCAAATCGGTGCAAGGCCGCGACCTGTATCAATTCACAGTCACGGACAGCACGGAGCCGGATGCCGGAAAGAAATGCGTTTGGTTGCAGGCCCGCCAGCACGCTTGGGAAGCCGGATCATCTTGGGTCATGGAAGGTGCGTTACGTTTTATCACCTCGGACGATCCTGTGGCGGTTGAACTCCGCAAAAAAGTGCTCTTCAAATTTACCCCCATGGTCGATCCCGACGGCTGCGCAAACGGCAAAGTGCGCTTCAACAGCCACGGCTACGACGTGAACCGTCACTGGCACGAAGTCGACCTGAGGACTAGAGCGATTCTCGAAAAGTATCCCGAAATTTGGTATGCAAAAAAAGCGATTGCAGCTGCCCAATCGTCAGCAAATCCCATCGATTTGATGGTTAATATTCACAATACGGAAACGGCGGAGTACCTCGATTCCAACATTGATGACGAGACCGCCAACGCTCCTTTGATTCGCCTTTTTAAGTGTTTAAAAGCTGACTCACTCTTTGATCCCTCTCGCCTGCCCACCTTTGGTGGCGATCCGCTCGGTACCGCCAATCACCTTTGGCTCAGCCACAAAGTGCCCGTCGCCCTCATGGAGCTTCGCATCGGCCCCTCTGCGAAACTGCAAGGCCGCTGCCCGACCACGGAAGACCGGCTCAAATTTGGGGCTGAGCTCATCCGCCAAATGGGCGAAGTCGTTTTAGAAAAATAGCCTTATACCGAGGCACATCGCTTTCTCCGGCAGCCAGAGAGCCCACCCAAAAGCGAAACGGATTCTTCTGTCGCTCACACTTGAGCGGTCATTCTTTGAGCAACCAACTCACAGCCGAGGCCTGTTTGGTTGCGCCATCGCTGCGCCCTTCCATTACCGTCGGCAATGGGCCAAACAACGCGTTCGGAGTCTCGCCTGCGAGCCAGAGCGGAAGAGACGCATTCAGCGCGACCATTCCCGGAATGTCCAAATATTTTGCACCTCCCGGCAGGAATGACGCATCCCGATAATTCAGCAGCTTTCCAAATCGAAATCCTTTTGTGTCGGCAGCCGCGCGCGCAATCGAAGATCCGGCGATGCACCGCGCGGCCAGCGTAATGGGACCGGCCGTATTCCATCCGACAACAGAAACGGTTGTGGGATTCGCGTGAGAACCGACTTTAGCGGCTTGAACGAATTTCACCAACGTGAGGACGTCGTGCGTGCGCTGAGCAAAAAGCGAGTGGTTATAACCGAACGTGTACGAAGGCACCTGACGTTTGTTATTAACGATTCGAGTCGGCTCGGAAACGCCTGAAGTCTGGAGCAACAAGTCCGCCCCAATCACCGTGATCCCCTGCTCGACCAATCGGCGCACTTCCTTGTTGAGAGAACCGCTCGCCTCAAATAAGGCCGCCTTCCCAGCGTCATCCAGCCAGATTACGGCTCGGCCACCTTGTTTTTTGGGGTATAAAAACGTCACTGCTATTTCCTCCTTAAAAGTGCG
>Ga0209597_1002499_pt1 | contig 11645 bp, 13 predicted proteins | sample M_140625_MF_Meta_FD_187316 | JGI IMG/M metagenome (GOLD analysis project Ga0209597, IMG submission 187316) | Freshwater microbial communities from Lake Montjoie, Canada to study carbon cycling - M_140625_MF_MetaG (SPAdes) (version 2) | ecosystem: Environmental > Aquatic > Freshwater > Lake...
CAAAACATCATCAGCAGTTTCGGCGACAACTCCTAAATCATGAGTAATTAAAATAATCGCAGTACCAAAATCTTTCTGCAATTGGCGAAGAAGTTCAAGAATCTGTGCCTGAACTGTTACATCTAATGCTGTGGTCGGCTCATCAGCAATTAATAAACTTGGATCACAAGATAAAGCCATAGCAATCATTGCCCGCTGGCGCATACCACCTGAAAATTGGTGCGGGTAATCATCTGCTCGTTTTTGCGGCTCAGCAATTCCAACTCGATCAAGCATATCTATTGCATGTTTTTTAGCCTCTGCTTTTGAGACATTGTTGTGAACTTGATATGCCTCAATTATTTGATCACCAATTGTGTAGAAAGGATTTAAGGCAGTTAGTGAATCTTGAAAGATCATCGCCATCTGCTTACCCCGTAATTTACGGATATCAGATTCACTACCGGCATTAATATCAACCCCGCCAACAAAAATCTGCCCACTTACCTGCGCTCGACTACCTTTATGAAGTCCTAAAATTGCAAGACTTGTGACAGATTTTCCAGAGCCAGATTCACCAACAATTCCTAAGGTCTTTCCCATTGCAACTGAGAAAGAAAGATCATCAACTGCCCTAACTAGGCCATCATCGGTTGGAAAATTAACACTTAGATTTTTAACTTCTAGAAAATTACTCACGTAAGCCTGACCTTTGGATCTAAAGCTGAATAGATTAGATCTACAACAATATTTGCTGTTACAACAAAGAAGGCTGAAAATAAAACTGTGCCAGTTACCACTGGAATATCTAAATTAGAGACTGCATCAGTTGATAACTTACCTAGACCTGGAATATTAAATACATATTCAGTAATTACCGCACCCCCAAGTAGGGCGCCTAGATCTAAGCCAAAGACTGTAACAATTGGCGTAATCGCACCTCGCAGTACATGCCTTGAATTAATCTTTCGTCCAGATAATCCTTTAGCCCTTGCTGTTCTTACATAATCCTCACTCATTACCTCAATCATGCCTGCTCTAGTCAGACGAGAATAAATTGCCGATAATAGAAATGCCAAGGTAAACCAGGGCAGCGCCATCTGTTTAGCCCAATCACTTACCGAGTCAAATGGTGAGGTATAGCCAGGTATCGGAAGTATCGCTAACTTATCTACAAATATAAATTGCAGGATCAAACCGACAAAGTAGATCTGCAAACTTGCGGCGCCGAGTGCAATTCCTTGAGAAAACTTATCTAACATGGTGCCGCGGCGAAGGGCTGAAACAATTCCGCTAGATAGCCCGACTAATAGCCATAAAATCGAGGCGCCAAATGCAATTGATAATGTCGCGGGCAGGCGATCTTTAAGAAGTGAGGTAACTGGTAAATCATTTTGATATGAGTAGCCAAGGCAGGGAGCGTCACAATTTAGCTCTGCCTCAGTTCCAGCTAAATAGGTTCGACCAGCAAATATGCCTTTAACAAAGCGGCCGTACTGCACGGGTAATGGTTGATCTAACTCAAGTGTGTGACGAATTCGATCCATTAACTCTGGTGTACAAGTTTTACCACAAGCAAGACGCGCTGGGTCTGATGGCAAAATATAGAAGATTCCAAAAACAATTGCTGAAACAATAGCAAGCACAAAAACTCCCACGAAGGTGCGCTTTAATATATATTTCAGCATTTGTTGTCCTTAAATTAATATTAAGTTGGCCGGTGATTATTAAACCACCGACCAACTTAATTGTTATTACTTAACTATTTTACGTAAGCACCAATAACGCTTAGGTCTCCCCAACCGCCATCAACTTGTATTCCACCTAGTTTTGAACCAGCCATCTGATGGCTTCGCTCAAAGTAGACAGACACATGTGCTGCCTTATCTTGAATCAACTTCTGCTCAATATCACCAAGAATTTTCTCTTGGGCAGCAGGAGCAGATTGATCAGCTTTTTCAAACAACTTCTGGAGATCTGCGAAGTTACCCCGTGAGTGGTTGCTCTTTGCATCCTCTTTACTCATGGTGCGACCATCAAATAAGGCATAGACAATGCCAGAGCCAGCAGCCCAGTCAAATGCCCAAGATGTTTGGGTAATGTCTGGTTCCTTATCTCCGCCACGCTTTGCAGCTGCTGCATAGAAGCCAGAGCCTGGATATTTATCCATGATTACCTTAAAGCCAACAGCCTTAAGTGCTTGCTCAAGAGCTGCAGCACGAAGTGGTTCAACACCCTTATCGCGGTATGCGAAACGAAGTGTTGTTTTCTTATCTGTTGCCTTGGCTAAGTAAGCCTTTGCTTTTGCAATCTGTGCCTCAGGATTCTTGATCACATCACGATCACATACTGTGAAGTTACGGTATGCGCTCTTAATTGATGGCGGAATTGTTGAGTTTGCATACTGTCCGGCATTAGTTCCGCCAGCTGCTAACAAGATTGACTTAAAGTCAAATGCACACTGAATAGCTTTGCGTATATTTACATCCTTAACTGTATCTACATTTATTGCGTAGTAACGGTTATATGGAGAAAGGTAGCTAAATAAGCGATTCTTATACTCAGCTTTTCCAAGTACCTTAGATAGGTTAGTTACGATATTGGTATCTGTTGCTACTGATGTCTTAGCTTCACCAGAATCAGAGATCATCATTTGCTCAATAACGTTTTGATCAGCACCTTGCTTGACCACGAACTTATCTGGATAGTTCCAACGAATTGGATCTGTCTTTGCATCCCAATAAGAGTTTCGAACTAAAGTCAACTGCTTACCACGATCATATGACTCAATTTTGTATGGGCCAGATGAGAATGGACGGTTGTCGTAGTTCTGTTTTGTATCCTTTGCCTTCGGGATAGCTGTAAATGAACCAAATGTAGTTACATATGGGAAATATGGAATTGGCTGTGTTAGTACATAGGTGATTTCATCACCCTTAGCTGAACACTGCACACCATATAGATCACCATTTGGATCGGTGTATGGACCCTTGTAATTAGTTGGGTTATCAATGAAATCTTTAGCATAAGTAGTTCCACCATCAAGGATGTCATCGTTGTAGGACCTCATAGTTCCATACTTCAAATCTTCACAAGTGATCTTTGAACCATCTTCATACTTTAGATTTGGGCGAAGCTTAAATGTCCAGCTAAGTCCGCCATCATTTGTGGTACCCAAATCTGCAGCTAAATCTGGCACAAGTTCAGTTTTGCCATTTACAGTGCGATATTGAGTAAGTGTGCGAATAAACAGTCGATAGAAATCAAGTGTTCCGCCAACATAGTTACGGGCAGGATCTAAGTGCTCAAAATCTGCTTGTGTAATTACGGTTACGGTTCCACCTTTTGTTGCACCAGTCTTAGCTGGAACAGGTCCAACCCAAGAAGCTGGGGTTGCTGCCTCAGCAGCTGTGATCGAAACAATTAAAGATGCACCAAGTGTAAGTGCGCCAGCAACTGCAAGACCTTTCTTTTTAAGGTTCATTTAAACCCTTCCTAGTAGGTGTTTCTTTTTTAACCCGGTAGTCATATGTTCTACCGGGAACTTCGGGGATCGAGTGCGTCTCGAATGCTGTCACCTAATAAACTAAATGAGAGCACAAGCAGGAACAAGGCAAAACCTGGAATAAATGTGTAGGTTGGATTAATACTATAAAACGGCACTGATGCTAAAAGCATTGCTCCCCAATCTGAGGTTGGATCAATTACTCCTGCCCCTAAAAATGTTAAGGCGGCCTCTGCGGTAATCATAGTTGGAATATTTAGCGCAACTGTTACCAAAATTGGTGCCCATAAGTTTGGAAGTATTTGATTAAAAACTAAATGAAACTTAGAGGCGCCAAGCGCTCTAGCTGCTTCCACAAACTCGCGCTCACGCAGTGAAATCACTTGGCCTCTAACAATACGGGCAATATAAGGCCAACCAAACATAGCCAGAACAAATATCATTACTGGAATTCGAGTTCCATTTCCAGGTGGTAAACCCCAACCTTCAAAAACATTTTCTAAGACCGGCGTAATAGCTAGTGCAAATAAAATAGATGGAAAAGCAAGTGTAATTTCCATAGTTCGAGACAAAGCTAAATCAGTCTTGCCACCAAAAAAGCCAGAGATTAAACCAATTACAATTCCAATTACTGTTGCAACTAAGGTTGCCGTTAATGCAATGGTTAAAGAGGTTCTAGCGCCATAAACAAATCGTAAGAAAATATCACGACCAGTTCGTGGCTCTACCCCAAACCAGTGAGTACCGGAGATGCCACCTAATTTTCCAAGTGGATTTGTGCCAAACTCTGGGTCTAATGTTTCTGGATGAAACTCATCTGGGGTGGTGTGCATAATCCAGGTAAAGACCGGTGCGGTAATGGCTAGTAATAAGAAGAATGCGATTACTGAACTAGAGACTTTAGCTGAGCGATCTTTTTTTAAACGCTGCCATGCCATCTGGGTAGGTGAGCGACCTTCAACCCCTGACTGAGTGGCAATTACGGCGGTGCTCATTTATAACAGGCTCCTTAAAAATTGCTGCGTGCGCCCTAAGATAGTCAACTACTGGGGATATAACTAGCCACCTAAAGGGGTGAATAAGGCTCAGTAGCGGTATCAATAATGTTATTTATCTTTTTCTACCAATAATCAGAGGATGGTTGACTGCGCATATGGGTAGTGAGTTTAAATTTAAGGTCGGCACCCGACTTAAAGATCGATTGGGCCGAACTGGGCAAATATCCACCCCCCATGGCGTAATTAAGACACCAGCATTTATCCCAGTTGGAACAAAAGCAACTCTTAAATCAGTTCTTCCTGAATCCCTAAAGGATTTAGGAGCGCAAGCTGTATTGGCTAATGCCTATCACCTCTACCTACAGCCGGGCTCTGAGCTAATTGATAGAGCAGGTGGCTTAGCAAAGTTTATGAATTGGAATGGGCCAACCTTTACCGATTCTGGCGGCTTTCAGGTTTTATCTCTGGGAGTTGGATTTAAAAAAGTTATTGCAATGGATGAGAACACATTTCAAGCCGATGATGTGATTGCAGATGATAAACAACGCCTTGCTCATGTTGATGATGATGGCGTTACCTTTAAATCACATTTAGATGGCTCACTGCACCGCTTTACCCCAGAGGTCTCTATGCAGGTGCAGCATCACATCGGGGCCGATATTATTTTTGCCTTCGATGAGTGCACAACTCTTCACAACACCAGAAGTTATCAAGAAAAAGCATTAGAGCGAACTAGGTTATGGGCCCTGCGGTGTTTAAGTGAACATGATCGCTTAACAAAGGCGCGAAGTGATAAACCGTATCAAGCATTATTTGGGGTTATTCAAGGGGCACAATATGAAGAGCTGCGCAGAAAATCTGCAAAAGATTTAGCAACGATGAGTCAGAGTGGAATTAGCTTTGATGGGTTTGGCATTGGTGGCGCGTTAGATAAACAAACACTTGGCGATATTTTAAAGTGGGTAAATGAGGAGTTACCAGCGGATAAACCCCGTCACTTTTTAGGTATTGGTGAACCAGATGATTTATTTGTGGGGGTAGAAAATGGCGCAGATACCTTTGATTGCGTAGCTCCATCTAGGCAAGCAAGAACTAGTTCAGTCTTTACAAAAGATGGGCGAGTAAATATTTCAAATGCTCCCCATAAAGATGAGTTTTTTCCAATTGAAAAAGATTGCACCTGTTACACCTGCCGCAATTACACCCGCGCCTACCTTTGTCATTTATTTAGAGCAAAGGAAATGGTGGCAGCCACCTTGGCAACAATTCATAACCAACACTTTATTATTGGTTTAGTTGATCAGATGCGAGAAAGTATTGAAAAAGGTACTTTTTTTGAGTTGAAAGATGCCTTTATGGCCAGATACTACAAAAAGTAATTTGGGGGTAGATTAGAGATATGGATAACGCAAGAAAACCTCTACGCATAGGCATATTAGGGGCGGCAAGAATTGCTCCAAGTGCGATCATTTTCCCAGCCCATGCAACTGGTCATAAATTAGTTGCAGTTGGCGCTAGAGATAAGGCCAAAGCAACTGAGTTTGCTAAGCAACATATGATTGAAAAAGTATACGGCTCATACCAAGAGGTCATTGATGATCCAGAGATCGATGTAATTTATAACCCACTTCCTAATAATGCCCATGGGCCATGGAACATTAAAGCCCTAGCTGCTGGAAAGCATGTTTTAAGTGAGAAGCCCTCTGCAAGTAATGCTGCTGAGGCAAAAGAGGTAGCGGCTGCAGTAACTAAATCTGGAAAAATCTTTATGGAGGGTTTTCACTATTACTATCACCCGGTTTTTCAAAGATTACTTCAGATCATAAAATCAGGTGAAATCGGTGAAATAATTAAGGTCGAATCAGCTTTACAAACACCAATGCCAGATAAGAGTGATCTGCGTTTAGATTTTGATTTAGCAGGTGGCTCGATTATGGATGTTGGCTGCTACGCACTTCATAGCCAGCGAATGATTTCTCAATTAATTGCAGGTGGTGAACCAACTGTTGTTAACACGGAATCTAATGCTCCAAATGGCAAGCTTGATACTAAATTAAATGTTCAACTTAAATACCCAAATGGTGTTGCAGCTCTAGCTAAGGGTGATTTTGAATCTGCCGCCTTTGATGCGCCATTAACTGTTACGGGAAGTAAAGGAAGTGTTCACCTACCAAATTTTGTTGTTTCAGGTTGGGATCCAAGGGTTATTGTTGATGTGGCTGGGACTAAGCGAGTTGAACAACTGCCATCACTTTCCACTTATACCTACCAATTAATGGCTTTTGCTGATGCGATAGATCTTGGTAAACCAATTAAAACTGATGCTAAAGATGCACTAGCTCAATCTCAATTAATTGATTCGGCGTACCTATCTGCGAATTTACCGCTTCGGCCCACCCTTAAGATTTAATACCAACCGGATAAAATATCCAGATGACACTTCCCAAAGTAATTCTCTACTATGCCTTCACCCCACTGCCAGACCCGGCAGCAATAAAGGTATGGCAGAAAAACTTATGCCAGGGTTTAAATCTAAAGGGGCGAATAATAATTTCACCCCAAGGCATTAATGGCACATTAGGTGGGGATATAGATGATTTAAAAAAATACACCCGCCAAACAAGATCATATGAGGGTTTAGCAAAGATGAAATTTAAATGGTCAGATGGCACCGGCAATGATTTTCCAAAGTTAAGTGTGAAGGTTAGGCCTGAGTTAGTAGCTTTTGGTAATCCAAATGAAATTAAGGTTGATAAAAATGGTGTTGTCGGCGGCGGTAAGCATTTAAAGCCTTTTGAAGTAGATGAATTAGTAGCAAAACGTGGTGATGATGTTATTTTCTTTGATGGCCGTAATTCCTTTGAAGCCCAGGTCGGTAGATTTAAAAATGCAGTTGTACCAGATACAGCAACTACCAGAGATTTTGTAAGTGAGATTGAAAGTGGAAAGTATGATCACTTAAAAGAAAAACCAATAGTTACCTATTGCACCGGTGGCATTAGGTGTGAGGTCTTATCTGCAGTTATGAAAACTCGAGGATTTAAAGAGGTTTATCAAATTGATGGCGGCATTGTTACTTATGGTAAAGAGATCGGTGATGATGGGTTGTGGGAGGGGGCTCTTCATACATTTGATAATCGTATGTCGCTTAAATTTAGCGCGAAATCAAAATCTATTGGGCAATGTAAAGATTGCTCAGGACCTGCTACAAGATTTTATGATTGTCCAAAGGTGCCATGTAACGCGCTTAGTTTATTATGTGCTAAGTGTGCGCAAGGAATGAGTAGCGAGATTTGTAATCACCCACAACGAAATTATTCAAACGCCGAACTAATTGGCTAATAACTGCTTAGCGTGATCCTTTGGATGATTGATATAACTTTTAAGCCATTTTCTAACATCATAAGCACCAGATTCAGTGTGAACACCGGCATTTGAAAGTTGCTCAACAGTTAATCTTTTTATTATTTCAACAGATGCTGCCCTTGATGCCTTAAATAATGCAAGTGAATTCTCAATTGGTAACTCTTTATAGCCAAGCGTTAAAGCATCAGCCCACTTATTTTCATCATAACCTTGAATTACGCTACCTGGCTCAGCAATTAGCCGTTTTAACCTTGCGCAGGACTGGGACTCACTATCGGCTAGGTGATGGATCACTTGGCGGGGATTCCAGCCATCTTGCTTTGGTTTATCTAGATCAGTGTGTGGTAACTGCTCAATTGCCTTTAAAAAAATATTTGTTGCCTCTTCATACTCAGTGGCTATTTGAATTATTTCAGAATTAGTCATGGCAATATCCTACTAGCGGTGAAGAAATGTGTGAATATTTTTACTAATCTTTTTTCCTAATTTAGTGCTTAACTTAACTGGCTTAATCGCAATTACCTGAGCAGAACTTGGCTCACCTGGGGTTGAAACACTATAAAGAGCTGGAGAGCTTTCATCTAGTGAGTTAGCAATAATTTTCATCTGTGAAACTAGTGATATGCAGCGAACAAATTGGCTTCTAGGTAATTGATCATCTTTTTCAATTAATTCCTCCGTTAAATTATCAGCTGCCAGCCTTAAATCTCTTGCAATGTTATCAATTTGAGAATCACGATTATCTGACTCTAATAACTCTAACTTCTCAGTAATCGCACTGCTAGTGGCAGATAATGCGTAAGCAACTTGACGGTCAACAATGTCTTTACGCGCTGGGTCTAATGTTGAATCAAATAGTGTTCTAGCCATACTTCGAATCTGCACCAACATATGCTCGATTGCAATACCTTGAATATATAAAGATTCTGCTTCATCAACTTCAGCAAGTGGTGACCAGCGGGCATATCTTTTTGCCTCAATGGCTTGTGATCTAAGTATTGGAATTTCTTCCACTAATAATCTTGCTTTTGAAAGCCAGGCACCAGATTGTTTTTGGGTAAAGCCAGCTGCTACACCTTCAGCCATTTCACTTATTAATTCAGCACTTCGTATACCTAATCTAGATATTTGATTAACAGTTCGCCCAGCTGGTGTGCTGGCGTGAGAAAAGTAAGAAAAGACTATTGCCACAGCTGCGCCAATTAAAGTTGAAACTAATCTGTGCTCAGCGGTAGAGCCTGAGATACCAGGGCCAATAACAATAAGGGCTGTTACTGGAACGTTTACCGATGCTACTTCACCTAACCTAAGGCCTCTTGCCACTACTGAGCAGAGAAACACAGTTAAGCCAATAGCAATTACGCCAAAGCTAAAGTAGTGAACGGTGAGGAGTGCAACACCTGCCCCAATTGCTGTTCCAACAATCTGGCCCAAACCCTCTCGAACTGATTTATAAAGAGAGATTCGAATACTAAGTGCGCAAACAATTGCCGCAACTAAGCCACCTTCAAAAACTAAATTATCACCGACTATCCATGCAGTAGCTGAGGCAACAGCTGCAACAGTTATCTGGCGTACCCAACTTCTACGATTAGAAAATAAACCAATAAACCAATTAAAAAAACGCTTCATGGCAGAAACTTAATTTTTTTAGCGCTCATTAAGACTTTAAGTCTAGCAACTGCACTCTTTCCCATGCCATGTAAATCCTCTAAGTCACTTTGTGAAATCTTTCTAAGATCAGAGACTTTATATAATTTTGCATCCACTAATGCTCGTCTGGCAGGGGCGGAAATTCCATACTCTCGCCATTCTCTATCCAGGCTCTCATACCTATCTAACTCCGCCTGAGAGATATCAAGGTCTTGATTAGATTTCTTAGGCTTCTTCACAGCCTAATACTACAACTTTACTTGCGTTTCTTTTTGACCATCATCTGCACCATGCGCTGGGTCATCAATTTACGCACAAGTGTCTTAGGAAGTGGTGAATTAAAATGAAGTGCACTCTTTGTTTGCTTATATGTAACTAAATCATTTTTAAGTGCAGCAAGTACTGATCCACTAAATGGGTAGTAAGAGCAGCCACCTTTACGGGCTGCAATTCCGCAAACAACTTCGCCATCTAATTTAAATGCTGGTATGCCATAGGAAATACCTTGTTTTAAAGTTGGTTCAATCTCTAGAATGATTTCGCGCATTACTTTTAAATTACTTTTATTTGGCTCACTCTGTTGGGAAATATATGAATCAATCTCACGCTTGCTCAAGTGATTCACCCCCAATATCTCTAAACATAGGTAGATATAACAAGCCAGGAATAGATCTACTTGGCATCAGCTCACCACCTGCAATGAATCCTAACTTTTTATACGCGCTAATCCCCTGTTTATTATCAGGCCACACGCCAAGTCCTATCCGATGCCAATCGTTTTTATTAGCTAGTTGATCTATCCAATCCATCATCAACCTTGCTACTCCCTTGCCCCTGAATTCCTTTTGAATCCACCATGCTGAAACCCAGCAATCAGCAGTTCTATCCTGGGTGGCTTTATCTACTGCAACTAATCCAATGTCGGCATCATCTGCAGATACCAAACACCAATTGGTAATCCGGGCTGAGTTTTGCCAAAAATTTATTGGTTTTTCTTTCTCAACTTCATATTTGGCGCCAAAAGAATCTGGTGAATCACTAAGTGCTGCTAATCGAAGGGTGCGAAGGCGGTCAGCATCTACTTCTATCGCTGCTTCAACCTTAATCTGCATTTAACTAGCGTTTAAATAATCTACTAAATATGCCTACTTTTTTAACTTCACCGGCATGGCCAGCGCAGCGATCAGCTATTGCAATCCCATCTAATGCCTCTTCAATATGTTCACCACAACCAGACCAGGTTGGTTTTTTACATATTTTACAAGTTACTTTTATGCACATAAAAATCTCCTATTTAGCATTAGTACGTTTAGTAATTATTAAAATCAAACTACCTACTAATCCTGAGATTATTGCAGCAAGTAGTAATCCAGATTTCACTTGATTAAGCAGTATCTCAGAGTCATAACTTAGATTAGCAATCATGAGTGAAACTGCAAGTCCCATTCCAGCAAAAGATGCACCTGCTAATAATTCACTATTTTTGATAGTTAATTGTTGTTTAAAAATTTTACTGAAAATTAGCGCAAACAAAGTTATGCCAATCACCTTTCCAAGTAGCCTTGAAAAAATGATTGAATTACCCAAAGTTGAGCTAAATTCAAAGCCCTCAGTAATTGTTGGATAGATATTTGCAAATACATAAAGAGGCAGTACTAATAAATTAACAAAATTAATAAAGATTCGCTCAAAGGGTACTTTACCTAAGGCTGCACCAAGTAGTACCGCGCCAATACTTGCAATTACCTCACTGATCTTTAACGCACCAGAATACTTACCAGCTAAGACTAAAATAGATAAAAGGTCATCTGCTACGGCAAGTGCTAAAAGAAAAGTTTTAAGCTCAACACTTACCCGCTTACCTAACGTAAGTAATACCAACATTACTAATGCAATATCAGTAGGCATTACAAGTGGCCAGCCAGTAGATATTTCTGAATCTGAATTTAGCGATATAAATATTAGCGCTGGAAAAATCATGCCCCCAACTGCGGCAAAACTAGGAAGCAGCACTTGCTTAATATGTGTTGTTTCATTACGAAGTTGCATGCCAATTAGGAAGAAAAATGGTGCCAGGATTTGGCTGTGAGAGAAAAAATCTAACTTCATAGGGCTAGTTAATCAGATCCTAATGAAAGTGCGTT
>Ga0209597_1002511_pt1 | contig 11617 bp, 8 predicted proteins | sample M_140625_MF_Meta_FD_187316 | JGI IMG/M metagenome (GOLD analysis project Ga0209597, IMG submission 187316) | Freshwater microbial communities from Lake Montjoie, Canada to study carbon cycling - M_140625_MF_MetaG (SPAdes) (version 2) | ecosystem: Environmental > Aquatic > Freshwater > Lake...
TGTTAATCCTTCGATACGATTAGCAGAAATTCCATACTCAGCTAATGTAAGAATAACGGCTTCTTCCAAAAATCGCAGATACTTATGAATGTCTGTGAAGAATTGTTCTAAATCAAAAATAGGATATACCACTAATTGTCCAGGCCCATGATAGGTAATATCTCCACCACGATTGATTTTATAAAATTTTGCTTCCTTGGCATCTAATTGGCTTTCATCAAGCAACAAATGGGCTTCTTTTCCACTCTTTCCAAGCGTATAAACATGTGGATGCTGACAGAATAATAAATGATGCTCTGGAAGTTCTTCCGTTTCTCCATTTCGGCGAGCAATTTTTAAGTCTATAGAGGACTTAAAAATAGTTTCTTGAAAATCCCAAGCCTCTTTGTAGTCGATAAGACCCAAGAAATGACAAAAGACTTTTTGGTTATCCGACATTAAAAGTTAGATAATTCGCCTTTTAAATAATCAATAATCTCAATGTCCATGATATCCGCTTCATTCATCTCACATAAATAATAGGACGACCAATCCACTAAATGAATTAAATAAAGAGATCGTTCAATAAATGAAGATCCTTTTGCACTTAAAACATAAATTTTACCGGCTTTTTTCTCAACCGCGGACATTGTTATTTCAAGGCGCTTCTGATTGCGAGGATGTAAATCTCCGGTACTAAAAAACACAGGCGCAAAACGATTATCTCCTCCAGACCATCCCACTAATTCGTTGTGATTCATTTCTGGAATCGTATGCTGCCAACCTAAATATTTAGCGTTTTCATTAAACTGCTGGCGCGCACGGACAATCACTCCCTCGTATTTTGTTTCGGAATAAAAAACCCCTACTTTACCAAATAAGAATAAGGCAAGATCTTTTCCTATTTCTTGGATTTCTGAAATGCTTTTACTCAAAGTGTTTGCACTTTGCGACATTGTCTCTAAGTGTTTTGGGGAAGTAAATCCTAATTCAGCGAAAATATGAAGTAACTGAACAAGCGAAAAAGCTAAGGCACTTCTTGGGGGATTTCCACCAGGAACAATTATGCAATCATAGCCATTTTGCGCACAGAATGACTTTAAATTTCCACCACTTGTTATTCCAATAATTGAACAGCCCAATGCATGAGCAGCATTTATACTCATTGTTGTTTCTTCGGTATTTCCTGAATACGATGAACCTATAACCAAGGTATTTTTATTTGCAAATGCAGGCAAAGTATATTCATTGCTTAAACTTACAGGAATTTTTATTTCGTCTTGTATCCAATTTGCAACAATTTTTGCGCCGATACCTGAGCCACCTAAACCACAAATAATAATATTGTGAATTTCATTTTTTGGTGTGCGAATAGTACTTGATTGAGCAATAGCAATCGCATCATGGATATTTTGTGGGAACGCTTCAATTAATGATTTCATTTCTTATTTATTTTTTTATTTGATTTATAAAGGAATATTCCCATGCTTCTTTTTAGGCAGCGTCTCTGCTTTATTTTCTAACATTTTGAATCCTATAAGTAATTTATTTCTTGTTTCAGCAGGGAAAATTACCTCATCAACAATTCCTCGCTCAGCTGCACGATAAGGATTTGCAAATAAATCTCCATATTCTGCTTCTTTTTCCAATAATTTCGCTTGAGAATCGGCGGCTTCTGCAATTTCACGCTTAAATATAATCTCCGCTGCACCTTTTGCTCCCATAACTGCAATTTCTGCACTTGGCCACGCAAAAACAAGATCAGCACCGATACTTTTAGAGTTCATAACACAATAGGCTCCTCCGTACGCTTTTCTTGTAATAACCGTAATTCTTGGGACAGTCGCTTCGGAAAAAGCATATAATAATTTTGCCCCATGTGTAATAATTCCACGCCATTCTTGATCAGTTCCAGGTAAAAATCCAGGAACATCTTCAAAAACAAGTAAGGGGATATTAAAAGAATCGCAAAATCGGACAAATCGGGCTCCTTTTCGTGAAGCGTCGATATCCAAAACACCTGCCATAGCTGAAGGTTGATTCGCTACGACACCAATCGTTCTTCCCTCTAAGCGAGAGAATCCCACCACAATATTTTTAGCAAAATCTTTTTGAACCTCCCGAAAACTTGTATCATCAACAATGCAATCAATGAGCTTTCTAACATCATAAGGAACACTTACATTCTCAGGGAGAATTTTTTCTATTTTGGTTAATTTACTTTTAGAAAATTTAAAGACCGAGGTTGTAGGTGCTAATTCATAGGCATTTTGTGGAAAATAAGTTATTAAATCGCGCACATTTTTTAAGCATTCTACATCATTTGCAGCAGTAAAATGATTAACCCCTGATTTTTCTGCATGGGTTTTTGCTCCACCTAAATCTTCCGATGTCACCTCTTCATGGGTAACCGTTTTAACAACATTTGGACCAGTAACAAACATATAGGAGGTTTCCTCCACCATAAAAATAAAATCTGTTAATGCCGGAGAATAAACCGCGCCACCGGCAGAAGGGCCCATAATTACAGAGATTTGTGGAATTACTCCCGAAGCTCGTGTATTACGGAAAAAGATATCAGCATAACCAGCTAAGGAAACAACGCCTTCTTGAATACGCGCACCACCAGAATCATTTAAACCAATAAATGGCGCACCATTCTTCATGGCTAAATCCATGATTCGGCAAATTTTAGCAGCGTGTGTTTCGGAAAGAGAACCTCCCAATACTGTAAAATCTTGCGAAAAAACATAGACTAAACGACCGTGAATAGTTCCAAATCCTGTGATTACACCATCTCCTGGAATTCGTTGATTTTCTAAGCCAAAGGTTGCTGCTCTGTGTTCAACAAAAGCACCTATTTCTTGAAAAGAGTCTTCGTCTAACAACAAGGTAATCCGTTCAGATGCTGTTAACTTTCCTTGTTGGTGTTGTTTTTCAATACGTAACTTTCCCCCTCCAAGTTTTGCCTCTTCTCGTCTTTTTGTTAATTCTTGGTTTTTATCCATGATTTCTATGTGCTACAAAAATAAGCTAAAATGATGTAATTTAAGCTAATCAAGACCTTATGTTTTAGAGTTGGATGACCTAATTTTAAAAGGATAAAAGACCAAAACAGAAATAAAGAGAAAAAATACGAAGATCATTATTGATTCCTTAAGGGGAGTAAAAAACTGTAACCCCAAGAAAAAAGAAAAAAAAGAAATTCTAAAAAAACTTACATGCCTATTTTTTACAAGGTTGTTAAGCTGCTTACTTCCAACAAGACCAGTTTTTAAATCTTGTTTCATGCGCAACCATTCTCCTAAAATTAGTAATGGAAGTAGAATATAACCCTGTTCAATTCCCATATCACTATAATGGATAAAATTTGAAATTTCTTTTTGGAAATGTATGTCTGGAATAAGCACTTTTAAGAAAAAATGAATTATAAATAGTTCCGAAAATAAAAGAATGGAACTCTTAACAATAATTTTTATTTTTTCTGACTGATTTAATTCAGTCAATTTCAAGCGCCAAGGCAAAAATATCGTTCTTGCAACTTGATCTAGAATAAAATAAAGCAAGATAAAATAGAAGTTCCAATTCCAGAAAAAATACCCCATTAAAGGATAAGCTACGTCTCCAAGTAAGGCATTTATCTTTTCAGCTTGCTTCACCTCTTTTTCTTAAGAATTGCAACTCGCTCTATACTAAGAGCATATTCTGGATTGATTTTTAAAACTTTGGCATATGAAAATAATGCATTAGTGATGTCTTTTTTATCTTCATAAATTAATCCAATGTTGTGATATGATTCAATGTGCTTATTCTCGATTTCTAGGGTTTTTTCATAGTAGAATAACGCACTATCTAAGTCGATTTCAGAAAATTGTTTGATATACCCGATTTGGAAGTAGGCCACATAATACAAACTATCTAGGCGTATCATTTTTCGATATAAGCCTTTTGCATCAGCATCTTTACCAAACAATTGCTTGGCATAAGCCAATGAATATATAACATCCGTATTTTTTGGTTGTAATTGATAAGCTGTTGTATAATATTCTATACACAGTGGATCTTGTTTCCATTCGTAGAGTGACCCCAACATTATATAGCCTTGATAAAACTCAGGGTCTTGCTGCACGGCTGTCTCGTAAGATGAAACAGCTAATTTAAAATTCCCTAAAAGTCTATAAATACTTCCTTTTAGAATGTATGCATCGCGAAAACGGGGATTAATTTTTAGCGCTTTGTTGATGTATTTAAATGCAGAATCATAGTCCTCAAGAATACAAAAAACATTCGCTAAACCGACTAAAGCTTTTGGATTTTTAGTGTCCTTTTTGATGATAATAAGATAATTTCTTTGGGCATTAAAAATATCAGCAACTAATCTATTTGATTTATTAATAAGTGCTTCAGCATATAACAAGCGACAATCTAAACGAGTGCTATCCATTCGGAATGCTTTTGCTCCATCAGCCATGGCAGAAGCATAATCCATTTTTGAAATTGCTTGGTTTCCATGACGGATAATTAACTCAAGACTATCAGGATAACGAACTAAGAGACTATCCAAACTTAAAGTGCTATCATTCTGCTGATTTTTTGGCTTATCCGCGCAAGATTGAAGGGTAAATAACAAGAAGAATAAAAAATAGATTATGAAATTCATATTACAAAAATAATGATTTTGAATTGGTTTAAATGTTCTGTAATTTTGCGAAACATAATTACTCCTATGATTCATAGACTCTTTCTTTTAATTTGTTTGTTTGTTTTTAACTCCTATGGCTTATTTTCGCAAGGATGCTCACAATGTAAATTACTAGCAGAACAAGGCAGTCAAGCAGATGAAAGTTCTTTTGGTAGCAATATCAACTTTGGGATTCTTTACCTAATGATAATTCCTTATTTGCTTCTTTTATTTTTATTTAGAAAGCAAATAATATCCTTTGCAAGGACTGTAATTTTCAAATCCCACTAAATTTCTTCTTAAAATCGTGCAGTAACTCCTGCCATTACTTGTATAGGTTGAACAGGGTAATTGTACCATCTGTAATATTGTTGGGATGCTAAATTATTAATTTGCAGAAAAGCACTTACTCTGGTATTATAACGGTATTCAACTCCCAAATTTATATCTACAATAGCACCTAAAGATTTAGCATACTGCCCATTTTCTTCTACTATAGATTCACCTGGTCCATAGACCTTCGCTTTTCTTCCTGTTTCTATTTTTCCGCTTAAATTCACTAAGAATTTATCGTAAAGATTATAGGAGCCGCGAAGAAGAAAATGAAATTGCGGTAAATTCCATGCAAAAGCTTCGTTTTTAGCTTGGTAGGAAAAAAACCGGCCGATTAAATCAATTTTAAATTTTTCATTCTCTTGATATGAACCTGAAGCTTCAAGTTTGGTTATATTAATTGTATCATAAATTACATTAAATTTATTGAAGGAAGAAAATAGGGTGTCGGAAATAAATAATGCTTTATTTAAAATTCGAGCGGAACTTCCGTTTATATTAAAGCTTAATTTACTACTCAGAGTGCCTTTAAAACCTGCGTATATCTCATGAGGATTATGTTCGTTTTGAATAGTAAGATTTGATATTAAATAGGGGTTTTCCGAAGAAAAATTACGCAGTGAGTTTTGTTTTAATCCACCTCGAATTCCAACAAAAGGTATAAAAATATCGTTAAATAATGAATATTTAATTTCAACCTGTGGATATATATAAACCTTTGTCTTTTTTTGAATATCAACGCTTAAGGCAAGTCCGACTTCAACCTTAAATTTATTTTGGAATAATTGTGTTAAAATACCAGGTTGGAAATCTATTATCGTATTATTTGTTACCAAACCAGAATCACTTAGATTCAACGAGTCAGCAATTCCATAACGATAAGCATTGCGACGCAAACCTAAATTTAAATAAAATGTCTCGCTTTTATAGTTGTACCAACCTTTAGAATTTATATAAAATTGGTTTTCCTTAGCCCTCCAATCAGAAAGTGAATCAATAATTGGTTTTTGTGTACTGAGGAAATTAAACCCTGTTGTTATTTTATAATTTAAAATAGATGTATCCCCTCTATTTCCAATAAATTCAAAGTCTGTACCAAGATTTTGATAACGTTGCGCAATTGTTTTAGCATCAGATACAGTAGAGTCTGGAAGTCCATAAAAATGAAAGCCATCATTCAAATAATGAAGCTTTGCTCCAAGATTAAAAGAAGATTGGTTAATTTTTCCAAAAAGTGAAATCTCCGTTCGATCAAAGTGCCCGTTTGGAAATGAAATATCTCCGCGTTTAATATTGCTAAATGAACTTAAGTGTTTTATATGTGCTCCATAATGATAAATGCGTGATCGGGTAGAATTATAATACAACTCGCCAAGTGGCATTAATTTAGATCCAAGCGCAATTTTAGCATAGAAAGGATAGAGTTGTTTTATTTTCTCTGTTGTTTCTACAGTTGCTTGAGGAATTGTATCTAAAATTATTTTAGTGGCTTGTTGAAAAATTAATAGTGGATAAGCTGTAACTGCAGCTGCCTTAACGGTGTCAATAATACTTGGGAATTCTAAAATGCGGGAGGAAGGTTCAATTTCTCTTTTTCCTTTTCCATCAACAATAACGTCTGGTGGCTGGGAAAAACCTATGCCAAACAACAATATAAATCCGGCAAATAAAAATAATTTTAACATTTTATTCTTCGTTTATTTCAATTTTTTTAACACTTTCTTCCGGTTGTTCAATAATCACTGGATTTTTTAATTGCATAAGTTCATTGAATAAATTGTTAGCTTCAGATAACACGCCATCATTTTGTTCGGGATAAAATTCTAAAACAGATTTAAGTGTTTGCTCAGATTGGAAAAGCTCATTGTTTATTATCATAATTCTTGCTTGTAAAATTAAACCTTTTGCAACCCAGTAATTATAACTTGGCTTCATTTTAAGTAAAGACTTTATTTCAATATCTGCTTGCTCGTATTTTACTTGCTTAAAATATATTTCCGCTAAGGTAAATTTAGCTTCTGAACCGATTGCTGTAGTAGTATTTTTTACTACCCATTCTAGTGGAGAAAAAGCTTCCTCAAAGTTCCCTAAACGATAATTTGATATTCCACTAGAATACATTCCTTCAATTTTGAGTTGAGTTGTAATTCCGCCAGATTCTAAAACAAATTTGGAATACTCAATTGCTTTAGCAAAATCATCGATTAAAAATGCACAACGCATTAGCCCAAGTTTTGCAGAGAAAACAGTTGTAGGTTTTGACGCAACCTGTTCTAATTTCTCATAAAATTTATATGCTAATTCATAGCTTTTATTTAAATAATAATAGGCTGCTGTTCGTAATGCAGCAGATTCTGAATACACATTTGTAGGGGTTTCTAAGAACTTTTCGAAATATATTAGTGCATTTAAGGTGTCTTTTGTTTTATAGAAACTATTGCCTAAAAAGTAGTAGGTTTCGTTTACAAATCGTCCATCTGGGAATTTGGAAAGATATACTTGAAATTTTGATATAGCATCAGTATAAGAACTATCTGCATAACTTTGAAATGCAGGATTATAAAAAAGATTTTCTTTTTCATCTTTAGAAATATTAGCACAAGGATAGCGATCTGCTATTTCAGCTGCCTTTTCAGGAGTTTTTTGTGCAGCGTAAACATCTACTAAGCCCTTTACAGCTTTTTCACAAATATCTCTCACTTTTTCAAATTCATCGAGAATTTTAATGTATTCCAACTCCGCCTGAGCATAGTCCGATTTTTTATAGTATAAATCTGCAATCCCTATCCTAGAATCTATTATATTAATTGCTTTAGGATATTCGGAAACATACAATTGGTATAAAGCCAGAGCCTGATCATATTCTGCTATAGAAACAAAGCATCTTGCCAATTCATAAGTGCCGTTCATTCTGTATTTTGAGGAAGGATAATCTTTTAATAATTCTTTTAGAGCACTAATTTTCTGATCTAATTCCCCATTATAACCGTATGATTTTGCCAAATAGAATAATGCTTTATCATTTAAATCAGTATTCAACTTTAATGCCTCATTATAATACTGAATTGCTAAAATGTTGTTGTCCTGATTTAGATAATAACAATCTGCAATTCTAAAACAAGCATCTATTTTTTTTTCTTTGTTTTGGGGATTTGATTGTAGGTATATTCTAAAAGAGTTGATGGCATCTTTTATTTTTTCTTGCCCTAAATAGGCATAACCAATATTATAATAAGCATCTATTTTTTGTGGTAATGCATTAGACCCTGGTGAACCGAAAAACAAGCGATAAGTACTTATTGCAGCATCTAAATTATTCATCCGAAAATCTATATCAGCCATCCAGTAAATTGATAAGGCTAGCATTTCTGGGTCAATTGGGTAGCGACTAACTAACTCAAAAGCTTTTTTCGAATTAGCCCAATCTTCTTTTTGAAAAAGTTCTACCCCATAGTTAAATGCGACTGTTTGATAAACAGAGTTTAATTGATTGTCTTTAGAGGGTAATTTATCTAAAGATTCAAGTGCCTTTGAAAAATTACTCGTGTTTGTGTAAACATTTACTAAATATTGAAAGACGTCTTTAGTTCTTAATGAATTTGGATATTTATTTAAATAATCTTCAAAAGCCCGAACTGACTCATCGTATGGGTTAATGTCAACTTTAAATGAAATTACCGCAAAATTATACAACGCATCTTCTTGAATATCAGAAAGAATATTCATTTCAGAAGCTCGTTCAAAGGCGCTTCGAGCAGGAAGTAATTTCCCTAAAGCTAGATAGGATTCTCCTATTTGATACATCGCCACTTGCGCTAAACTATCATTAGAACTTGTTACTTTATCAAATTGCTTGATTGCCTTTTCATAGTTTTTAGATTTATAATAACAAAATGCTAACTCATAAAAGTCATCTCTTGTTGGTCGGGATTTTTGATTAAAATTTTCAAGATATGGTATTGCAGAAGCATAGTTACTCATATGATAATGTGCGCTTCCAATTAGATGATTAACATCCGATTCATTGTCAATGAAAGTACAATTAGCAAGTGTAGGAGCAAAATCAATTACCTCTTGATAGCGCTCTTGCTTATGATAAATTTGTGCAATATAATAGGGAACAACACCACAAAAAGTTGCATCTAATCTTAATTTTTCGAACCCTTCTAAAGCAATCTGAAGAGAAGAAGAAAGGTAGTTTAGATAGGAGAAAAAGTATAAGCTCGGAGTCGCGTACTGTGATTTCCCATCTTTTGCATCCCGAAATGCCAAAATAGCAACTTGCTTATTGCCATTTTGTAAGGCAGAATACCCCCATTTAAATAAAAATTCTTCGTGTAGTTTTTTTTCAAGTTCTTTTATGGGTACTTTTTCAAACCAAATTTGCGAATTCTCAAAATCTTCTTTTTGAAAAAAATACTTGCCCACCCTGAAACCAATAGTGTGTTTATAAATATTATCAGGGTATTTTTTATTGAAGGTTTCTAAAAGAGCTATAGCATCATTGTTATACAATTCTAAAGCAGAAAGTCCTTCGTAATAGAAAGCCTTAACAATTAATGGATCATTTTCGTTTCTGCTAGAATTAATAAATTCTCTAAATTCTTCGCGTGCTGCACTAAATTGAGCTTTTTGAAAAAGTTCTTCGGCTCGATAATATTGCGCATAACTACTAGTATATTTATCAGTTTTTTGAGATAAAATCGCAAAAGGAATAATTATAAGTAAAACAAATATATATTTCAGCATCGTTGGTAAAATTACAAAGTAGCTTGCAGTAAGAAATTTTGCTGTTTCAAAAGTTTTAAACTTGCCTTTGTTAAGATATAAATGCCTTGTTGTTTTTAGCTTAAGCATGTTTTATCAAATTTGTAAAAAAAACGCTGTGTCAAATGTAATATCTCTTGTTAATACGCAAATTTATCAACAAAAAAAACTAATATTGGCCAATGTTTCCCTTGAATTACATGAAACAGAATTTGCCTATCTTATCGGAAAAACAGGAATCGGAAAAAGTAGTCTATTAAAATTGCTTTACGGAGAACTCTCGATGACAGAAGGTGACGGTTCAGTAGTAGGTTACAATCTCAGAACATTGAGTAAAAAAGAAATACCTTTTCTTCGCAGAAAAATAGGGATTGTCTTTCAAGATTTCCAACTTTTAATGGATAGAACGGTAATTCAAAACCTCTATTTTGTTTTACGAGCAATAGGATGGAAAGATAAAGAATTGATTCATAAACGCGCATTAAGTTGTCTGCAACTGGTTGGCATTGAAAAAAAAGCAAAAGAATACGCTAATGTTTTATCAATTGGTGAGCAACAAAGAGTTGCTATAGCAAGGGCCCTTCTGAATTCTCCTAAATTAATTTTAGCTGATGAACCAACAGGGAATTTAGATCCCGAAACCTCAGAAGAAATTATGCACTTGTTGATTGCTGTAGCTAAAGAAGAAAAAACTGCAATTTTAATGGCAACGCATGATATGCAAATGGTAAAAAAATTTCCAGGGAGAATTATTCAAGTTGAAGATGGAGGAATAAAAGAGCTTTCTTAATTCCCCATTTCTCCAACTAAAGAACTATTCAACTGAATTTTTACCTCATCTACTGATAAATTCTGCCCGAATAAATATTGTAGTTTTGTTAACGCAGCCTCTGTAGTTAAGTCATTTGCAGAAATAACCCCAACTTTTTGAAAGAACGCGCTTGTGTGGTATGCACCATGTTTGACAGATCCTGAACTGCATTGAGTGACGTTTAAAACCAATCCGCCTGTTGCAATATAATCAGAAATAAGTGCTTGGAGAATAGCAGAACTTGGCGCATTCCCTGTGCCATAAGTTTCAATTACAACAGCTTTTGTATTTTTAATATTGAATAAATCTTTGTATAATTCAAAAGGAATACCGGGAAATAATTTTATTAATGCAATTTGATTTGAAAAGGAACTTTGAACAGTTAAGGCACTTTTTTTGGTTCTAAAAAGCCGATCTTTAAGGTATTCTATATTCACCCCTGCAACTGCTAAACTAGGATAATTAGGCGATTCAAACGCCTCAAATTGGTTTGCAGAAATTTTTGAGCATCGATTCCCTCTGTAAAGGGAGTATTCAAAATATACAGCGACTTCTTGTACAATCGCTTCGCCCGTTTTTTCCTCAAAGGCTGCTGCAATTTCTATTGCAGTTATTAAATTCTCTTTACCGTCTGTCCTTATTGTTCCTATTGGTAATTGTGAACCCGTGAAAATAATGGGTTTTTTTAAGCCCTGAAGCATGAAACTTAAGGCTGAAGAAGTAAAAGCCATTGTATCGGAACCATGAAGCACTACAAATCCATCATATACTTCATAGTTTTCAATAATAATTTGAGCTAAGTTCTTCCAATGTTCTTGCGTTATTTCAGATGAATCTATCGGCTTAGGGAAACTAATGCTTTTTAAGTTAATATTTAGGCGTGCTAGTTCAGGAATATGATCATAAACATATGCAAAATCGAAACTACGTAACTCTCCACTTTGTGGATCTTTAATCATGCCAATGGTACCACCTGTATAAATTAATAAAATAGAACGCATAGTTAGTTGCTTTTAAATTTTTCAAGTTGAAATAGTTCTATTGCA
>Ga0209597_1002514_pt1 | contig 11611 bp, 8 predicted proteins | sample M_140625_MF_Meta_FD_187316 | JGI IMG/M metagenome (GOLD analysis project Ga0209597, IMG submission 187316) | Freshwater microbial communities from Lake Montjoie, Canada to study carbon cycling - M_140625_MF_MetaG (SPAdes) (version 2) | ecosystem: Environmental > Aquatic > Freshwater > Lake...
CATTTGTAGCACTTCTAAACATATCACAAAAATGATCAATTGGTAAAATTAAAGCTATTCCTTCAATAGGAATATTAAACATGCCACAAGTTGCAGCAATAACCACCAAACTTGCCCTTGGAACTCCAGCAATTCCTTTACTCGTGAGCATTAAAACTAGTAGCATTGTAAATTGCGTGCCAATATCAAGAGGAATTCCATACGCTTGAGCAATAAAAATACTTGCGAAAGTCATATACATCATGCTGCCATCTAAATTAAACGAATAACCAAGTGGCAACATAAATGAAACAATTCGATCTTTAACACCAAATCGTTCTAGTTCTTCTGTTAACTTAGGAAAAACAGCTTCGCTACTTGTTGTTCCAAAAGCAATCACCAAAGGGCTAACTATTCTTTTCAACAATGTTTTTAAGCGCTTACCAAGAAAGAAAAAAGCCACAAGCAATAAAACAAGCCACAAGGATGCAATACCCACTAAAAAGGAACTAAAAAACTTTGTATAAGTAAGCATTAAATCAGAAATGTCTTTTGTTGCAAAAACTGCAGCAATAGCACCAAATACACCAATTGGAGCAAATTTCATGACGTAATTTACCATTTTTAAGATGATGTGCGAAGTATAATCAAGAGCAGAAATTACAGGTTTCACTTTATCGCCAATTGATGCTGCTGCTAGTCCAAAGAAAATTGAAAATATCACAATCTGAAGTATTTCATTCGTTGCCATGGCCTCAAAAATTGACTTTGGAATTATATGTTCTATAAAATTCTGTATGGAAAATGATTGTGTTTTATCTGTTACATCTGAAGCTGTTGAAACATCAATATCCGAAAGATTAAGTCCAACTCCTGGCTGTAGAAAATTCACCCAAAACATTCCTATTAAAAGCGATACCAAAGACGCCGAAAAGAACCAAGCAAGCGCCTTCCCTCCTATTCTACCAACCGCACGAATATCTCCTAATTTTGCTATGCCAACTACCAATGTTGTGAAAACAAGTGGCGCAATAATCATCTGCACAAGACGAATAAAAATCGTTGCTAATAATTTAATATTCTTACTGAAATTAGCTGCTAAATGAGGATAATATGTATGAATTATCGAACCTAAAATGGCACCAAGTAACATTGCAAGAAGAATGTAAATTGTAAGGAAACTTCGTGTTTGCTTTTCAGGATTTAAATTGTCTTTCATTGAATTTAGTTTCTTGAATTAAATTTTAATGTGTGAATGTAAGAAAAAGTGAAAACATGACAAGAATAATAGGATAGATTGTTTTTTGTTATGCGTAAGTCCACTAGAACTTAGCAGACATTTTGTATATTTACACTCCTAAGTATTTCATATGGCAATTTCAGAAAAAGAATTAGCATTTAACTTCAATGAGGATCAAATGCGCTTGAAAATAAGAGGTTTAGAGCAAGAATTAGAAAAGATATATGAAGGAGGTGGAAAAGCTCGCAGACAAAAATTACACGACAGTGGAAAACTAACTGCTCGAGAACGAATTAATCTTCTTTTAGACCCAGAAACTGAACGTATTGAAATTGGCGCACTCGCTGGTTTTGGCATGTACAAGGAACATGGCGGCTGTCCTTCTGGAGGCGTTGTAATTGTAATTGGCTACATTAAAAAGAAACAAGTAATTGTTGTTGCAAATGACGCTACAGTTAAAGCTGGAGCATGGTTTCCTATAAGCGGAAAGAAAAATTTACGCGCGCAAGAAATTGCAATGGAAAATCATTTACCGATTATTTATTTAGTAGATTCTGCAGGCGTTTATCTTCCAATGCAAGACGAGATTTTTGCCGACAAGGAACATTTCGGAAGGATTTTTAGAAACAATGCAATTATGAGCTCCATGGGAATCGTTCAGATTGCTGCAGTAATGGGTTCTTGTGTTGCCGGAGGTGCATATTTACCAATTATGTCGGATGAATCTTTAATTGTAAATAAAACAGGCACCATTTTCTTGGCGGGATCCTATCTTGTTAAAGCTGCTATTGGAGAAAGTATTGACAATGAAACATTGGGTGGAGCAAGATCTCAAACTGAGGTATCCGGAATATGTGATTACAAAGTTGAAAATGATCAAGAATGTCTCTCTAAAATTAGAGATTTAATTAGCAAGATTGGAGAAAAACCAAAGGCTGGATTTGACAGAATAGAAAGTATAGAGCCAAAAGAGGCCTTAAAGAAAGTGTACGGAATTATTCCTGCAGATCGATCAAAGCCATACAACACAAAAGAGATATTGAAATGCCTTCTTGATAATTCTGAATTTACAGAATATAAAGAGATTTATGGTAAATCAATTATTACAGCTTATGCTAGAATTGATGGCTGGAGCATAGGAATCGTGGTCAACAACCGCGAAATATCCAAAAATTCAAAAGGAGAAATGCAATTTGGAGGAGTAATCTACTCTGATTCTGCAGATAAAGCAGCTCGATTTATCATGAATTGTAATCAAAAAAACATCCCTCTGGTTTTCTTGCATGATGTTACAGGATTTATGGTAGGCTCAAAAAGTGAAAATGGTGGAATCATAAAGGATGGAGCAAAAATGGTAAGCGCAATGGCAAACAGCGTAGTTCCAAAATTTTCCATAATAATGGGGAATTCATATGGTGCTGGAAATTACGCCATGTGTGGAAAAGCATATGATCCTCGCTTAATTGTTGGGTGGCCAAGTGCAGAAATTGGCGTTATGTCAGGTGCTGCCGCTGCTAAAACACTTCTTCAAATAGAAGTTGCTACATTAAAAGGAAAAGGCGAGGAAATAACTCCAAAACGAGAAAAAGAACTATTCGACTCTATTAAGAATAAGTACGATGAGCAAATATCTCCATATTATGCTGCTAGTCGCTTATGGATAGATGCCATTATTGATCCTGTTGAAACCCGCAAAATAATATCAATGGGAATTGAAATGGCCAATCATGCACCTATTGAAAAAAGATACAATGTTGGAATAATTCAAACTTAATCGTCCTCCGTATTTTTTTTGCCATTGAAATAAAAGGTATAGCCAAAACTTATTGTGAATGCTGATGCTATTTTAGAGAAATCTGCACTGGAATAACCCAAGTTTGAATCTAAAATTCCTATCGTTCTAGGTGTGAATCTATAACCATAAAAAGGAAATCCTATTATCAAACGATACGCACTATTAACTGAAGAAGTCGCGATAAATGAAATAAATGGCTCAATATAGGAAGCTTCTGTTTGATTATAATTTGTGATTAAATCACTTATAACATAAGACTTTAAATAACCAATTTTACATCCTATTTCTGTACCAAATCGTTCCGTCCAAAATTTTTCATGACCAAGTTTTAAAAAGGCTGCAGCAGAATGAATACCTCCAAATGTTTTTGGTTGAACTCTAAATTGATTAATTGCAAAGTAAGAATAATGCAATCCTATTCCAAAAGAAATACCATTCTTTAGCGCGTATTGATAGGATGGTGAGATGCAAACTAAACCTTGCATAATGGATCTATACGCTTTATTATTGGTTGCGTTTGGCAATCCTAATTCACAAGTAAAAGAATCATCAGGATTTATTTTTTGCGAACTTACACATGATATAATTAGAGAAAAGAAGAGAATAATACTAAATTTCATATATCTAAATTACTAACTATTTGTTATAAATTGATGAGTAATAAATTTCCACTTCAATAAAATGTTTTCTTAAAAAAAAAAGCTGACTTTAACTGTCAGCTTTTAATAAAACATTCTACTTTATTACTTCAGAATAAAGTTTATTCTTCTATTTTTTGCATCTTTCACTTCATCCTCATCGTCTTCTTCAACTTCAAAACTTTGAGTAGTTGAACTTTTATAAGTTTTATCTATACGTGCTGGATCAATTCCATTATCAATGAAATATTTTACAACTGCTGCAACACGTTTTCTATCCATCTCATAATACTCATCAATACCTTCACCAACCTTCAACTCTTTAGCATCACAATGCCCTTGTATTTCAATTCTATAGCTAGAATTAGTATCCATTTGGGCTATTACATAATTCATAGCATCCTTGCAGTTTTCAGAAAAAGTTGCCTTACCAAATCTGAAATAAGCTACTTGGGCAGCTATTTTTTCTGCAGGCTTCATTTTCTCTGTTATTTCTGGTGTTTTAGAATAAATTAAATTTGAAAATGAGTCTTCAAGCTTAGGAGGAGCATTGTTGTAGCATTTACAATCATCCTCTTTGTCAATTAAAGTTATATTAACATTGTCTATATAATAATATGCATGACTTATAACCTCAACTTCACTATCTTTTGGCTTTTTAACAGCTTCAAATTTTGTTTTTTCATTCAAATCAAAGTTTCCAATTGTTATAAATTTCTCATCACCTTTTGCTGTATAGATATTACAAACCTGTTCCCAACCGTAAAAACCCGTATAGACTTTATTACCTTGAGCCTTAACTATTCTATCGGAAGAATTATAAATTGCTGCTGAATTATTTGAACCAAAATCTTCTTTTGAAAATAATGCCGCAATATTATTTACAGCAAACTTAGAAGACTCAGCTAATGAAAGTGAAAATTCAACACAATATTTTAAATTCTTTTTTAAGGTGATTTCATCTTTACCTCTCCCCAATGGAATTGTCACATAACTTCTTTCGTTTGCTAATTTTCCTGGTTTATACAAAATTAAACCTAGATATTGAGAGCCACCAAGGTCTTTAATAGGATCCTCTCTACCAAATATATTCTCCGGAACTTGAACATCCTTTCCACCTTCAGCAGTAAATAAATCAGCTTTTCGTTCAGATGGTGAACTTACACCATAATCAAGTGCATCTATTCCACCAATTTCATTAACCGGATCATTTGTCTGCAATCTTTCAAATGTCATTTTTAAAATTTCTTTTTCAACAGCTTTATTTTTCTGAGCAAAAGAATAATAAGAAGAAAAAATAATTAAGGTTATAAAACTTAATTGTGTTAGCTTAATTTTCATAGTTTTTAACAGTTTTAATAAATACTTTCACCTTTTCAGGGTCGATATCAGGATAAACTCCGTGACCCAAATTTACAATATGTCTTTGACTTTTAAATGATTTTAACATTTTTATTGTTTCTTTTTCTATTAACTCATTTGAACCATACAAAACACAGGGGTCTAAATTGCCTTGTAAAGTCTTTGTTTCTCCGACTAATTTTCGAGTTTCTTCTATACTCATATTCCAGTCTAAGCCTAATGTTGAGCAATTTAACGCTGCAATTTCAGGTAAAGAAGCAAGTGCACCTTTAGAGAAAACAGTAAAAGGAAAATTAGGGAAAGCAGCTACTATTTTTTCAATGTATTTCAATCCAAATTCTCTATATTGCTCAGTCCCTAAAACTCCAGCCCATGAATCAAATAACTGCAAGGCATCAGCACCTGCTATGACTTGAGCTTTTAAATATCGAATTGTGACTTCAGTTATTCGACTAAGCAATTCATGTGCTAAAATTGGGTTTGTATAAAGTAATTTTCGAGATTCAGAAAAGGTCTTTGAACCTTTTCCCTCCACCATATAGCAAAAAACTGTCCAAGGTGCTCCAGCAAAACCAATTAATGGAACACGCGAGTCGAGAGCAATTTTCGTTAATTTAATCGCTTCAAAAACATACGAAAGCCTGTCTTCAACATCAATAGTAGTGTCTAAATAACTTAATTCTTCATTACTTCGAATTGTCTTTTCAAACCATGGACCTTTTTGTTCTATCATTTGATAGGGCAAACCCATTGCATCTGGAACAACCAAAATATCAGAAAAAATAATGGCAGCATCGACATCTAATAAATCAACTGGTTGAATTGTAACCTCAGCAGCAAATTCTGGTGTTTCAACTAATTCCTTAAATCCAGATAATTTTGAGCGAACCAATCTATATTCTGGTAGAATTCTTCCTGCTTGACGCATAATCCAAACAGGATATCGCTCTAATGATTCACCATTGTGAGCACGTAATAGCAAATCATTTTTAATTTTCATTTGCTGCAAAGTTACGTTTTTGAACGAAAAAAATCACCAATTTATTTCTGTTATCCCTAAATTATGAAAATACTGATTTGTTTGACTAAAATGCTTGCATCCGAGAAAACCACGGTAAGCAGAAAGCGGAGAAGGATGAGGAGCAGTTAAAACTAAATGTTTTTTGCAATCAATGATTTCCATTTTTGCAATGGCTTTTGTTCCCCAAAGTAAAAAAACAAGCTGTGATTTTTCAGTACTGATTTTATGAATTACAGCATCAGTAAATTGCTCCCAACCAATATCTTTATGACTATTTGGTTTTCCCTCCTCAACCGTTAAAATTGTATTTAGCAAAAGTACACCTTGTTGTGCCCATCTCTCTAAATTTCCGTTCTTTGGAAAATCAATTTTTAAATCATCTTGAACTTCTAAGAAGATATTTTTTAAACTTTTTGGAAGTAATTTAACATAATCTGCAACTGAAAAACTCAAGCCATTTGCGTTACCATAAGTCGGATATGGATCCTGGCCGAGAATAACAACTTTAAGTTTTTCAAAAGAGCATAAATCAAAAGCACGAAAAATTAATTCTTCAGGCGGAAATACACGGTTTGTTTCAGATGCATAAAACTTGTTGACAGTTTCACTTAGATTTATGAAATAAGCTTTATGAAATTCTTCTTTTAAAACTTTTGACCAAGATAATGGTATACTTGACTGCATAATTTTCAAGTATTTACCTTAAATTAATTAAAGCTGTCCATAAGGTAATCTTTTTCTTATCCATTCTTGGCCAAATTGGTCTTACGACACCTTTATCGACCGCAATTCCGAGATAGTCACCAAAAAATATTTTTTTATTAGGAACAAAGGATGAAGATGATATAATCTCACTTTTAAAAGTTATTCCTCCGTCTTCGCTTCTACACCAAACAACTTCAGTTTTATTTTTGTTAGCAGCATCTCTACTCCTATCATAATAAACAAAATGCAAATCACCATTGCTTTGATCAATTGCTATTGAAGTAAAAAACTGATGTTTTTTTGTCTTATCTTGATTTACCATTACTGCATCCGTCCAAGTTTCACCTCCATCTTTTGATGACATAAGCCAAATATCTGTATTATTTTTTCCATTTTTTTGATCTGCCCAATTTAAATAAAGCGTACCACTATTTTCACCTTCGCTCATATCTGAAACAAGAAATGGCAGCCCATTTGCCCGATTCATTCCAGGAATAGAAAATTCCCACCCTCCAGTATGTTGAGAAATTGTGCGTTCTTCTTTTAGCCATGTTTTTCCATAGTCTAATGACTTTTGAAATACCAAGCCACGAGGTCCACTCCAGGCTACATATATTTCTCCATTCTTACCCAGTGCAGGAACGGCACCTTCAACAGTATTATCACCATCTAAACAATCACCTCCATATTTAGATATTCGAACTGGGTCAGTCCAAGAAACGCCCTGGTCTATTGATTTTGAAAACATAATAAAAGAACTATCCTTTGGATCAGGAGAAGCATAAGTATCAAATTGTGTCCATGTCATATAAACTACATTAGAAATTGGATCAATTACAACCCAATGCTTATCCTGTGCTTTAGTTCCATTAGGTTTTGGAAATGACCCCGTAGTAAACTCACCTTCTATTTTATCTGTAGTTTGACAAACAATACGATCAATCCATGAAGTCTTAATATAATTAGCAAGATGAAAATAATACAATCGCCCCTTTGAATCGTAGCAAAGAACTGGATCTCCATACACGCCATAAGGACTTTTTAGTTCTTTACTTGCCCAGGTTTTTCCGGAATCGCTAGAATAATGATAGCCCGCCAAAATCGTACCAGCAGCCATTTCATTGGGTCTAAATGGATTTATAGCAATAGAGGGTTCACATTCATTTGATGAATACAATTTATTGACAGGTGGAATTTGAACATTCAAGTATTTTTCTTGTCCGATAATTACAAAGGATAAGTTTAAAAAAAGAGTTAAAAAAGTAAATTTAACGCAACCAAAAATTATATTCTGTCTCATATTTCGAGTTCGTTTGTTTTTCAAATTTAAATGCTGGTTTTCGGTAATTTGTCATTCTAATTTTTACGGAAAATAGGTTTTCATCTCTTGCGATAAGCAATTCTGCTGTTTCTCCGATCGTTAAGCTATTAATCATTCCATCTAACATTCCTTGATCAACGCGATAAGAATTACAGCCTATAATCTCGTCTCCAACACTAAGCCCAGCATCTTCTGCACAAGATCCAGCTCGAATACTTTTTACGATTACATTACCACCTTCTTGTCTGCAAGTGGCTCCGAAAGAGGGTGAAAAACTTGTTAAATCCTTCACTGTTAATCCTACTTTATCGAATATTTCTGCATAAGGTAAAATTTCTGTACCATTGATGTACTTTTTATAAAAATCTGTTAAATCCTTCCCTACAAATTTTTCCAGTTCAACTTTAAATTCAACATCTGAAAATCCTCTATTTAAACCTTTGTGAAATTTTGTATAAAGGTGTTTTAAGAAGGCATCTAATCCCTCTTTTCCCTTTGAATTATTTATTATCATAACATCAAAAATTGCTGCAAGAATTGATCCTCTAGAATAATAAGTCATCGTAGTATTAGAACTATTTTCAGTAGGACGATATGCTTTTACCCAAGCATCAAAACTCGCATGAGCAACAGGTTGAACACGAGCTCCTACTGAACCTTCAACATAATTTATTGAACTTTGCAGTTTATTTAAAAACTCTTCTTGTGAATAATGCCCAGTTCGCCTTAAAATTAACTCATCATAATAAGAAGTAAATCCTTCCATCACCCACAATAATGTTGTATAATTTTCTTGTGAATAATCAAAAGGACCTAATTCTATCGGTCTGATTCTTTTTACATTCCAAAGATGAAAATACTCGTGTGCAACCAAATTTAAAAAGTCGATATTTTTTGGTGTAGCATAAGTCCACCGATTTACGCTTAAAGTTGTAGAATTCTTATGTTCAAGACCTCCTTGACCATCCACAACATTGTGAACAATAAAAACATATTCTTTATTTGGATTTTCCCCAAAAACAGCCGTTTCAGCTTCAATAATTTTGGTCATATCTGTTTCTAAGCTTGGGATATCATAATTTCCTTCGCCATACATAGCAACAGTATGTTTTACACCCGAAGCCATAAAATCAAAAACCACTTGATTTCCAATTTCAATAGGACAATCTACTAATTGATCATAATCTACAAAGGTAAATTTCTCAACTCCACCTATTTTTTCAGGAATTAATGATTTTGGCAAAGCAGTTGTAATTTTAGTAAAAGTTGAATGTGGAAAAATATCCAAAGTTCCTTTGTTATTTTGATACGATTCGGCATACATAAAAACACCGGAGCCAGAAACAAAACCATGACTTAAATCTAAAAAAGAAGTTCTCACTGAAAGTTCAAAAGCATACACCTCATATTTTACGACTATTTTTTTTTCGCCATTAATTTTTAAGGTCCATGAATTTTTTGTTTTTTTATCCAGCTCAATCGAATTTCCTTTTTGATCATAAGCTTTAACAAGATTTATATTTTTAGAAAACTCTCGCACTAAATAAGAACCAGGAGCCCAAACAGGTAATTTTAGATCAATTTGCTTTTCCTTAAAATCTGTAAGGACCATTTCGACTTCAAAATAATGATTCTGAGGCTTTGGCATTCGAAGATTGTAATGTATCGATTGAGCTTCAACTTTTAGAAAAGATAAAAAGAGGGTTATAAAAACTAATTTTTTCATTTTACAGTAATTTTTGATGCTACAAGTTTTGCTTTTTCAATTAATTCCCCAACATTTTCAGTTCCATATGCAAGTGCCACTCCCATTCTTCTAAAAGATCGAGTTGTGGGCTTTCCAAAAATTTTAAAATCTGATTTAGGGATCAATGCTGCCGCTTCAAAACCATTAAATTCAGGTTCACTATCCGATTGAGCACTTGCTAAGATTACAGCACTTGCTCCATTTTGGCTTAAGGATATTTCAGGAATCGACAAGCCTAAAACTGCTCGTGCATGCAATTCAAATTGGGAAAAATTTTGGGTGTTTGCTAATGTTACCATTCCAGTATCGTGAGGTCGAGGTGATAATTCTGAAAAATAGGCCCCTTCTTTGGTAATGAAAAATTCTACTCCCCAAATTCCTGCTCCACCTAATTCTCTTGTGACTTTTTGAGCCATTTCATGAGCTTCAGCTAAGTGATCTGGATTCATCGGCATCGGCTGCCAACTCTCTTGATAATCTCCTCTTTCTTGACGGTGACCAATTGGCGGACAAAATAAAGTCGGGCCATTTTTTTGAGTAACTGTTAAAAGCGTGATTTCATAATCAAAATCAATAAAACCCTCAACAATTACTTCTTTTAAGTCCCCCCGTGATCCCTCCATAGCATACAACCATGCTTTTTCAATATCAGAATGTGATTTTATAACAGATTGACCTTTTCCAGAACTCGACATCAATGGTTTTACAACACATGGAATTCCACAAACTTCAACACCATCTTTTAATTCTTGAAAACTTGTAGCATAGCGATAGGGTGCAGTTTTAATTCCAAGTTCTTTAGAAGCAAGATCTCTAATCGCTTTTCGATTCATTGTGAAATTTGCAGCCTTCGCACATGGAACTACATGAATTCCTTGTTTTTCATAGTCATAAAATCGCTCTGTTCGAATCGCTTCAATTTCTGGAACAATGATGTCTGGCTGATATTTTGAAATAATACGGTCCAGTTCAGAACCGTTTAACATATCAATAACCTCAAATTCGTGGGCAACTTGCATTGCTGGAGCACCAACATAACTATCAACTGCAATAATATATTGACCTAATCTTTGACAGGCAATTACAAATTCTTTTCCTAATTCACCAGAACCCAAAAGCATAATTTTTTTCCTCATAAAGCAAAGATATACAAACAAGCAAAAAAAGCACTTTTGGTTTTCTAAAAAGAATAATAATTATGATAGAATTATAATCATCTGATAAGGAAACTAAATTATTAGTCAACTTGTAAGAATTTACATCCTAAATCACTTAACTTTGTGTTAACATAAATGCAAGATATACTTAACATACTAAATCAATTTTCACCTATTTCACTTTCTGAAATGGATCGTGTAAAATTAATGAACCGTATCGATACCAAATTTGCTTTTCGTATTGCCTTATTAGAAGAACTGTTACACGAGCTTAAAGCAGAATATAAGGTATTAGAAATAAATACTATACGGACACCAAAATACGAAAGTCTCTATTTTGATGATGAGAAATTTTCATTTTTTCAAGACCATCACAAAGGAAAAACAGATCGATTTAAAGTCAGGATTCGAAAATACGTAGAATCAAATCTACTATTCTTGGAAATTAAACACAAATTTAAGGGCCGAACGGATAAAAAAAGAATTGAAACCATTGATTTCACTCCAATTTTTGATGATATTCAGCAAAAATTTATTGCAAAACAACTTAAAAAAGACATAGCTTTGAATCCAACTATGTGGAATACATTTCAACGTTTAACACTTGTTCACAATGTCTTAAACGAACGATTAACTTTAGATTTTA
>Ga0209597_1002515_pt1 | contig 11607 bp, 5 predicted proteins | sample M_140625_MF_Meta_FD_187316 | JGI IMG/M metagenome (GOLD analysis project Ga0209597, IMG submission 187316) | Freshwater microbial communities from Lake Montjoie, Canada to study carbon cycling - M_140625_MF_MetaG (SPAdes) (version 2) | ecosystem: Environmental > Aquatic > Freshwater > Lake...
CGTGGAGAATTTTTTGTGATGTACAACGGATGGAAACGTCTTGAAGATTACCGTTTAAACGCAGAAGACAACGAGGCTTACGCAACATCGAACGGAATGCCAGCTTGGTACACGTTGAATGCGCGAGCAAGCTATCAATTTCAAGAAAACGTTCAGTTGATGGTTGGATTGGAAAACATTCTAGATGCGAATTACCGCGCCTTTGCTTCGAATATTTCGGCAGCGGGAAGAAACATTACGTTCACTCTTCGCGGTCGTTTCTAACTACAATGTTTATTTTATGTTGAAGTGAAATAACCATCGGAGAAAACCCAACGAACTCTCCGTCCATATCAATAGGCATCGGAACTTCGGTTTCGATGCTTATTTTTTTTGCTGAATAATATTGAATCTTGTGATAAGAAAGCTTCTTACACTTACGCACCTTCGGAACAAAATACAAGTACTCGAATAGATTCAAATCGCCAATAACAATCACCTCAAGCATTCCATCAGAAGCATCGCTATCTGGAGAAATTCCTAAACCAGCCCCGAAATACTTTGCGTTAGCCACAACGAAATTCATTGCGCGAGCATCGTACTTCTGTCCATCTAAATCAAAATGAATGGTTCGCTTTTTAAATCGAATTAAATTCTTAACGATTAACCACTGGTAGGTCAAGAATGAGCCCAATCTTCTTGTGCTTCGCGTCATGTCATACGCCACGCACCCTCCCAAACCTAAATCTGTCACGTTCAAAAAAGCGCGCATCTTTCCGTCCCATTCCATACAAGGTAAATCAATGGCTTTGAAATTTCCTTCTTCTATACTGGCTCTTAATTTTGCAAAAGAAGTTGGAACATTCACCGTCTTTACAAAATCATTACCTGTCCCCGAAGGCCAAATGGCCAGAGGTGTTTGCGGATTTTCCGAATGAAAAATTCCGTTAGCGGCCAGATTCAGACTACCGTCGCCACCGCAAACCAAAACCACATCGCAAGATTCGTTGCAAAGTTCTCGCGCAATTTTTTCAGCGTGCCTATCGTACTCCGTTACACGAATATTCAGGACCCAATCGAAAAAGACTTTTTCGATTTGCCGGCGTTGCGCGTGCCTATTGCTTTTCGCTCCGTGCAGGATAACACCTAACTTCATTCAACAACAAGAATTGTCCCTTCCACTGTCTCTTCAACGGCAGTTCCACAATCTGTTTTGTAATGAAATAAATAGAAATAAGTACCCGGCGCAACATCAGTTGCTTTCCAGTATTTTTCAGAGGCTGTGCTTTCGAAAACGATTCCTCCCCAACGGTTGAATACCGTTAAGTCATATTCGAGAAAAAGCACTGTCAAATCTAAAAGCGGATCAGCAGCTAAAATTGCCCGCCAATCGTCGTTCATTTCGTCTTGCTTCAACGTAATAATATTTGGAAGAATCATGGTGGTTAAATCCAAAGCGTAAACATCTCCCGCATAAATTTCTATGGTTCCCGAATCGAAACAACCGTTGTCTAAATTCGTTACCACTAAATTCAACACACCTGGAGCCGTTGAAATCGGATTAGCAATTGTCGTGCTTGTCAAGCCAGCGCCTGTCCAAGCATACGAAACGTTTTGCGCAGGTAAAACTTCCACTCCCAAAATCTCTGTCGTTGAATTCAAGCATGTTAATGAATCTTGCGATGGAATTGCCAATTGAATATCTTGATTAGGAACAGTTACTGGAATTGCGCGCAGGCAACCGTTGCCGTCTGTTATCGTTGCTGTATAATTTCCACCTACAACATTGGTAAGATTAAATTGTGTTTGATTCGTTCCGTTAAAATTCAAAGTGTAATTCCCATCTCCTCCTGTTATATTCGAAACAGTTACACTTCCTCCGAAACCATTGCATGCCGTTGTGGTAGCAACATCAAACGCAACAGGATCACTTATTTCAAACGTAATACTCTGCGTTCCCAAGTTTCCACATGCATCTTCTACAAAGCCAGTTGTGTTCGTAATGTTCAAGGTGTATGTCCCCCCAATTAAAACTTGATTCGCCAATTGAATGGTGAAGACATCTGCCATCGTCGCATTGTTTGCAGTAACAGACTGAACGGTGATGGTTCCGCTCGGGCCAGTAACCGTGAAGTCTGTTGGTTGCACAGATGTTCCTACAATGGGTTCGCTGAAAGTAAGGATGACAGTTAAGTTGCTGCAGTCTGTTGTTGCACTAATCGGCACAGGGGGTACTTGATCATAAAGCGAAGCCGTTGATTGACCGAAGTCGATGGTGTAACCTTCGAGGCTATTCGACCAATTCATAACAACCAAGGCATAGGTTTGCCCCACAACAACTGGAAGATCAGCATTGAAAGGAGGTCCAAAGGTTGTCCCAGGCCCGTTGGAAGTATCCGATCCTCCATTAGCAGAAGAGATTCCAGTAGGACCGTTAAATGAAAAATCTCCCCAGCTATTGCATTCAACCTCTGGTGAGGTTGATCCTAATCCAGCGCAACCACCTGTTGTAATATTGAACAAGCCCCAATCATAATCATCGACATCATCCAATGGATCCAAGATGAAACTCAAGTTCCCATCTGCCTGAACCGTAAAGGTGTACCACACTGAATTCTGCTCTGCACCTTGATTACACCCGCCTGTCGCTTCAATTACATTCCCTGCGTTAAGCGGCGCTTGAGTCTCTGTATACAAATCACCACACAAAACTATTGCGCCATCGCAATCGCCAATTGAGATCTGCGCCAGAGTAGATATTGAACTCGCACAAAAAACAAAAAACAGAAATTTACGCATGGCTTCGGGTTAAGGTATGAACAAATATAACGCTTACATTTTTATAAAGTCTTTCTTAACCATAGACCCTGAATCCTGAATCTGTAATACATAAACCCCCGACGCCAATCCCTCAAGATTCAGCTGCTGCTTGGCTGACTGAATGCGTCCTGCTAGCACCAGCTTTCCTTCAGCAGAATAAACGGTGTAATTCGTTTCATTAAAAACCTCATGACCTAAGTTTACATTCAATTTATCTCCAGTCGGAACCGGAAAAATTGAAACTGCGTTCAATGAATTTTCATTCACATTTAAAACTGGAATTTCTCCAATGGTGAACACACCCGTCGCTGGCAATTGCAATGTGACTTCATACACGTCACCCACCAAAGTCATCGGATAAACCTGCAAAGTAGTTGATGTATTGAATCCTTCTGATTCACTAACTATGACATTCACCTCATTCAACCCCGTCAATTCTGAAGCTTGAATGCGCAGCGTTGAATTGAATGCACTTCCGGTTCGAGTAAATGCATAGGCGCGTTCAATTCTATTCGAGATAAACGGATATACCGAATTGCTCACATTCATTCCGTTGACATCGCTTCCCACTAAGAGATAGTTTCCATCAACCATGGTTCCCAGAGCACTTATTTCAAGCACGCCCATTCCTTGGGCCACTTCATGTTTGTCGCCTGAATTTTCCTGTCCTACTCCAATAACTTCTTCCGCATAATTCGGATGGAAATAGCGGGATTGCAAGCCTAAATCCATTCCGTATTTCACCGCTAAATAATTATTCACAATGGTATGATGCGAAAGGAAAAGTCTGCGTTTGTATAAAATGTTTTCACCCATTCTTCCCTTTCCAAAACGATCATCGTAATCCCATCCGAAACGAATATCAATTGGAGTCGTGTTGTCACGCGCTCCAATATTCACAATTGGAAACGGATACAGATGATCATCGAAAATCGTATAGAACAATTGATGCAAATCGTCTTGCTCATAGATTAATCCGTAGATGTGCGGTGACGTTGCTTCGCCAATGTAGAATATTGGCGAGCTCGAATAATTTGATTCCAAATCTAACACTTCACTGTGGTAGTGATCATCATTTTTCCAAGGATGAAGAAGGTATCCGTTCGGAACACGCGCACTCGCGAACCAACCGTGGTCGTTGAATAGGATAGAATCTGTTTCTACCACGCAATAGGCACTTGTACTTCTTCCACCTATAATATCATTCATTTCCAAGAAATCATTATCCCCGTCGAATTGAATTCCTGGACGTGAGTATACGCCGTCGTTTGCAACATATGTTGGACGTTGATTTACGCTTCCTTGTGATGCTGAGTTGTTGTTTCCACTTTGGTCTTGCCACACATAAACCGGGTCTCCGTCATTGGCAGAGAGGGCTCCGTTCATTAACGCTCCATTATCTGCACGCATCCAAAAAGCAAGATCATCACTGTCTCCTACTCCACCCGGACCTTTGCTTCCGAATGCAGCCGGTGCCTGCATGAAGACCAATTTCAATGTATCACTTGTAGCATTTCCTGTGAAGAAATTATCGATTGCGGAATTGCTCGGAAGAACTACTCTTACTTGACCGAAAGTAGTGGGTGTAATATTTATCATATAGTTGGAAGCTCCGCCTGAAATAGAATTCACCGTTCCATTTTCAATATAAAAATCGGAAATAGTTAAATCGCTAACATCTACATTGGTCAAATTCCGATAGAAGAAAATCTCTGCATCGAAAGTTCCAATAACCTCCCCGGAAGTGCTTGGTGAATTCCATACAGCGCTGGTTGGGAACACATTCGTTTCCGGACTGTACAAGTCACTTTCCCACATGCCTCTTCCATAAGTTGATGCGCGAATTCGTTTCGGCGAATCGTATGCTATCTCCATTTCAGTCACTCGTGCAGCGTATGGAAATCCGGTGGAGAAATTAACCCATTCTGTCATGCTAGCATCCCAATAATAAATTCCTAAATCGGTTCCGATATACAGATTTTCAAGCACCGACGAGGTGTCTGAAACAATGGTATTCACGGCAACGTCTGGCAAATTCGGAGTCATGAGAGTCCACGATGCTCCTCCGTTTAAACTCTTATACACGTTCTTATTGAAGGCGATGTACACGGTTAGTGAATCTGTTTTGTGAGTCTCGATCGCATTCACCGCCACAACCGCATTCGGCAAATAGGTGCTCATGTTTTGCCACACTACCGTATCACCCATAGAGTTATCTGTTCTTCCCATTTTGCGAGAGCCCTTCGAAGCATACAATACATTTCCTTTTGTGTAATGCGCTCGGATTTGATTGCAATCGGTTGTATTCGCACTTAAAAAACTCGTCGATATTTTTTCCCAGCTGATAGAGTCCTTTTCAACATGTTTAATATTCTTCGATCTCCAAATATTTTTCATTCCCACAAACATGGTTGCACTGCTGTCTGGATGCAAGCAATACGGGGTGCTCCATGCACCTTCTTCCGTAATGCCGTTGGTTCCATCTCCTGCAAACTTCTGATTGATATAGGAATTCGACGTACGATAAAGTTCTCCGTAATAGATGCTTCCATAGCGACGATCTTCTTCCTCGTAATCATACATACATTCAAATCCATCACCACCACCTGTTTTAGCCCAGCGAGCTCCCTGAAATTCAGCTGTTCCATTGTCTTGAAATCCGGTTAATGCCCTTGCTCCGTCATGCGGCGATTGCCCCATTCGATATATTTGTCCATTCACAATTCCGCTTGAAATATCTTGCCACTCGCTGTTATTCACATAGCGATAAAGTCCACCGTCGTTGCATACGTACAGATCATTATTGTGCGGATTAATTACCATTTCATGTTGATCGACATGCATAAAATTCGAATTAATATCTTGCCATGTCACTCCGCCATCAATACTTTTCTTCACTCGAATTCCACCACAATATATAACATTGGGTATAAGCGCATCACCTGTGAGACACAGGTCGTACCATGCCTGTCCTCCAGAGCTCGATCCGTCTGCAGACCACCCCATAATATTTGGCTCGCTGCTCATTTGCGTGAATGTTAGTCCGGCATCCTCACTTTTAAATGTCCCTGTATACGAATAAGTATTCGTTCTTAAAATATATACCGCATCGGGTTCCGAGGCGTTTACCGCCACACACATGCGCGTTCCGTTCGTCATGCCTGAATTGCTTTGAGCCCATGTCAATCCGAAATCTTCACTTCTATAAAATCTTCCCGCACCAGTGGCGTAGAGTATATTGTGATCCGTTGGGTGTTGCGCTAAATCTTTGTATGCGAAAGTGTTTATTGAAACTTGAGTCCAAGTAACCCCGCCATCCATTGATCTTCTAATGCCTAAGTCTGTTGCAATAACCACACTGTTTGCTTGGTCGTCGCAAGCAATAATTCCACCCACGGTTCTGGTTGAGATTCCGGCGTTCACAAAGTTCCACGAGTCACCACTGTCATCACTTCGCAACACGCCCATTCCGGGTGAGTCTCCCGCATCGCGATCACCTGTTCCGGCATACACAACGTTTGGATTCAAGGGGTCGAAAGCGATGGCGCTTATTCCAAGCGTTGGCAAATCATCTGTACTTGAAGACCAAGAAGCACCTCCATTTGTCGATTTCCATAATCCGCCAGCAGGAGTGCCCACGAGCATAATTTGCTCATTGGTTGGATGAAATGCGATGCATGAAACACGTCCAACACCTTCAATATTTTCCCGGGTAGTTACTCCATCTAGAATGGGACCTAACGGCTGCCAATTGCCGGAGAGAGATCGCTGTCCTGAGTAATTCTTTAAAGCCATCCACAACTCTATTGTTTCTCTTCCGTTTAAAACTTTGCCATTCTCATCGGCATGGGTTTCCATTAACCATTTGAATCGTTCCAAAGGCTTGTATCCTTGTCCGCGTTCAGTAGGGCGTTCCGGCCATGCGGTATTCATTTCTGAAATAAAATCGAAGACAGAAATATCGCTGTGCATTAAGTCGGTCCACATAGGATGATCCTGCGCTGAAATGCTTGCTGATATTAAACTTACCAAGACTAAAGAAAATATACGTTTTATCATAGTTACAAGAATACAGCACAAATAAATTCACAACATAAAAAAAGGGCTCAAAATGAGCCCTTCCTTCAACAATACTTTAATTAATGCTTTGCAAGGTAGTCAGCAACACCCTCGTGGTTTGCTTTCATTCCCTCACTGCCCTTCGACCAGTTTGCTGGACAAACTTCTCCGTTCTCTTCGAAAAACTGAAGAGCATCGACCATACGCAATGCTTCTTCTACGTTTCTTCCCAATGGGAAATTGTTGATTAACTGATGCATTACAACACCGTTCTTGTCAATTAAGAACAATCCGCGGTAAGCAATCATAGGTCCGTTAGCCACCAAGTTTCCTTCGGTGTCGTAATCGTATTCTCCAGCTAAAACACCGTAATTATCTGAAATAGTTTTTGAAACGTCGGCAACAATTGGGTACGTTATTCCTTTGATACCACCTGCGTTCTTTTCCATTTGCAACCAGCCCCAGTGGCTCTCTTCTGTATCTGTAGAGCATGCTACAACAGCGCAATTGCGTGATTCAAATTCCGCTAATTTCTCTTGAAAGGCGTGCAATTCAGTTGGACAAACGAATGTGAAATCCTTCGGGTAGAAGAAAAACACAACGTGTTTATTTCCGATGAACTGATCCAATGAAAAGTCACTCACCACGGTTCCTCCGTTAGTGATTGCTCCTGCCTTAAATGAAGGCGCTTTTTTTCCGACTAGTGCTGACATAAAATTATAATTTTTGCAAATCTAACAGCATTGAACGAGTTATGTTCAATTCCACATTAATTAATCTCTAACTTTCTGCAAGCACGCGCAAGAGCTAACCATGAAGCAACAAAAAACAGCCCGCCAATTGGCGTTATAGGTCCTGCTATTTTCCCAACCACTTCATTCAAATAAGCAGAAAAAGCTAAGAGATATAACGAACCTGAAAAACAAATTATCCCAGCTAAAAATAAAATTGTGACCCGCCTCAAACTAACTGAATCTTTGAGTAGCAATGCACTGAACAAGATTCCAAAAGAATGAATGACTTGATAGTACACCCCTTTATTGAAGATCTCAATACTGTGCTCATTCAAAATATTTTTCAAACCGTGCGCAGCAAAGGCTCCTAAAACAATCGCCAATGACATTAATAGAGCGCCTAGAGTAATCGAGTTCTTCATTTTTCGTATATTTAAAAAAGGAAATAAAAATCCATGCGAAATTGCGATGTATTTTTACATTTCCAACAAAAATAAAGGCCATTAGAAAACTAATTTCCATATTCATTCTAACGATTTGCCTTGGGACACTTCACGCCCAAAAGCCGATTGACGAAAAAACATTAGCCGCTGAGGCGAATGTGTTTTTTGAGGAAGGAAATTACGTACAAGCCTACGCGATGTATTCGCAGTTGGTGTCGCTCTATGGAAGCATCCCCTTGTATGCCTTTCGCTTTGGTGCAGCGGGTATTTATGCAACGACTGATCGCGATAATTGCATTTTCTTCATGAAAGACGGGGTTCGAAGAGGCTATACCGAACCTGAAACTCATTATTATTTGGCGCGAGCTTACCACCTAAGTTACAATTTCAAAGAAGCATTGGTTGAATATGAGAAGTTCCAAACCTCGGCAGAAAAAAAACAACTCGCCAAATCTGATTGCAAAGCACAGAAGCTCTCTGCAGAGTCTGGATTGAACCTTATGAACAGCATTAAAGATGTTCAAGTACTTGAAAAAACAGAAGCTGAAAAATCGAGTTTCTATCGATACATGAACATTGACCCATCGATTGGGAAGATTATTGCTACACCAAAAGAATTGTTGTCAAAGCTCGATTTGAAGTCGAAGGAAGAGCATGTCTTATTCCTTCCGAACAACGGTAAGAAAATTTTCTTTTCAAGTAAAGGGAAAGATGGACTAACAGGAAAGGACATTTACATGACCTCACGAGTGAATGGAGCTTTCACGGCACCCGTTAAGTTGAAAAGCACCGTTAACACCGAGTTCGATGAAGACTTCGCGTTCATGCATCCAAACGGTAGCACACTCTATTTTGCTTCGAAGGGACATGGAAGTATGGGAGGTTACGATATTTTCCGATGTGATTGGGATGCTAGCATAAATGATTTTGGTCCGGCCATAAACATGGACTTCGCTATTAATACGCCCGACGACGATTTATTCTTTATTACCGACTCATTAAATACAACAGCCTATTTTGCAAGTAGCCGTTTAACTTCTCCAGACAAACTTTTTGTCTATCGGGTTTTCGTAAATGGAATACCGATGAACATTACCTATCTCAAAGGTGAATTCATTTCTCGCGTTGATGTTAATCAAACGGAAGCAAAGATTCAGGTTTTCGATGATTTAACGAATCGAAAAATCATGGACACGCAAGCCCGCGAGTCAAATGGACAGTATTTACTTTTCATTCCTGCAGCAGGAAACTACACTTACAAGATTCAACCACCGGGGAGTCCTCAAGTTCATGAAGTACTCGTTAAAATCCCGCCATCCGAGGGTTCTCGTGTGTTTCGCCAGGAAATTGTTTACACCAAATTAGACGGTCGTGAGAAAGTTGACGTGAAAAATTATTGGAGCGACCCGTTGAATGACAATGTTGAAGACCTTCAGCGTCAAATGCTTTTGGCTAAATCGCAGCTCGACGTGAATGCCACTGCCGATCAAGCCAATGCTATTGCTTCCAATACCAGTAATTCGAATTCAACGGGAACGAACACCACTGACGTTGCTTCGGTTAAGCAGCGAATTGAGATAGATACGGTGCTTTCCTCTCAAGAAAAAACCATTGCAGCATTAAAACGAGAAATTGCACTCGCCGAACAAATTTCTAAATCGCTTCTTCAATATGTGCAACAAACGCTTTCCGAAACAGATGAAGCTTATGAAGAATTTCAAAATGTTCGTTTTGAAAAACCTGAATCATTAGCTTATAGCGCGAGGCTCGTAGACGTTCAAAATAAAATGACAGAAACGCAAAACCGCAGCGTTGCAGCTATTGCGGCTTACGACATTTCAAAAAACAGAGAAAAAGAGCTGAATGAAAAACTGAAAAACGTCCAAAATATTAATTCGGAAATCAAAAAATCACTCGCCGAAAAAGACTCTCCAATGGCCGCATACTTCGTCAATGACTATGTCGCTAAAAATCCGAAAAGTGAACAAGGAGTTGCAACTGAAACAGAAATATCGTGGAAATCGCAAGATGCTAAAGTCAAAGTAAACGAATTAAAAGCTCAACGCGACGACACGCAATTAAGGATTAATACCAAGTCGAAAGAGTTAGAAGGTATAGAAGATAAAACAACTGAAATCATTAAGCAAATAGCAACCACTAAAAAGAAAAAAGACATTGAGCGATTGGGAAGTGAACTGGCTGCGCTCGAAACTGAATACAAATCAGTTGAAGAAGAAATTGAGGCTGAAAAGGAAAATCTTCGTGCCCGAGAATTGGCACTTGCTGAATCTGCAACATTATTGAAACTACTTCAAGACCTTGAGAACGAAAAGCAACCTGAAGTAAAACCGGAATTCAAAAACTTAACCAACACTGTAAATGTAGAGTCGTTGAAAACTGAAATTAACGAATCGAAAAACCGTGTTTCTACCGCCTTAGAAAACTCGCATTACGAGAATCCAACTTCCGACAACGCTAGTTCCGACTACGCCAATTCAAACAACGCTAGTTCAAACAACGCCGGTTCAAACAACGATAGTTCTAACAACGATAGTTCAAACAACGCAAGTTCAAACAACGCAAGTTCCAACAACGCCAGTTCTAACAACGCAAGTTCCAACAACGCCAGTTCTAACAACGCCAGTTCTAACAACGCAAGTTCCGACAACGCAAGTTCAAACAACGCCAGTTCAAACAACGATAGTTCAAACAACGCTAGTTCTAAAACATTCACTGCAACAGAGTCTGCAATTATTAATAGCCCCGGACAATCGAATTACCGCGATGAAAATATTTTCGAAGAGTTGACTGCAGCGAACATTGAAATTTCCAATCAAGCAGAAATTGAAAATATCTGCACTCAAATTGAGACCATCAATCGTCGAATAAAAGAAGAAACTTCCGCTGAAGCTGTTGCCGAATTGACTGATCAAAGAAATCAATTGACCTATCAAAAAATGCAAGAAGAGGATAAGAATGCTAAGCTAATTGCAGAGCACAATTCGAATGCACTTATTGATCTTCAATCGGCTTGGAAAAAGAACACAAGTGCATCTTCGAGTATTGCAACTTTGAACGATAAGAAGGCCTATGACAACGCCGTTGCATATATGAAAGAGGCAAGCACCCTTCGTGCAGCCGCTAAAACTGAAACTGATTTCTTCGAACGTTATGCAAAAAACGCTCGTGCCTTTGCGCTTGAGCGAAATGCAAAAAACGAATTGCAATTCTTAGTTGAAAAAACGACCCCTTCTGCCAACAACGCCAGTTCAAACAACGCCAGTTCGAACAACGTTAGTTCAAACAAAGCAACTTCAAACAACACTAGTTCCAACAACGCCAGTTCAAACAACGCAAGTTCAAACAACGCAAGTTCAAACAACACTAGTTCAAACAACGCTAGTTCAAACAACGCTAGTTCAAACAACGCTAGTTCAAACAACGCTAGTTCATTCACTAGTATTCCTGCAATCATTCAAAAGACGCTTTATCAAAAGCAAACGGTGTCGGCCTACAGCGACACGAATCCTATTCCAATTGGAATACCTCTTCCCGAAGGATCGTTCTACACC
>Ga0209597_1002516_pt1 | contig 11607 bp, 10 predicted proteins | sample M_140625_MF_Meta_FD_187316 | JGI IMG/M metagenome (GOLD analysis project Ga0209597, IMG submission 187316) | Freshwater microbial communities from Lake Montjoie, Canada to study carbon cycling - M_140625_MF_MetaG (SPAdes) (version 2) | ecosystem: Environmental > Aquatic > Freshwater > Lake...
AGGGTATTTCACTGAGTTTTATTTTGGGAAAACGGTTGGGAGTTTTTAAAACTTCGTCGTAGGGAGTGTAAGCAATGATGGATCCTTCTGGCATAACATCGAAAACACTCAACATAGGGCGGGTACCAAAGCCGGACCACATTCCTACTTGTCCTGGTATCGATCCTAATATTACCCGGCCTTCTTCATTGCGTGGCGCGGGCTGGCTTTCGGTAACACGCCGTTGAGGCTGCGCTTGGGCAATGCTGCCAATGGCAGACATGAGTGCTGTTAACACTATGATCGAAGCTAATTTATTGAGTTTAAGAGCTTTCAACGGATCCCCCTAGGATGGAATTTTTTTATATCGTTATGTTATTCATCATTGAGACTGCGTTGTGCAGTGTCAAAAAATTGAAGTCAATATATCACAGCGCATAATTCCTTATAATTGTTGAGGAAATATGATTTTGAAGGTTAATGCGTGGACATAATTAAAAAGTAGACGGTAAGTGTGATTGTGGTGTCCAAGTGCATAGATGAAATTTGTAAATTGTTAATTAGACAGCTAGCTTTAAACACATTTCATTTATCTACAGCTTCGATCAACAACACCTCACAGGTCTGGTCTGCAATGCGCCACCGTATATTCAAGTCATACAAAAACATACCGAATTCACGGTTTTTTTCTGATTTTACATGTTGAGCCGGGCGCGGATCCTGTTGCAGCACATGGGTGATGAAAAGTTCCAGATCAGGATAACGTGTATTGAATGTTTTCAATTGGGTACGCGCAACCATTGAGAAATTCACCTGCAAAGAATTTTGGGGGGCGGCAGGTGCGTAACCACCTGTCGAGGCCATTACACAGTCGGCATACGGAATATAAGGTTTTATATCAAGAATTGGAGTGCCATCCAGCAAGTCGATGCCACGCACCCGTAAAATCAAAGACACACCGCTTTGCACAACGTCTACAAATTCGACTGCCGACATTCCAATAGCGTTAGGACGAAAAGTCGAACGTGAGGCAAAAACACCAACACGAGTAGTGCCACCCAAACGCGGTGGTGTAACAGTGGGAGTCCAGCCTTGTTCAGCGGTTTCATGAAACTGGAACAATAACCATAGGTGACTAAACTGTTCGATTTCTCGCAGACAGTTATGATCAGAAAAAGTGGGTTCAAAATGAATTTCACCTATGGCTTCACGTACCAAATTAGGTTGACGGGGTATGGCAAACTTTTGTTTGTAAGGACTCTTTATGAAAGCGACTGGAGTAATTTGAATAGGTGTTTGCATGGCGTTATTGGGCATCTAAGGAATTTTAGGATCTTTGCTTGCGAGAGGTAGTGCTGCGCTCAGAACCATAGTTTACAAGCCGACAAATGAGGACTTGAACGTGTAACCGACAAAGCTCCCAAGTAAAAAAAATTTTGGGAAGTCCCTTAATGAGTATCGATTGCAGGAATAAAGCGATACCCAACACCCGGTTCCGTTTCGATGTAACGCGGTTTCGCTGCGTTATCGTTTAGTTTTTGACGCAATTTTTGAATTACATTACGCAGGTATTGTGAGTCATCCATGTGGGTCTTCCCCCAGATTTGTTGCAGCAAACTAGCCTGTGTCACTAGGCGCGCAGAAGAGTGCATAAGTTGCAAAAGCACTGCCCATTCCTTGCGGGTAAGAGCGATGGCTTCACTGTGCAGTTGTACCTTACGATTAATTTCTTCAACCCGCAGCACGCCATCATCAAAAACAAGTTCGAGGGGTTTATTCAAAGAACCTGTAATTTCCAGAATGCGGCGCACACGTGCTAGCAGTTCATTAACACTAAAAGGTTTTACTACATAGTCGTGAGCGCCCATATTTAGACAGGCTACTTTTTCACTTTCATGTGAGCGTACGGACAACACCATCACCGGTATTCGGGTTTCCCCAATAATGCTTTGTAATACATGTTTGCCATCCATATCTGGCAGCCCTAGGTCGAGAATAATCAAGTCGGGATGGCTTTCCAATGCTTGTTGAATACCGTTGCGTCCATTATCGGCACTGATGACATCGTAATGTTGCGAACTCAAACTGATACGCAAAAATTTCTGTATTTGCGGTTCATCATCTATCACAAGAATTTTGGTCATATAGTTAAGCTCTTTTAAAATCAGTAACTAGCAATATTGTAGTGCCTTACATTTTTATTGCAGACTACTTGTTGTAATAAAATTTTGATCTGTTTGGGCTGGTACGGATCCAGCTGGCAAACTCAATTGCACGCAGTGCCGGTAACCGTCTGGAGCTGCAATTATTCGTGCCTCGCCCCCGTGTACCCGCATAATACTGCGACAAATAGACAGTCCAAGTCCGGTGCCTTTTTCGTAACAATCGCCAAGGCTGAACGTGTAGAACTGATCGAACACCGCTTCCCATTCCGAGCTTGGCAAGCCCGGTCCATGATCAGAAATTTGAATATACATCGTAGGTTCAATACAGCTTGTAGTAACCAAAATTTCCTTGTCGGCACCGCTGGCCTTGAGTGCATTGTCGATTACATTAAATAGGGCCTGTTCAATTAAAGCTGCATGCACATACAAAGCATTTAATTCTCCTACTTGTTGAAAGTGCAATAGATGGTTAGGAAAAAGTCGGTCAAAGCGTTTTGCCACTACATGATAAATCTCTGCTACTGAGACCCAGCCGCGACTTAAAGATAATTGACCGTGACCCAGTCGGGTCATATCGAGCAGATTCTGGATATAACTTTCTAGGCGTTGGGATTCACCGATAATTAAATCCAGTAACTCGGCTTTATCACTAGTACTCAGATCAGAGCGTAAATCGCGCAAGGATGTTGCGGCTCCCAACATAGTAACCAGGGGGGTTTTTAAGTCATGGGATACGGAAGAGAGTAGGGCGGTACGTAATCTATCTTCGTCACCCTTGCGCTCAGCTGTTTTCAATGCTTGTGCAGCGTCGTCCTGCGATGCTTGTAAAAGCTGATTTTTTTCAACCTGGGCATTGAAATAATTTTGTTGTTCCTGCAATTGTAGGGTTTGCTTACGCAGTTTTAATACCAATGGCAATTGCAACAAGCAAAAAAGAATAATTAACAAAATAACAAGGGGGCTGATGGTGATCTCCAGATACGTGGAAGTGGGTCAGGTAACATTTTACAATATTATCCTTGGGTTCCTTAAGCTGCACTGAATGAATTTGCAGGCTGTCACCTGATCCGAATTTCTGGGACAATTCAGCTACTTTAGAACCCCAAAGAGCCAGTTTTATGCAAATTACCACAAATTGCGTTGCCCGTTTTCATTACACATTAAAAGACGAAAATGGGGTGCAAATGGAAACATCAGTGGGCGCCGATCCCATGACTTACTTACATGGGCATGATTCACTGCTCAAAGGACTAGAAACAGCCCTAGTGGGGAAAAGTGTAGGAGATAAATTTGATATTACACTGCCACCCGACCAAGCCTTTGGTGAACTACATCCCGACAATGAAATACGAGTACCTATCAGCCAATTGCAAGGTGCTAAAAAATGGCAGGTGGGTATGCAAGCAGTCATTGCTTCTGAACAAGGTCATCAACAGGTCACTATATTAAAACTTGGACACACCATGGCCACAGTAGACATCAATCATCCTATGGCAGGTAAAACTCTGAGTTTTACGGTAGAAGTTGTTGAGGTGCGTGAGGCTTCAGAAGTAGAGTTGTCGCACGGGCATGTGCATGGCGCTGGTGGACATCACCATTAATAGCTTTGTTGCTGAACTAGCTACGTAGGTCCTACACCGGTATATGCTGCCTAAAATGCGCATTTAATGCCTTAAAAGATGCGCTTTGGGGTCAGCTTTAGCCGTGCATTAACGGCGTCGCTACCGTTAAGTAAAAAATTGTTAAATTATTAAAGGTTGCATGGAGAGTAAGTTGTTAGTCAGAGCTGAAGAGTAGATTTTTTAAACCTTTAAACCATCTTTTGCAAAAGGACTAAAAATGGAAAGTCTATTTCAGGCTGCCGACATATCAAATGTCATCGAGTTGTCGGTGGCTCCCGTATTTTTGCTCGCCAGCATCAGCGGTGCTTTAAATGTGTTGTCACTGCGATTGGGTCGTGTCATTGACCGGGGTCGACGCTTGAATGACATGGATTTGCAAGAAGGTTCTGAGCAGTATGCAGATATTGATAGTGAACAAAAACTGTTAGCGCGTCGTGCGCGCCATATTCACCGTGCAATTCTCTTATGCACGATGAGCGCCTTGTTTGTTTGTCTGGTCATCGTTATTTTATTTCTCGATACTTTGTTTACTTTGGCGTTGGAAACCATGATTGCAGTGCTGTTCATGATTGCTTTGTTATGTTTGATTTCGGGGTTGCTAATTTTTTTGAAAGAAATCGAACTCAGTGCCAGAGCTTTCCGGTTTGGTCGCTACAATATGATGGATAAAAAATAACGGGGACTGATTAATGCAGGTTCTTAGTGATTTTATCCAGTGATCCCATGCTGAAAGCAGACACTAGAAAAGTGAGATGTATGATTACATACCACTTCAATAGGTCGGGATTGACATTATTGATGTTCATAAACACACGCAGCAAATGGATAGAAGAAATAGCAACAATACTGGCAGCTACTTTCATCTTAAGTGAGGAGGGATCCATTTGCCCCAGCCAGCTCAGTGCTGTCTGCTTTATTATCTAGTTTAGACACAAAATTTTCGTAACCGCTGAGCATGATCATCACCAGCAAGCCGCCCACCAGCGAAATGTCAATCAATGACAACACGATAAGAACCACATCGGATTCGCTTGACGTTATAAGATCCGCAAACAGATGGATCACTTCCTGAAAAAAACTTTATGGCCAGCGCGAGCAACGCAAAACTTAAACCCAGATAAACCGGAGCCAGCAACCAACGCGCTCTGATCATTAGTGATTCAATTATTCTTTCCATGTTAACTCCAAAAAAATCGTATATTGCAATTGTTGGTTATTAAATATCAATCGTTAGTCAAAATTATTTTTTGCAGGAAAAGTAATTTATAAAAAATTAGTACACATCTCGTAGATATTTTTTTTCTTGTCGCATTTTTACCAAATATTGGCGGGCGTTGTTGATGTCCATGTTGCCTTGTTGCTCAATAATTTGCAGCAGTACTTTTTGTACGTCTTCGGCCATGTGTTTGGCATCTCCGCACACATAAATATGCGCGCCTTGTTGCATCCATTCGAATAAAGTTACGGCTTGCTCGAGCATGCGATGCTGAACATAAATTTTGCTGTCCTGATCTCTAGAGAACGCCAGATCGAGACGTGTTAGTAGACCACTGCGTTGGTAGTCCAAACACTCTTGTTCATACAAAAAATCCATTTTTTTAGTGGGGTTGCCGAAAAAAAGCCAATTTAAACCTGTGCTGCCAGTAGCATCTCGTTCCTGTAAAAAAGCGCGAAAGGGTGCAATGCCTGTGCCAGGACCAATCATGATGATAGGTTTGGTAGTGTCTTCTGGTAATTTGAAATGGTCATTGGGTACTACAAAAACGGGTAGTGATTCTCCGGGTTGTACGCGCCATCCCAAATAAGCGGAACCAGCCCCCTTGCGTTCATGTGCATCAGTCTCATACCGCACGATGTTTACCGTGAGAGCTACTAAGTTAGGATGTATTTTTTGCGAGGAGGCAATTGAATATTGGCGGGGGGTAAGTCTGCGCAAACAAGACAATAGCTGCTCGGCACTTACATCAGCAGGAAACTGTTGTAATACATCTACTATTTGTCGGTGTGGTAAATAACTACGTAAATTATTTACATCATTAGAGATAACCGCCAACTTAGGATCAGGACAAAGTTGAGCGTAATGCTTGATAAATCCCGGAAAGATTTGGGTGAGCTCAAAACAACTTAACAGCGCCTCAGCCAGTGTTAATGTTCTGCCTTCAACGTTGACAAGCTCAGTAGCTAACAGCCTGCACAATTTGCAAATTTCCTCCACCAGGGAGGGATCATTTTTAACCCAGATGGCAAGGGTATCGCCAGGCTGATACCTAAGTCCTGAGTTACCAAGATCAATTTCCACATGTCGTACATCTTTAGGGGACCCAGCCGCAGTTAAGCGATGTTGATGAGATAAGGTGGCGAGATAGGGAGTATCTCGGTTCCAGACTGGAGTTGCATGAGTTGATGTGGGTGGGGAGTTGGATGGTGTTGACGATGAATGTGACATGAATGAAATAGTGACCACTGACTAAAGATGAAAGGCTTAATTGCAAGTATTTTTAGCCTAGCGACAAGATTTTAGCCAAAAATCAATAATACAACAAACCCTACCCTAGACACGCTATGACTCTTAGAACTTTGCCTGATTAAGTAACTAAATATATCGTTTAAGTTAATTAGTATTAAGTTCTGCCCTGATTAGTATTAAGTTCCGCCCTGAATTGCCGTAGAATCCACTTTGTACCCTTCAGCATTCAGGTCTAGCCACAATGGCAATCAGTAAACCCAAAAAAACCAGCACATCACCAACCACAACTACAACTACAGCCACAACTACCGCCACACCAGCCGCCAACAGCAAGCCAGGTGCTAGAGTAGGTGTGGTGCAATGGCAGATGCGCCATTTTATTTCCTTGAACGATTTTCTTAACTATGTTGAAGCCTATGTCCGTACCCTGGCTGGGTATAAATGTGATCTGGTAGTTTTTCCCGAATTTTTTTCTGCCCCACTCACGGGTTTGACGCCAGCATTGACTCCGATCTTGTCGATGCGTGATCTGGCACTGCTTACCCCTAAAATTATTGCCGCTATATCGCGTATGGCAGTTGCCCACAAAGTAAATATTTTGGCGGGTTCTTTGCCGCATTTTGAAAACAAGGCTATTCACAATGTAGCTTATTTCTGCCATCGCAATGGAAGGGTTGACTCCCAATATAAATTACATCCAACACCCGCCGAAAAACGTGATTGGGGCATTGTGGGTGGCAATTCACTTACTGCTTACGATACCGACTTTGGCAGAATAGGTATGTTGGTTTGTTACGATGTGGAATTTCCGGAATTGGCACGCCTTTTGGCTGAACAAAATATTCAACTGCTGCTGGTGCCGTTTTGGACAGACAACAAGAATGGATATTTAAGAATCAGGCTGTGCGCCCAAGCTCGGGCTATCGAAAATGAATGTTATGTGGTGATAGCGGGCAGTACCGGCAGTACACCTGTTATGGAAAATGTAGAATTGCAGTATGCCCAGTCGGCAATTTTTTCACCGTCAGACATCGGCTTTCCGCACGATGCCATCATCAACGAAGCTACTGCAAATGTAGAATGTACACTGGTTGCAGATCTTGATTTCACAAAATTGCAGCAACTAAAACAAACCGGCTCTGTGCGTAATAGCAATGATCGCCGCCGGGATTTGTTTGGCGTGCAATGGCTAGGCAAAAAATAACAGGAAAAGGCGCGGGCACTGACTCGGCTTTATCTTGGCTATTGCTGTAAAACAATTTCGCTACAGCAGACAATCCACCCAGTCTTTCGGCTAGAATTAGCCCTTATTCATCACGCCGATATAGCTCAGTTGGTAGAGCAGCTCATTCGTAATGAGAAGGTCGTAGGTTCGACTCCTATTATCGGCACCAAAACCTTGTTGCAGCGTGGGGATTTTGGGAGTCGTGAATAACTTTACGAATTCATTGTATTTTCTTAACTCGTTAAAGAGTGCAGCTTCTCCCAGAAAACCTCGAGAGGTGTTTTAAAGCCGAGGCATTAACCACGAAGGCTAAAGGTCGCAAAACGGAGATACTGCATGCCGCACACGGAACTTCTGGCTCACTTTCCAATTCGCTGCGTGTCCCTGCTCAGCAGCTTGTTGCTGCTCAATGCGTGCAGCGAACAGTTGGCGCCACCCTCTGGGGAGCAAGCAACGCCCGCAGCTATTGTGGCAGAAGACGCTCGACCCAACATCCTGTACATCCTGGCAGATGACCTGGGTTATTCCGACCTTGGCATTTTTGGCAGCGAAATTCCCACACCGAATCTCGATGCACTTGCTGCCAACGGCCTGCTGCTGACTGAATTCTATGCCAACCTGACTTGCTCACCCACGCGCGCCGAGTTGATGTCGGGAATGGACAGCCATCTGGCCGGACTCGGCGTGATGGGGGCACCGGTACGCGAGGACCATAAGAACCAAAGCGGTTATCTCGGCTACCTGAATTTTCGTGTGGCTTCGCTCGCGGATCTCCTGACCGATGCCGGCTACAACACCTACATGACCGGCAAATGGCATCTCGGTGCCGAAGTGGAAACCGGACCGCGCGCGCGCGGCTTCAAGAAATCGTTTGTATCGCTGGATGGTGCCGCACATCTTGGCGGTTGGGACTGGCGCGGGCCGCAGCCGGCCGACTATCGCGATGGTGATGAACTGGTGCATGTCGGTGACGACTTCTATACGACCCGCTTCTACACCGAGCGCATGCTGCAATACATCGAAGAAGACCGCGCTGACGGCAAGCCATTCTTTGCCTATCTCGCTTACACAGCGCCGCATTGGCCGCTACAAGCACCCAAGGAATCAATCGCGCGCTTCAAAGGCAAATACGACGCCGGTTATGAAGCCCTCTATGCAAGTCGCTTTGCACGCAGCAAGGAGCTTGGCCTGATTCCGACCGATGCCGAACCGATTTCAGACACCCGCTACAACCCACGCTGGGACACACTCAGCACCGATGCGAAACAGATCGAGGCGCGCCACATGGAAATCTATGCGGCGATGGTCAGCGACCTTGACACGTATATTGGCCAGGTCATTACCTACCTCAAAGAGATTGGTGAATTCGACAACACCTTCATCATGTTCATGTCTGACAATGGCGCGGAATCCTCGCGCCGTGATCTTGCTCCGCCAATCCGCGACCTGATCGGCACAGCATATGACCACAGCCTGGAAAATCTGGGCAGCGCCACGTCCTACGTCATGTACGGTGCCAACTGGGCTAGCGCTAGTGCAACACCGTTCTTCCGGCATAAGGCCACCGCATTTGAAGGTGGCATTCATGTACCCGCCTTCGTGCATTACAGCGGAAAAGTTATGGCCGCCTCACGCAGTTCTGGTTTCGGTACCGTGATGGATTTGCTGCCCACCTTCCTTGCACTCGCGGGTACCGAACATCCCGGCACAAGCTATCGAGGCCAGGAAGTTCTGCCTGCGACAGGCCGCTCGCTGTTGCCACTGCTCACAGGTGAAGTGGATGCTGTACATCCGGCAGAGGAAGTGATCGGCTGGGAACTGAATGGTCATCGCAGCGTCAGGCAAGGTGAATGGAAAATCGTCTGGGATCAGGCAGTGCCCACCGACCAGCGCCGCTGGCAGATGTTTAACATTGACCAAGATCCTTTTGAACAGAACGATCTGAGCATAACCATGCCGGAAAAGTTTGCTGAAATGCTCAAGCACTGGGACGAGTATGCGGTTGCCAGTGGAGTGATCTACTGATGCGCCTGAAACTGGCAGGATTGAATCTGGCAGGGTTACTCATGACCGGCCTGGCTCTCGCCGGCAGCCTTTACTGGGTCGGTTTCGAGCGCGCCCCGACAGATATTGCTGCAAACTCCTGCACTGTACCTGCAGGAGACTCCAGCCAAGCAGGCATGGTTTGGCTTGGCGGAGGCGCCTTCACGATGGGCGCCGAATATGCCTACCCTGAGGAAGGCCCCGCGCATCCGGAACAGGTGTCAGGTTTCTGGATGGACCAGACCGAAGTCACTAACGCCCAGTTTGCGGAATTCGTCGCTGCCACCGGCTACCTTACCCTGGCCGAGCGCGGCATCAGCAGCCCAGAACCAGGCGCTGCCGCCATCGCCGGTTCCGCAGTATTCAAGCCGCTGGTGACTGACGGTGCACTGGACCCCTTTGCCAACTGGTGGCAGTTCATCCCGGGTGCAAGCTGGCGGCATCCGGAAGGGTCCACCTCTTCGATCGTCGGGCTGGAGCAGCACCCGGTAGTCCATATCGCTTTCGAAGACGCTAGCGCTTATGCACAATGGAAGGGCCATAGTTTGCCGACCGAGGCCCAGTTTGAATTTGCCGCGCAGACCAGCGCGCGCAAGAATGCCGAGGGAGCTTTTACCTCCAATACTTGGCAAGGCTTCTTTCCCTATCAGAACGATGCGCTCGACGGTTACTCCGGCACCGCGCCGGTGGGATGTTATGGCGCCAACGAGCTCGGCCTGTATGATTTGATCGGGAACGCTTGGGAATGGACGGCCAGTCCTTTCTACCAAGGGCATGATTTCGCAGCAAAAGCAGATTTCCCGGAAGGCTTTGATCCCAGCCAGCCGAACGATGCTGTGGCCGTAATCAAAGGTGGCTCTTGGCTGTGCGCCCCCAATTACTGCATGCGCTACCGGCCGGAAGCACGCCAGGGCCAGAGCAAGGGACTCGGTACCTCACACATCGGTTTCCGCACTGTCCTTAACCCCTGATTTTTCAGTTCTGATGCAAACCCCGGGCCTGTGTCTGCGCCAAAGCAGACATAAGCCACTATGCCGAATGTCCAGGTTGGACGCTGCGCCACTGCAGAACGCCGGAGCCGCTTTACAAAAACTGCGAGAGGCGATAGTAGCGTAAACTATAGCGCGTCATCCGGGCCTTACAGCAGAGAAGGTATTGGTGGGGATGTGCAGTTGGTGCAGATAACTCACTAGCGGACTAGGGGTGTTTATTAACACACGGAGAAATTGATACGGAAGACCTCATGAGCCGCTACGGCCTAACGCGTATAATTTGCGCACCGCGCGGCTGCGTCCCCCCTTGCGACCACCCAGCCGCAGATCTATGATGCGTTAGAGAGCCCTGGTGTCCCAGGGGCTTGCTAACCCAGGAAGGAGTGGCAATGGTGATCCGGGGCCTTGTTTCAAATGCCTATGCCCGCCGCGCCAGAGCACTGTCGGGTGTGTTGCTGATTCTTGCCTTCGCAATGTCCAGTCCATGCCAGGCACAAGCCCCGACCCCAGACGCCTTGATGGACTGGGCCGAAACGGCCTATGCCAACCTGTTTCCTGGGCACCAGTCCAATAGAACCGCAGACAGTTTCGTGTACCGGTATTACCCGGCGGGCAACAGCTTTCTGGGGGTGAAGTCGGATGGCGGGGTGTATGTCCTGTTTCGCAATACCGATACCCAAGTCCGCTACGTCGCAGCACTGGTGGATTTCAACTGCCTGGTCACGCCTGCCGCGTCGACCTGCCGTCCGCCCATCTACACAGTGTTTTTCACTCACATTGAGGACTCGACGCCCACTGGCACGCTGGGTACTGCAGCGGCGCGCAGCAACTACCTGGTGTGGCGCGACCGGTTGATACAGATGGCCCAATTGGCTCGGCGTTACAACATGACCTGGGTGTTGCAACCGGACTGGAAGTTTCTGGAAGCCGCTAGACTGTACGAAGACAGCGCCACCATGGCGTCCACGGGAGGAGTCAACGTGCTGCGCTATGTCCGTGACACGCTGGGGACCGTCATTGACGCACACTCACACGAGAGCGGGGGTTACAACTATACCGATGTAGCCTACCTGCTGGACCTGCTTGGCGTGGGAGGCTCCACCGTGATTGGTGG
>Ga0209597_1002524_pt1 | contig 11592 bp, 11 predicted proteins | sample M_140625_MF_Meta_FD_187316 | JGI IMG/M metagenome (GOLD analysis project Ga0209597, IMG submission 187316) | Freshwater microbial communities from Lake Montjoie, Canada to study carbon cycling - M_140625_MF_MetaG (SPAdes) (version 2) | ecosystem: Environmental > Aquatic > Freshwater > Lake...
TCCAACCCTACCCTACACCTCTTTCCTGCCAAAACGAATCTCAACTATACAGTTTGCTGTTCATCGATTCATACAATGAGTAAAGGCGACAAGGGACTGTTCGCGAGAGAGTTTCCATACTTCATGAACTTTTCAGACCCTGACGCTACACTGCGGTCTGTTGTAGAGAAGTACGTGATCGAAGAAGAGAAGCGACTCGCGCCGGTGAGTCCGGAACTTGCCAGTTATATCGAACGAGCGATGAGTGGCGCCCGAAGTGACATCCACGAATGCGTAAGGGCATCAATCGACGCCTCAAGAGAATCTGCAGCAGCGTCCAAAGCATCTTGTGCGGAAGCGATCCGCTCAGTCGCCATCACATCTTCAAAGACAACCTCAAAGGGTGCGATCGGGGAAAAAGGCGCCTACGAGATTCTTAAAGACGCGGGATTCGACGGCGGAGACTGGAACATTGCAATGGTATCAAATACGGCGAAGAGCGGAGACATACGTTTAAACTACCGAGGCGGGTTGTTTTCGTGCTTAATCGACCCTAAAAACTACAACGATAAGAAGAAGAGTAATGTTGGTGAGGCGGAGGTGGTAAAACTCAAACGGGATATGCTTGAACAAGATGTATGCATAGGTATACTCCCATCCTTACACACAGGTGTCGTTCATAGAGGAGATTGCGACATCGAATTCTTCACAGACGACAAGGGGCGCAAGTGCGCAATCGGGTACGTGTTCAAACTTGTCGAGACTCCAACAAATCTTCCGACAATGGTGCGGTGTTTGAAATCTGTTTGGGAGGACATACAGTCAACCCCGAGCGATCACAGGCGCTCCGTGTTGACAGAACGGTCAAAGGAAAAGTGGAGAGAGTTGTTCGAGTCGTTTAAGTGTCTGGATCGATCAGAACGCATCCTGAAGGGCGTTCAAGATGCGTGCGATAGTCTTGGGAAACAAGTGCTGGATGGACGGAACAGTCTGCGCGAAGTTATACGCGAACTGGAGGGAAAACTCCGAGACTTTGTTGCAACCTTGTCAGAAGAGTAGGGTCGCGAGCGCCGAAGGCGCTATGTACTTGACCGGTGCGCTGTCCACTGCAGTCATGAAACCGCCAAGAACTCCCCAAACCAATTTTATGAGATCCCACCCCATTTTGCGAACGCCGAAACCGACGCTCGCAACTAGGCGCTAAAGTTGAAAAGCAAAAACCCCCAACCCCCAGCATTTGCAGCATAGTGTCCGATTCGGGGGGGACTTGGGGGAGCGAAATTTTTTTTGGGGGGTGTACGGTGGGGGGAGATTTTAGGACTTTTCATGCGATTCTGAAACTTTTTCTAAAAAACATTTGCTGCCTCCGAGGTCCACACCGACTTTGCACTTTGCCCAAAAAGTCTTAAAATTGGATTCCAGAGTTTGCTGCCTGTGCATGGTCAGTGAGGGAGCGTACGCGACCGAATGGAAAAAGAACTGGGTGAGGTGTGTGGTGGTGGCCGCCTGCTAAGGGTCCCTGCCCCGGTATTGCTACCGCTATGGTGTGCCGGCTGCTAAGGGTGCCTGCCCCGGTGCGCCGTCTGCGCCCCGCTATGCCCGTCCGGCACACTCTCCACCTTCCTGGACTCTCGCCGATCCGTTTTGCGCATGAAAACGGATCGGCGAGGTGCCAGGGAAACATACCGCCCCCCCACACGCCAATATAACTCCCCCAGTTATATCACGCACCCCAACGCCCCAAGCACAACCCAACCCCCAATTCGAACCCGAACCCAAACCCGAACCCCAACGAGATGTCGGAGAAGAAGATGATGACGATGGTCGAGACCATGATGGAGCAGAGCGTCGAGGACGCGGTGCGCGCGACGTTCCGCGCAGGTGCAGGCGCGGCAGACGTGGACGCGTTCACGCACGCGCTGCTCGTGCGCCTCGGACTGCGCCCGGACAGCATGCCGCTCGTGGCGCGGCGCCGCGCGGCGCTCGCCGACTCGGACGACGAGGCGCTGCCCGCGCTCGAGGGCGCCAGCGGCGGCGCGAGCGACTCGGAGTCGAAGGACGAGTCGAAGGACGAGTCGAAGGCGGACAACCGCAAGCGCACCGTGTCGAAGAAGATGAAGGACACGTTCCTCGCGATGGACGGCGGCAGCGAGGAGTCGCTGAAGGCGGCGATGCGCGCGTACAAGGCGGCGGACCAGGCGCAGATCGACGCGTGGGGCGGCAAGTGGGACGCGTTCGCGCGCGCCTTCCTCGCCGGCGAGTGCACGCCCGCCAAGAAGTCCAAGTCGCGCGCGCCTGCGAAGAAGGAGAAGGCGCCGCGCGCGGCGAAGAACTTCACGTGGACGCCGACCGCGAAGAAGTTGTTCGCCGAGGTCGTCGAGGGCAACGGCGGCGCCGTCACGGACGACCTGAAGTCCGAGTTCGTCGCGCACGTCAACGCCATGGACGCGGAGAAGTACAAGATGGTCGCGCCCGTCGGTCACGTGCGCGCGTTCATCGCGTCGAAGGCGCCCGGCGCGTCGCGCGCCGTGCGCGACGCGGACGGCAAGGTGCTCGGGTTCGCGTCCGGTCCCGCCGCCGCCGCGCCCGAGTCTGCCGACGACGACGACGAGGACCTCGAGGAGATCGAGATCGAGGGCGAGACGCTGCAGATCGGCGTCAAGTCCGGCAAGATCTTCCGCGCCACCGAGGACTCGGGCGACGTCCAGATCGGCGTCGCCGGCGCCGGAAAGTTCGCCGCCGTCAAGGTCCCCTCCGCCTAGTATGCCTGCCTGCTGTACGCCTGCCAAACCAAAAAACAAACAAACAAAAAACCAAAAAACCAAAAAATAAAAAATAAAAAAAACAAAAAGGTTGCCGTCGAAGCATAAGTCTATTCGGTTAGTGCCACGTCGCCCCCTGGGAAGGGCGACTTGAGCGAATGAGACGGCGCCTTTTTGCGTTAAAACGGATTGCCTGCTTGGGGTGTTCAAAACAGCATAACGTCATGTCAAATACCCCGCCTCCGCCCCCCTCGCCTGTTCCTCTCGTGCGCTCGATCTCGACGGGCATAGACTATACACACGACACGCGTCTCTACGATTTGGAATCCCCACACACGCCCACGCCGACCCACTGCTGTTCGCAGTTCACGAACGCGTTCCCCGAACCGCCGCCGTCCCCGCCCCGCCTGCGTCGCACGGACACGGCGTCCAACTACGCCTCGAACGCATGCACGCGCACGCTCTCTGGTTACGACCGGTGGTTGCTTGATGACAACTATTCGAGACTAATTGTGTTGGAGCAGCAACTCACAAAGCAGTTGTCTGAAATAGGTTCGATTCGTGAGTCCATCTACCAACTTAGCAGGCGGATGCCGCCGCCGGCGCCGTCCTCGCCCGTCACGCGACAGGTTGCATCGCCAAACGCGGCGCCTGCATCTGCTCCCGCCCCGCCGCCAGTCCTCGACATGACGCGCGACTTTGGCATGTAAAGTAAACTTAAACGCAATCCCGTTTGAGAAGTAATGCCCTCGTCGCTTTACGACCGACTGGAGGTTCCCAGGGGGGCGAGCGCGGACGAGATCAAGAAGGCGTACATGAAGATGGCGCGCAAGCACCACCCCGACAAGGGCGGCGACGCCGAAGTTTTTAAGGGCGTGCAGGAGGCGTACGAGGTGCTGTCCGACGACATGCGCCGCCAAGTCTACGACCAGACCGGTTCCATAAGTGGAGACCAGCAGCAGCATCACGGGGGCAGAGGAGGTTTCCCGTTCCCTGACATTTTTTCCAGCATGTTTGGCGGAGGCGGAGGTCATCAGCAACGGCAACGTTCCGAAAAGGGACCCAGCAGTCAGGCGAACGTGGGTCTGAGTCTCGAGAATTTTTACAACGGTTTCGAATTGAACATGAACTTCAAGAAGAAGATCAAGTGTGCTGCGTGTAAGGACGCGAGCAGTCAGTGCGGCAACTGCAGGGGGGGTGGCATACGCACGGTCATGCAGCAGATGGGTCCCATGATGTTCCAGACACAGCAACCCTGCGACACGTGCCGCGGAACCGGCGTGCGCAACACCTCGTCTTGCTCGAAGTGTAAAAGTGAACGATACGTCGAAACCGACAATACCGTAACCGCAAAAGTTGTCCCTGGCATGCGCGAGAACGAAAACATCGTGTTCGAGGGGGAGTGCTCCGAGTCCCCGGAGCACGATGCGCCCGGCGACCTCGTAATCACGCTTCGACTCGGACCGTCTCGCTACGAGTGGAAGGATGATAACCTACACTTGACGCACACGATAACGTTCAGAGAATCCATTCTGGGGTTCGTGATTACCCTGGACGACCACCCCAGCAGGAAGCAGCAGGTTCTGCGCTGGTCCGGGGGACCGCTCATTCACGGCGCGGTGCTGTCCATGGACGGCAAGGGCATGCCCAAAAAGAACGGCAGCGGTTTCGGAGACCTAAAAATCAAGTTAAACATTTCAGAACCGCCGCGCGTTCCGTGGACGCCTGAGCAGCGTGCTATGTTGGAGTCGATCCTCTGCTGAACTGAAAAATTTCCCCACCCCCACTTTTTATTTTGCCGTCTCATTCGCTCTAGCAACTCCGTCCCACGGGAGTTGCGAGGCACTAACCGAATAGACTTATGCTTCAACGGCGGTTTCTCCAATACACATTTCATTGATTTTTGTTTTGCGGTTTTGCTGTTTAATCGTACTTTCCACGGATCGCAAACTTCTCACACGTACGCGAGCAATACACCTCGTCCCCACGCTTGCGCTTGAACGCGTCGAAGCAGTACTCGCACTCTGCTCGCGCCGTCTTGCTCTTGCGGACGAACTTGCGAATCATCTCGGCAGCGATGAAGCAGCGGCAGGACTTGACCGCGCGCGCCTGGCGGAGGCGCGCCTCGATGTTCGTCACCGCCTCGCGCTGCTCGTCCGTGCGCTCGACGCGCCCGCCTATGCGCCGAATCTCTGCTTCGATGTCGAGCAGCGCCTTGTCGCGCGCCTCTGCGGTCACAAACAGCGCATGACCGTAGTTGAGCATCTCGAGGCGGTCGGACTGAAGCATCTCGAGCTGCGAGCGCTGGCGGGGCGGCAGAGACGCGCGCGCGGCACTGCGACGCTTGCCGTCGACGCGCTCGACCCACGCGCGCCACCCGTGCCAGTCGCGGAACCGCCGGTCCCGCTTCGCGCGCTGCTTCTCCGCCTCAAACTCAGACTGCGTCATCCGAACGTAGGGGAGGTCCACCGCGTCCTGCTCGCGCTCCACGATCGAATCCCACGACGCCCCCGGGCGATCCATCTCGCTCATCGAATCCCGCATCGACTGATACTGGACTACATGGCGCGCTACTGCTGCCAGAACCGCATCCATCTCCGCCTGCGGCACCTGCTCCAACTCCTCCGCGACTCGGTCCGCGGAGAAATCCAGCACTGCATGCAGGGTCGCAATAATACGGGACACATGCTGCTGCGCTCCCCCCTCCATCAACGACGACATCTTGCAGAATCTTCTTGAGTTGCTCGAAGAACTGAACGCTAGACACTTTGCTTGCTGTGCTTGCTTGCTACAACTATTGGGGGATAGTTATATTCGTCGTGGGGGCGGTTGGTTTCCTGCCATTTCACGGATCCGTTTTCGTCAGTGACAAAAACGGATCGGCGAGTCGGTGTGCGTCGGAACTGCGGGCGACAGACAGACAAGAAAGCAAAGCAAATCGAATCACGCTACGACCAAGAGACACGAAGAAGAACAGACAGACAAGATGCCAGCAGCAGCAGCAGCAGGAGCAGGATGCATTGCGACTTTGAAGACAGGAGACAGAGCAGGCGAGAGATGCGGGCGTAACGCCAGGGAGGGCAGTGACAAGTGCGGCACGCATCGCCACTGGATCGCGCCGCCGCCGCGCTGTATCGGCGTCATAAGAGCGGGGACGCAGTGCACGCGCAACGGAGAGAGCACCGCAGTCCCGACGTGCGCCAGCCACCGCGGTACGGAGCGCACGGTGGAGGCGTTGGGCGTGCAGGTGATCGCGCTTCCGCCGTGCTCTAGGGCGGGGTGCCGGCGCGGAATCACTGCTGCCAACGCGCACAACGAGTGCGCGCACCATCAACTTGTTCGCGCGCACCGAGAGCGCCACCAGCAGCGAGTGGCGCTGTTCCGCAAGATCCACGACGCGTATCGCGCGATCCGCCCGCCGCTTGCGCTGGGCGTCCGCGAGCACCCCGCCATCATCCGGGAGATGCAGCGCGTGACGATGCGCGTGTTTCGCCACCTGATTGACTTTGGCGTCGAGCAGACGGAGGAGAATATCCGAGTCGTGGCGGCGATCTATCCGATGCGCGAGGACGCGGTCGTGTTTGAGGAGGACCGCGAGCAGCACGAGTTGTGGAACCGCTTTCTTGGGCGCGGCGGCGCAGGCGGCGCGGGCGGCGGCGCGCTGCCCAACACGCTCGCGGGCATTGCGATGTCGAGGCAGAGCGTGCACGCGTCCGAGGTCGTGCAGCAGGCAGCGCGCGGCATGGACTTCCTCTTGAAGGTCAAGATCCCGTCGGGGTGGGACGACGAGTCCAAGGTGCTCGGCGAGTTGAAGGCGCTGTGGGCGGGCGAGGAGCACACGACGCTGCACGCGGATATGCGCATATGGTGGAACCAGAAATCTTGCTTCAACACGGACGACTACATGTACCGCAAGTTGCTGACGGGTCTGTGGACCTACGTGAAGTCCGAAGAGAACGACGGCGAGCGCCGCGCGGAACTCGAGAAGCGCATGTTCCAGGAGTGCTCCGAGGCGGTGCGCATGTGCTGCCAGGGGCACACCAACCGTCTCGTGAACGTCCTCAGCGGTTTCGTCCCTGGCGTCGAGATCGTGGTGCCGCAACCGAAGGGCGAGATCCTGCAGCAGCAGTTCGCGCTCATCGGCGCCATGGAGGACGTCGAGGACCGCACGCGCCGCGCGAACGAGGTCATCGCGGAACTCGGTCTGACTGCAGAGGAGGCGGCGCCCTGGTTGGAGGCGATCGAGTAAAAAACAAAAAAAAGAAAAAAACATCGTAATGTCTATTTTTCAATTCGCTGCGTTTAGATAAGAGCAGAGCAGATGGCGTCCACACCCCCGCCAAAAAGTAAGGCAACGCTACCCGCAGGCGCTCCTGCGATCGAGGACTACGTAGACAGCAACCTCACTGATTTTCAGAAGGAACAACTGAAGCAGGGGTTTGTGCCAAACGACCGCGCGCGGTTGATACTCGAATACAACCAAAAATACGGAACGAAATACGACCCCGATAACTTGAGGGGATTTTCCGTAAAGGCGCCGGAGGGCGGGCGGAAGCGGAGGAAGATGACTAGGCGCGGGCGCGGGCGCGGGCGCATACACAACAAGAAGACATTGCGCAGACGCAGCAGCAGGTTCAGAAGATCTCGTTCATCATCGTAAAGTCGAAAGCGGGGACGTACGCCTGCAGTTCGTGGTTCCACTGCATAGAGTTGCCGTGCTGTTCGATGAGGCGCGCGAGGCGGTCGGGGTGCCACGTGAGCGCCATCATCTCCTCGAAGATCGCCTCCGTGCGCTTCGTGATGCGCGCCTTGTACTTGGCGTTGAGGCGCTTGACCTCGGCAAGATAATCCTCCAACGACTCACCGTCCTCCTCGTTTGGCAGCGCGTTGCCGTCAAACCAGAAGCTTGTTACCGTCTTTGGAAACTCCTCGGGGTCTGGCAAGTACCCGAGGCGGTTCCAGACGGCGCCTAGAACTACCAAGTTGGGCGGCAGCGGCAGTGGCAGCGACGTCAGGTAGTTGTGCCCGACGCAGATGTCCGTGACCGTCGCGGGCAGCGTGGGGAGGGACGTGAGTTTATTCTCCGACGCGCGCAGCATCTCGAGTCTCGGCGGCAGAGCAGGCAGCGCTTTTATGCCCAAACCGCAGACCGTGAGTCTCTTGAGCGCGGGCGGAAGCGGAGGCAGAGGTCCAGGCGCGGGGTTCTTGCAGAGGTATAGATGGTCAATCTCCGGCGGAAATTCTGTAAACTCGGTTATCTGGTTGCCGTTGACCAACAGCGATGTCAGACCCCGCGGCAAGACAGCAGGCAGGCGCGTCAGGCGGTTCTTACTGGCGTAGAGCGACGTTAGTGTTGCAGGAAGCGCCTCAGGAAGTTCCGTTAGCAGGTTTTCGTCAACCGATAGCATTTCCAAGTTCTCTGGCAGTGCTGCCGGCAACTCGGTGATCTGATTGCGGTCCACGCAGAGGCGCGTAATCGTATGGGGCAGGACCTCCGGCAAGCGCGTCAGGCGGTTGCTCTCGCAGTCGAGCGTGTAGAGGTACGGCGGCAGCGGGTCGGGAAGTCCTGTCAAACGGTTGTTGCCGCACTCCAACGAGATGAGCGTGCGAGGAAGCGCGTCGTAGTCCTCGCCCAGCGTCTCCAGCAAGTTATTCTCGCAGTTCAGCATCCGCAGTCCATCGGGCAGCGGCGGCAGCGTTTTCAGTCCCAGACCCGACAGGTCCAGCAGTTCAAGGTCCACCGCAGGATTCTCGTCGTATTCGTCTTCCCACGACATGATGCGATGGAGCGCCTGCACGTATCCGTCCTCTGCCCTTCGCGCCACGCTGTCTTCAAAATCGTCTTCGTTATCTTCGCCAAACAGCATGGTCAGTCCCATACCTTGCTCTGCACGCTGGTTCACGTTGTCTTCAAAATTGTTTTCGTTGTCTTCGCCAAATAGCACGTTCAGTCCTAAATCTTGGTCTTCCATCATTCTGTTCTGCTGTCATATATTTCACCCCCTACGAAACTCTCGATCCGTTTTCGTAAAGTGTATCTCAAGGAATAATGAGCGCGGACATCATCAACGTCATGCTGACCCTGCGCAACCAGGTCAAGGTCTACCACTGGCAAACCATGTCGTTCAGTCGGCACAAGTCGACGGACGATCTCGTAACCTCGCTGGACGAGAACATTGACAAGTTTGTAGAAGTCTACATGGGCAAACACGGTCCGCCAACGTTTTCCGGGGCAAACATGAAAATCACGGTGCACAACGTGATCGACAAGAAGGCAGCAGAACTTTTGAAGGCGGGAATAGAGTGGTTGACCCGCGATCTTCCGCGATTTTTGAACAAGACGAAAGACACGGACCTCCTGAACATTCGCGACGAGATTCTCGCCGACCTGAATCAGGTGCTGTTTTTGTTCCGCCTCAAATGATGTGATATGAGAATCGCAAAACGGATCCACCGCCGGCGATGGGATGAAAAAGCATAACGCAGGATGTCGTCTACAAGCAACAATACTCGGATGTGGATTGCGCGCGCCATCAAGGATCTCAACATTGACGACAAGACGACAGAGGACCAGGTTGTGGAGAAGATGCTGGATTTGATTGGAGATATCCCGGACGGGTTAATCAACGAGGTAGCGCGCGAAATCTCGCGCTACGCCGTAGACAAGCAGAAGGAACTCAATGACTCCGACTCCGACTCCGACGCCACCGAGAGCGTCGACAGCGCGGGCGAGATCCAGAACGCATACAACGAGATTCACGAGATGCTGAATTCGAACCGCGAACCCACTCAGACCGTGCTCGAGTATTTCCGGAAGTGCCCGCAGACGGCGTTCGAGGTCGATAAGTGGGGGTGGATGCTGCTGCACCACCTCATTACGCGCCGCACGAGTCCGGATCTCATCGAAGCAGTCGCAAAGGAGAATCCGGCAGCGCTGTCCGTGACCGTCGGTGTCGCCGAGCACACGCCCATCCAACTCGCCGCCCGCTGCTGCTGCTCGCTCGACACGATAAAGATACTCTACGACGTAGACCCAACGGCGATACGCATACATGCGCCGAACGGAGACTCGGCACACATGCTGGCGTGCCGCGCCAAAGCGGACATGAACGTGCGCGTGTTCCTGTACGTGAACCGCGACGGACCTGACGAGGACTCTGACGAGGACTCTGACGACGACATGCCGGGTCTCGTCCCCATCTCGCCGCCCGATTCCGACGAGGACGCGGAGCACCAGCAGTCAAATGCGCCTGCTCTCGAACTCGAGGTCGACCAAGACAAGGATTTCGTCACCGAGTTTGTGCGCACTATCGGTATGAAGGAGGCGTATCCGGTCATGGTGATCCTCCTTGCGTGGATCACGATGCTGACGTTCTCGTTGCTCGCGGGTGTGAGAATGATAGTCTAGTCTAAATGTTGAACTCGTCTTCCAGTCCGTAGAATCCCATCGCCGTCAGTTTCGGCGAATTGCGCAGCAGTGATATTTGCTTAGCAGTTCCGGTGTAATCAGTCGCATTGCTCGCTGAATTTTTGCGTTTAGGAGTTGGGGGAGGACTTGTTCGAGGACCCAAGAATTTCGCCACGATGCGCAGGGTGTCTCGCGGGATACCACAGTTCTCGAGCACATACGCGTCGCGGGCAGAAGCGGGCATTCCTACTCCTATGCCACACTTTGGAGCATGACCACCGTCAATGCCGCCCCCACCTGGGCGGCGACGTACATGCCGAGCGTCGCCGTCGGGATCTTGCCCGCGCCCCACGCCCACAGCGAAACCGCGGGGTTGATGTGACCCCCCGAAATCTTGCCAATCAGTCCCTGCACCACTGCAAACGCCGCAACAACGTACGCGACATTGCTGCTGAACGCGATCGTTCCGAAGAAGAGCAGCGACCCCAAAAATTCAGCAATGTACGGGAGCATCTTCGGGTTTATCCTACGAACGGAATTTGTTTTTCCTTTGAGAAATCATTACACACGAATACTTCCCCGAGGGTGCGCTTGATGGGGCAGTCGCGCCGTTCGACGGGCGCTTCGCTCGCGAGTTTGCGGAGCGTCATCGCCTTGCGACTCAGGCGGTGCACGAACGCGCCGTTGCCGCCCTCCATGTTCGGCGCAAAGATATCCACCGAACTGCGCACGCTGCGAATGGGGATGATTCCGATCCGCACCGTCACGCCCGCGCACGGGGAAATCTCGTAGTTGCGCGCGCTCAAATTGCTGTAGAAGTCGAACGTCTCGCCGACTTTTTGGACGCGCCCTCCGTCCTTGACCTCCCATGTTTCAGGACCTTCCAGGCGGAACTCGTTATGATATACGTTCACGATCATGAACTTGCTGCCGAAGCGAATGTAGATCTTTTCAAAGAAGGACATTGCGTCGGTCATGGTAAAATTGTGCGATCCCGTGGGTTTCGTCAAGGTCTGAATGACTGCGTTCGTGTCGCCGTCCATTGCCGCCTTGTCGTCGTCGATGCGCGTGGTTGCGTTGACGGTCAGCAGTTGACCGTTGACCGCGCCCTGGTAGAGTCGCATGGGTCCGTTGAAGGGTGGGATTTTGTAGAGGTTTCCTCCGACGGTCATGATGTAGGGGTCGCCAATGCCGCTGCCGTACGCCATGGCAATTCTGTAGTCTGAATTGCGAACGAAGGTGAATGAGAAGGTGGATACCGTCCCCGCCTTTTTATATGCGTAACCGTCGAATGAATATGTTTGTTGATTGTCGTCAGATCGGTTAATGCCAACCTTTTCCATCCTCGAAAACTGCGGCGCCTCGAACTCTATGTAAATTTCGAATCCATCGGGAATGAAGTTACCGCCAGGATCTACGTATTTGAAGTATATGTCCAACTGC
>Ga0209597_1002531_pt1 | contig 11581 bp, 10 predicted proteins | sample M_140625_MF_Meta_FD_187316 | JGI IMG/M metagenome (GOLD analysis project Ga0209597, IMG submission 187316) | Freshwater microbial communities from Lake Montjoie, Canada to study carbon cycling - M_140625_MF_MetaG (SPAdes) (version 2) | ecosystem: Environmental > Aquatic > Freshwater > Lake...
GGCCGCGGGCGGCAAGGGTACACGCGGCGGCCAGCCCTCCTAATCCACCGCCTATAATCACGACAGGGTTTGTTTCGGATGATTTCATTTTTCTTAAGCGCTTATTTTAGAGGGAGGTACAGTCCAGCCCATTCGGACTAAATCGACAAGGGCACCGAGCCGCTTTTTCCAAGTCCCCGAGTGCAGCAGCGTGATTGCCGCCGCGATCAACTCCGGTTGCGGTGTCGCGGAATCCAAATGTGGAGTCATGCCGCCACGGCGAGTTTGGATCACTTTGATACGGGTGAGTTCCAAGAGTCCAGCAGCCCCGCGGGTCACGCCATAGCCGCTTTCACCGCGACCGCCGAAGGGAACTCTTGGGTCAGCGCTCGGAGCGATTAGATCGTTGATGGAAACAAGCCCTGAATGAATGCGTTGGGCGAGTCGCTTTGCTTCGTCGTGGTCACGACTAAAAATGGAGGCTCCTAGTGCAAAGCCACATGCTGAGGCAGCTCCCAACGCCGCCTCGTCAGATTCTATGGCCATAAAACCAATGATTGGGAAAAAGATATCCTCGCAAAAAAGACGCATCGATGGATTTGCTCCATTAAAAACGACTGGCAGGTCTATCGATCCATCTGCTTTGAGGCCACCCAGTAAGAATCTTGCACCTTTGATTTTCGCATCCAAAAGCATTTCTCGTAGCACGGCCTTCTGTATCTCGGGGAGGTCTAAGGAAAAAGGAGTCGACTGAACCTCTTTGAGTTTATTCAGGAGAAGAACCTCGAGAGCCTCTGCAACCCCTTGTGCCACAAACACTCGGCGCGGAGACATGCAGGTTTTGCCCTCATTCAGCATCATTCCAAACTTTAGAGCGCTCGCGGTTCGTTCTAGATCAGCATCGGCGCGAACGAAAACTGCGTCGCAACCTGAAAGTTCGACAACCGCCGGAATGGTACGTTCGGCCAATGCGCGGAGAACGCTACGGCCGTTCTCAGCGCCACCGGTAAAGATGACTTTATCAACGGCGCTCGAGACCAGAGCCTTGCCGGCATCTACCGTATCTGGAAGAATTTGTAAAACATCCTCTGGAAGTCCCGCCGATTTCAGCAGTTCTGCAAGCCCTTGTGCCGCCGGCGCGCAACCGAGCGCAGGCTTCCAGAGCACCGCATTTCCGGCTACCAGCGCTTGAAGGACTTGCGTGCCGCCAAGAAAAAGCGGGTAGTTTGAGGGCGAGATGATGGCAACTAGACCCATTGGCTCCCGTCGTAATTCGGTTTGGACACCGCTCAGCCAAAGGGGGCGGTGTGCAGATCCCAAAACCCGTGTTTGCAGTAGTTTTGTAGCATCACGTTCTAGAAATCGACAGGCCTCTAATAGAGGGAGAACTTCCGAAACTAGAACCTCTTGTACTGGGTGGGAGTCGGAGGCCGCTAGTTTTGCCAATTCTGAGGCATATTCTGCTAGAGCGTGCCTGAACCTGCGTATGAGTCGCAAGCGATTGCCTATAAGTGACTTACTCCAAATCAAGCTGGCTCGGCGTGCCGCTGGCAATTCTCTGCGCTCGAGTGAAAAATCAGTGAACGCAGGCCGCGGGTTCATAGCGAGTTAGTTCCGAACCAGTACAAGCGCCAGCCGCTCGGGTTCCAAGGACGCGTTAAAGGCGTATGTGGAAAGCCCCTCGGAGAGCGCTCTCCCCGCAAGTCGACGCCCCGCTTGGATGAATACTCCGCGGTCCCCCCGGACGCGAAGCGCTCCCTCAACGGGACGCCGACTTGCGAGGAACGCGCAAGAGCAGTCATAGAATGCAAAGAAAAAGTGAGGTACAATGGTAACCATAAAGTGAGATGGCTAGCAATGGGAGCTGGCTTGGAAAGCCACTTTGGCGGCGACTGGTTCGCTGCGTTGTGTCGGATTTTCTACCCAAGATGGAGCGCTAGATTCCTCCGGATACGGTACGCTGAACTCTTCGCAAATGAGTTTTGCTGTGATCCGGGCGCCCTCGTAAATAACAGGAAGACCGCTTCCAGGATGAGTGCCACCGCCAGCGAGGTACACACCATCCAAGTCTGCGAACCTGTTTCCTGGACGGAAATGGAGCATCTGCGTGAGTGAATGGGCGAGGTTGAATGTGGCCCCAAGATGAATGGAGTAAGAATGCTCCCAATCATCGGGCGTCACGCTTTTCTCAAAACAAATTCTAGACTTTAGCCCTTCAAAACCAGCCGCTTCTGCCTTGTCTAAAAGAAGCTCCCTAAACTTGGACTTCTTCTCCGACCAGTTAATGTTTGGGGTGCGGTGCGGAACCGGTGCGAGCAGATAAATAGTGCTGTGCCCTTGAGGCGCAAGACTCGGATCCGTGACACAGGCGTTTTGTACGTAGAAAGAAGGCGCGGTTGGCAGCACCTTTAAATCCTCGATTTCCCGCAGGTTTTTGCGGTACTCCTGCGAGATTTGAATGGTGTGATGGGGCATTTCCGGAAACTCACCCTTCACGCCGAGGTACAGCATGAACGTGGAACAGGAATAATCCTTCTGGTCCAACTTCTTGTTGGTCCACTTATCGCGCAGGGAATCAGGCACCAGAGTGCGCATGGCGTGGGCGAAATCCGCGTTGATCACCAAGGCATTCGAGGCATAGCGCCCAGCATTGGTGCGAACGGCGACCACTTTTTTCCCCACAAATTCTAAAGACTCCACCGTCTCGTTGAGACGCACATCCACGCCTAGTCGCTTCGCAACCCGCTCCATGGCCCTGCTGACTTCCCCGCAGCCGCCCACTGGATGCCACACTCCGTAGTCGTATTCCAAGTAGCTCAAAATACTAAACAAACTTGGACAACGAAATGGGGACATCCCCAAATATTTGCTTTGGAAGCTAAACGCCAGTCGTACCCGCTCATCTGAGAAGAACTTGTGAAGATAGTCATCTACCGATTCCCAAGGACGGATGTGTTGAACCGAAGCTAAAACCTCTTTAGCCAGTAGACTGGACCAGCCCAGAAAAGGCCTCTCCAAGCAACTGCGTATGCTTCTAAATTTTTCTCGGTTGTCCGCTATAAACCTTCTGAAGCCGCCCGCATCCTTCGGGCACAGCTTGGCAATTTGCGCCTCCATCAGGACCGGATCAGCCGTGGCATCTATTTGACCACCCATGCCAAATTGGACGCGGTACTGCGGGTCGAGGCGTACCATCTCGACTTCATCTCGCAGCGTGGTTCCAGCTGCCTGCATGATTTCATTTAAGATCTTTGGGTAGAGAAAGAAGGTCGGCCCCAGATCGAAACGAAAGCCTTCCTCTTCAATGGAGGAAGTTCGCCCGCCAACGGTGTGCATTTTTTCAAGCACCGTTACCTTGAAGCCAGCGGCGCCCAGAAGAATAGCCGAGGCAAGGCCTCCAGGGCCTGCTCCAATAATTACGATCTCTTTGGGCATAAATTATTTAAATGTAGGACGCAAAATCCTTCTATTAGCCCATTTAAAGGGGCGTCTTCAAGCCGCAGGCTCTCGCAACGCACCAACCCCGGGCCGCTTCGAACAAAGTGAACAGACCACTGCTAATTAAAAGAATCATTGGGACAGTGTGCTCGCGCAGTAAAAACGCACTTACGAGGCAAACGACTCCGCAGAGGCCACGAACGACGCGACCGGAGGTGCCAATATTTGGATTGAAGAAGCGCATGGAGGACACGTAACAAGGCCAAATTCTGTCTGAGTGTTGAGGTAGTGTCGAGGGTTATTCTAGGTTTTACGAGATAAAATTAGGATATCGCTTGTATTTTGGGACGGGTTGTCCACATTTGAAGCATGGACACCGTATCCATCCAAACTGTGTCTAAGCGTACTGGCCTGAGCGCGCATGCCATTCGTGCGTGGGAGCGCCGCTACAGAGCGATAGAGCCTGCGCGCTCTCCTGGGCGGCACCGGATGTACTCCGAGGTCGAGGTCGAAAGACTGAAGCTCTTGGCGAATGCAGTGAGAGGTGGGCGGTTGATTAGTAGATTGGTTCATTTAGATAATGCGGAACTCCGTCTCTTAGAATCGTTTAACTCCTCTGATTCTAAGGGAGTCAGCGCTTCAGAGGGCGGCTCGGGGGCGCACGAAAGGCCTGAATCCCTTCGTTTGGATGATGGGCTAGCTGCTGTGGAAACTTTTGACACTAAAGCACTTGAGCATTTTTTTCAAAATGCCCAAATCAAACTGGGCGACCAAGGATTGCTTCGTAATGTGTTGGCTCCCATGGCGCGCCAAGTGGGCGATCGGTGGCGCTCCGGCGCACTAACCGCAGCTCAGGAGCATTTTTTTACCATGATAGCTAAGCTGTTCGCGTGGAATTTGACGCGGCAGTATCATTTGGACTCAAGGGCGCCGAAAATAGTGGTGGGAACGCCGGCGGGTCAGATTCATGACCTCGGTGCGGTGATTGTAGCGGCGACTGCGGCGAATGCGGGATGGCGGGTGGCCTTGGTGGGCGCAAGCCTTCCCGCGTTTGAACTGGCTGGGGCTGTCCAGTCTTTCGGCGCGTCCGCGCTGGCGCTGAGCATTGTCTATCCAGACGATGATCCGCTTTTGACCCACGAATTGGTTGGGTTGGGACGCCTCTTGCCGGAACACGTCCGAGTATTTGCTGGGGGTCGCGCGGCTGGGTTTTATGCACCTTCTTTGGAAGCTCTTGGGGCGAAGCTGCTGGGTTCCTTGGAGGAATTGGACATTGAATTGGATGCGATGCGGCGCAGGCCTCGGCACTCCTGAGCAACTTTCTTAAATGCCAAAATTATTGACCCAAAGGATGCGGCGCCTCGAGGCGAGGGAATGGATTCCCTTGCCGCTTAAGGAAGTGCACACCTTCTTTTCTGAGGCACAGAATCTAGAAAAGATAACTCCGCCGGAAGTGGGTTTCACGATTCTGAGTCCTCTCCCGATTGTGATGCGGGTGGGCGCGTTGATTCAGTACCGTGTGAAACTCTTCGGGTTTCCGATGCGCTGGAGTTCCGAAATAACAGCCTGGAATCCTCCGCACGATTTTACGGATGATCAAGTGCGAGGGCCGTACGCAGTCTGGTCGCACACCCACTCCTTTTGTGAGGAGAACGGGGGAACGCTAGTTTCGGATTCTGTGAAGTACGCGGTGCCTTTCAGCTGGCTGCCAGGAGTGGCTCTGGTGGAGCGGTTTTTGGTGAGGCCGGAGCTCAGGCGGATTTTCGAGTATCGAAAAGTGGCGTTGCGCCAACACTTTAGTTTGAAGGATTTGGATGAGCACCACGGTAGCCTTATTTTCTCATGATAATGAAAATTAAAAGCGCTGAGAGACTCGCACACAAAAGCGCTCGCACCGCCTCGTGTTCCATGAGGTTTTTTTTGCGAATCCTTATTTTTTCAGATCGCTCAGTTTCAGTCTCCCCGCCAATCATAACCCACGCAATCCGTCATGAATGAAATCAACCGCTCGCATCCGCCGATAAGCCATTTAACTAATGCCTACAGCGATCGCACCTTCCCGCCTTTCAGCCTTAGCCGTCTTTTGAAAACGGTGTTCAGCCCGGTGGGTGGTGAGAAGGTGTGCATCTTAATTGATCTGCCCCAACTCGCTCTGATGAAAGACTTTGGTTTTTTGTCGCACCCAGAGTTGTCCATCCAGCGCTACGCCTACGAGGTGTTTTACGAAGGCCTGCGCGAAGGCGTTTTAGAGGAGTTGGGGATGCACGGGGCGGAGATGTTTGCGTACGAACTCACTGGCGGTAGCAATCTGGATTTGCCGGATACATGCGTCTCCGTGACGGGCGAAACGGTTTCATTCCGTGACGTGATTTACAGCCAGTATAACTTAGTTTTATGCGTTTCGACTTACTCCGCTACAGCGCCGTTGACGGCTTCTGCGAAAGAGTTCGGTTTCCGTGGAGCGACGTTGCACGGGCTAAACGAGACCATTTTGCGCACCGGTTTATCGGTGGATTACAACAAGGTGAGCGTTTTAGCCGAGCGCTTTCGGCAGGGTTTAACTCGCGCAGATCGTGTTGAAATTGATTTTGTTGCGGAAGGCCATTCTGCAATGTTGCGTTTGGAACTTGGGCGCCAGGAGGCTCAGAAAAGCCACGGGATTTGTCCCGGTACCGAGCCCGATGTCGCAAATTTACCCGCGGGAGAAGTCTACTTCGTGCCGGTGACGGCCGAGGGCGAGTTTCCCATGAAGTACGAAGATGGGACGGTGGGGATGATGACGGTCAAAGAGGGGCGTATCGTGCAATCGCGTCTACTGCGTGGAAGCGCTGCGGTGATCGCCGCGCACAACGAGAAGCTTGAGTTTGATCCGGTAACTGGAGAATTGGGTGAGCTGGGATTTGGCACTCAGGAATTACCTCCTAGTGGCCGGGACATTCAGGACGAAAAAATCCTTGGAACTTTGCATGTGGCCACCGGTCGCAGTGATCATCTTGGGGGGAAATTGACGCCTGATCGTTTTGCCAACCGGCTGAATGCCACGCACGACGACGTGTTGTTTAGTTCGACGAAAACTCCCCAGATTAGCGTTCCCGAGGTGCGCGTGTACCGCGATGGGGAAGTGCACGTGGTGATTGAAAACTATCTGCCATCTGCGTACGTACGTGACTTAATGGCAGGAAGGTAAGGGTCGTATTCGAATCGGCGCGCAAAGACTGGGGCGCGCCGATTCGCTCGCATGCTATTTGGAAGAGGAGCGCAATGAATTCGGGTTTTTTAGACAAACTCATCGAACGCATCGGGCGTGTTCGTCCCCAAGATTTGGAGTCCTATTTAACTCGTTTGGCCGACGAGAAGGGCTTCCTTGAAACGATCTTTAACGCCATTCATGAGGGCGTGATTGTTACCGATTTGCAGGGGCGCGTGAGCTATTTAAACCGTGGAGCTTGCGAGCTTTTGGGGTTAGATCGAGAGCAGTCGATGGGCCGTCCTGTGCGGGAGTGTCTGCGCGGAATTGCTTGGGAGCAACTACTTGGCTTGGGCAAGGTGGTCTCGCGCGACGTCGAAGTGTTTTATCCACAGCACCGCTTTTTGAATTTCTACGTCGAGCCGATGTTTTTGGAAAAACCTGCGGCAAAGCATCTTGCAGGAGGGTTTGAGCGTGAGCCTGTCGGTTTCGCTGTGATCCTGCGGGACATCACCGAGCACCGTCGTTCCACGGAGGAGACCATTCATAGTGAACGCCTCTCAGCGTTGACCCTTTTAGCGGCGGGAGTTGCCCATGAGATCGGAAATCCGCTCAATTCGTTAAATATTCACATGCAACTGCTCGAGAGGAAATTGCGCAGGTTGCCGGAGGATTCGCGCGGTGATCTCCAAGATTTGCTGGCCGTGGCGAAGGGGGAGGTCGAGCGTTTGGATGCGATTGTGCAGCAGTTTTTGGGGGCGATCCGTCCGGCGCACTTGGAGGTGGGATTGGAGAACATCAACTCACTGATTAGTGAGTCGGTGGAGTTTCTTTCGCCTGAGATCAGCGACCGCGAGGTGCAGGTGGAGCAGCGCCTGCGAAAGGATCTTCCTCTAGCAGTTGTGGATAAGACGCAGATTAAACAGGCGTTTTTTAACATCATTAAAAACGCAGTCCAAGCGATGCGTCGTGGTGGGGTGCTGCGGATTGAGAGTGAGCTGGAAAATCCTTACATCCGAATCACATTTTTAGACACTGGCGGAGGCATCGCAGCCGCGAACATGAGCAAGATTTTCGAGCCCTACTTTACGACCAAACAGACGGGCTCGGGGCTTGGACTTTTAATCGTGCGCAGGATTGTGCGGGAGCACGGCGGGGAGATCGATCTGGTGTCCCACGATGGACAAGGTCTGGAATTCACGGTGCGCCTTCCACTACGCGATCAGCGCGCACGTTTGCTGCCATCTTCAGCGTAGGGCGCAATAAATGTGAGCTGCATCCCCCTGCAAGTTCCCATTTACCTTTACACCCTCTCGCCCGCTCACCCTAGATCCTATCAAACTATGTCAACCATTCAAGAGTCACAGATCCTCGAAAAACTCGCTGGGGTGAGATACCCTGGATTCTCTCGGGACATTGTGTCCTTTGGGTTAGTCAAAAAAGTAGAAATTGCTGGGGGAGCGGTGAGCGTGCAGTTGGCGGTGACGACTGCAGATTTAAAAGTGCCTCAACAGATTAAGGAAGAGAGCGAGGGGTTGCTGCGGAGTTTGCCAGGTGTAGATTCTGTGGTGGTAAAAGTTGATGTGCAGGCACCTGCACAGCCCGCAGCAGTGACTGGCGCTACGGGAGCTGCCGCTTCAGCCGCCTCGAGGGTAGAGGGAGTAAAGCACATCATTGCCGTCGCCAGTGGGAAGGGCGGAGTCGGGAAGAGCACGGTGGCGGCGAATCTCGCGGTGGCGCTAGATCGCAGCGGAGCGAGCGTTGGACTGTGTGATTGCGACCTTTATGGACCGAGCATCGGGCTGATGTTCGGCACCCAGCAGCGGCCATTTGCGGATGCTGAAACAGGGAAAATACAGCCTGTGGAGCGCTACGGATTACGTCTCATGAGCATGGGCTTTTTGTTGGATGACGGCGCGCCTGCGGTGCTGCGCGGACCGATGGTCACAAAATACACGCAGCAATTTTTACGACAGGTGGATTGGGGCGACCTCGATTATCTCGTGCTGGATTTACCTCCGGGCACCGGTGACATTCAATTAACTATTGTACAGACAGTTGCATTGGACGGGGCGCTCATTGTAACCACTCCCCAGGAAGTTGCCCTGATAGATGCTCGCAAAGCCGTTAGCATGTTCCACAAGGTGAATGTCCCTGTTCTCGGTATCGTGGAGAACATGAGTTACTTCCTTTGTCCTTCGGATTCCGTGCGGTATGATATTTTTGGAACGGGCGGTGGTCAGCGCGAGGCAGAGCGGTTAGGGGTGCCGCTCTTGGCGCAGATCCCGATTGATATTGCCACTCGCGAGGCTGGGGACAGGGGACTGCCCGTGACTGGGGCGGTTCCTGAAGGAGAGATTGCGGCGAGTTTTATGGGGTTGGCGAATTCTTTGCGCAGCGTGCTGGATAAGTCTGCAATTGGGACTTAAACTCTGCGGAGTTTCTCTCTGAAGCCACCCCTTTATGAGTTCCACCACCTCCCCCCAAGCTCCTGCTAAGCTCTCGTCTGAAGGCCACAACGCCGACCTCGTTAAGGATTCGCCCCTTTATCGTGAATTTCTTGCTGAGCGTGATGAGATCCTGCGCCACAAGTGGATAGAGAGCGAAAAGGCGGGCCACGACATAGGCTTTGAAAAGGCGCTTTTAGATTGGGTTTTGCGATATCGCTCAAACTGGAGACTGCAGCGCCACCAAGACGCAGGTTTAAGTCCCTTAATTTAGAGAGTTCAGTCATCCCAAAAACGTTGTCCACCCAACCCGTGTCTGTCACCTTAGCCGCTCCAGCATCAACGCCTCCCAACAATGCTTTTGCTGTATTGGATGCTGGGGCAATCCACCGCGCTCTGGAGGGAATGGCACTTGAGATCCTGAAGCGACATCCAGAGCCAGAACAATTGGCGCTCATTGGGATTCCTTCACGCGGGGTTGAGATCGCAGCGCGCCTTGGGAAGTTCATCGAGGCTGCAACGGGGCGCAGACCCTTTTGTGGAGCGATAGATATTTCCATGCACCGCGATGATATCGGTGCACGAAACTTACTTTTCGCAGTACAACCTTCTCACCTGCCTGCTCAACTTGCAAATGGCGCTCTAATTTTGGTCGATGATGTGTTGCAGTCTGGCCGCACCTGCCGGGCCGCTTTGGATGCGCTCTCAAGTTTCGGTCGCCCCAGTCGCATCGAGTACGCGGTGTTAGTGGATCGTGGAATGCGAGAATTGCCTATCGCGGCAGATTACGTGGGCAAGGTGATGGAGGTTGGCGCTGACGAGCGAGTATTTGTGCGTTTGCCGCCGCAAGATCACCTGGAGGGAGTGTGGCTTGAGCGTGTGACTCGGGCGCCCCGCCGTACCGGCCTTGTTTCAAGATGAACCCGCCCGAGTTCTCATCACCTGTTATCCCAACGGAGCCAGTGCGTTGGATTCACAAGGATCTGACTGGATTGCAAGCGCTCACGAAGGTGGAGCTGACGCTGTTGCTGGATACGGCGGCCGCCTTCAAGTCTGTCGGAACGCGGCACATCAAGAAGGTACCTGCTTTGCGTGGCAAAACGCTGGTGAATTTTTTTGTCGAGCCTTCGACGCGTACGCGGATTTCTTTTGAACTGGCAGCGGAGCGTTTGAGCGCTGATGTGATCAATATGAGTGCAACGGCGTCCAGTCTGACCAAGGGTGAGACGCTTAAAGATACCGCGTTAAACCTGCAAGCGCTTCATGCTGATATGATTGTGTTGCGCCATAGTTCGGCTGGGGCGGCGCAGTTTCTGGCTGAGCGACTGGATGCCAGTGTGGTGAACGCCGGCGATGGCGCGCACGAGCATCCCACTCAGGCTTTGTTGGACGCGTTTACGATTCGCGAGCACAAGGGGCGGATCGAGGGCCTCCACGTGGCGATTGTCGGCGATATATTGTTCTCTCGCGTAGCACGTTCCGATATTTTTGCACTCACGCGGCTTGGGGCGAAGGTGACATTAGTCGGTCCAAGCACGCTAGTTCCAGCGGAGCTCAAACGGCTTGGGGTCTCGATCTCGCATAATCTTGACGAGCTTCTGCCGGAGTTGGACGTTATCAACCTGCTTCGCATTCAGCATGAGCGTCAGCGCAAAGAGTATTTTCCAAGTCTGGGCGAATACACTTCCTTATTTGGATTATCCAAGGCTCGGGCTGCGCGCTTGAAGGCGGACTGTTTAGTAATGCATCCCGGCCCCATCAATCGTGGGGTGGAAATTGACAGCGACGTGGCGGACTCTTCGCGGAGCGTGATTCTCCAGCAGGTTACCAACGGACTTGCCGTTCGCATGGCGGTTCTTTATCTGTGCAACGCCGCACGTTCGGGTGAGTGGGTGTCATAGTCTACATAGTAAATTTTTATGTCGAAAACGCTGTGGCTTAAAAACGGGCGGGTGATCGACCCTGCAAACCATCGCGACGCCGTTGGAGACGTGCTCATTGTAGACGGACGGATCGCAGACGCTGGGGTTGAGGTTCCTCACGAGGCAGAGGTTGTCGACTGCACGGGCTTGGTTGTGGCACCGGGGTTGGTGGATTTGCACGTGCATTTTCGCGAGCCGGGACAGTCCGCAAAGGAGACCATTGCCTCGGGTGCGCGGGCGGCTGCGGCCGGGGGATTTACGACTGTGGTTTGTATGCCGAACACGATGCCGTCCTTGGACAGCGCATCGGCTGTGGCGTGGCTTTTGGAGAAGGTACGAGCGGAGGCGTGTGTGCGCGTGCATGCGACTGGGGCGCTGAGCAAAGGGATATCGGGCGAAGAAATGGCGCCGATAGGAGCTTTGAAAAAGGCAGGAGTTGTGGCGCTTACTGATGACGGGCGCTGCATTCAAAATCACGAACTCATGCGGCGCGCTTTGGAATACGCGAAGATGTTCGGCCTGACGGTGATGGATCACTGTCAGGATTATTCACTTGTGGGCAAGGGGGTTATGCATGAGGGCTACTGGAGCACAGTGCTTGGGTTGCC
>Ga0209597_1002532_pt1 | contig 11578 bp, 9 predicted proteins | sample M_140625_MF_Meta_FD_187316 | JGI IMG/M metagenome (GOLD analysis project Ga0209597, IMG submission 187316) | Freshwater microbial communities from Lake Montjoie, Canada to study carbon cycling - M_140625_MF_MetaG (SPAdes) (version 2) | ecosystem: Environmental > Aquatic > Freshwater > Lake...
ATCGCCAATATGGCTTCACCGCTTCTTCCTCAGCAAATCCGCGACGCGTTGGTCGGACTCGACGGGTGGGAGTATGATGGGGTTAAAGTGTCGAAAGTCTTTAAGCTAAAGGATTTTCCGGCCGCCTTGGTCTTCACGAATCGCGTCGGGGCGGTGGCAGAGCAAATGAATCATCACCCCGACATCCATCTTTGTTGGAATGTGGTGACTTTGGTCCTCACCACGCACGATGCGGGGGTAAAGGTGACAGCGCGGGATATCGCCCTGGCCCACGCGCTCCAAGCGATTCCCTTATCTGACTGAGTTTCGGCTCCTTTCGTTGGGCACTTAGCCTTGAGCGATAAGCCCTCCGGCTTGGGTGGGTCGGCATAGCTTGAAGGAATGGGCCGCTGGCTTGTCCGTAGCAGCCCGCTTGCCGAATTGACGCGGTCCCTTGAGCTTGTATTAGAAAGGGATGCCGCTGACCACCCGCCCCTGGATTGTCGCCGTCCTTCTTGGTTTGCTGACCATCTTGCCGGCATCGGGTAGCGCAGAGATTACGACCGAAGACGTGAAGGCCTCTGAGGGCTACGAGGTAAAGGCGGACCAGGTCGAGAAGCCCGCCCACGCCGCTTACCCCCGTCCGTTTTCTCGGCCTGGTTCGATGGGGAAAGATTACGATACCTGGCGTGAGGCCAAAGGCCCGGACATCGGCGAGACGGCCGTGGATATCAGGCGCTTGCCGTCGCGCGTCGATAACTCCACCCGTCCGCAGTTCCCTCCCATTTACAAACAGAAAGGTGGCGCCTGTGGTCAGTTCACGTCGATCGCCTCAATCTTCACCTACGAAATGAACCTCCTGAACGGTACCGAGGCCAGCACCGAGGCCACGCAATTCCCTGCGGATTTCTCCTGGAACATGTGCAACGCGGCCAATAGTGCGCAAGGCTCGGAAGCGTATCACGGTTGGGAAACGGCCAAGCATATCGGAATCCCCACCGTCAAATCCTACGGCCGCGTGGAGGCAGACAAAGACAAAATCGGCACGTGGGCGAATGGTTACGCCATCTGGCGCGAGGCCATGGAGTATCGCGTGGCTGGCTATCGCTACACCCCGACCGCCACCGTCTCCCAGATCAACGAAGCCCGCGGTTGGCTCTTCGACCGCAACCAACCCAAACCCGGTAAAGAATCCATCGGCGGATTGTTGGCGCTGGACGGACGCATGGGTGAGCTTAAAAAGGTCACGCGGACGATTCCCGAAGGCGATTACCTGGCGGGCGACGACGTCTGGATTCACTGGGGGCCAAGTGGTTTCGGGCACGGTATCACATGTGTGGGCTATGATGACCAGGTCGGGTTTGATGTGAATGGTGACGGTAAGATCACCAACGACATCGATATCAACGGCGATGGTAAAGTCACCCTCGCTGACCACGAGCGCGGGGCTTTCATCGTGGTCAACTCATGGGGCAAAACCTGGTCGAAAGATGGTAAAATTTACCTGCTCTACAGCGCGATGGTCGATCCCACTTGGGAACGCGGCAACTACCTCGGACGGATCGAGGTATCCCGGCACATTCCCCGCTGCACCTTAAAAGTGAAGCTCGCCTGCAATAAGCGCTCCGACCTGCGGGTGACCATCGGCATCGCCGGCGACAAAGACGCCACGAAACCCGAGTATGAACTCGCTCCGCAATTCCTCAATGGCTGGCCGCTCTTTGGTAAGCCCAAGAATAACGTGGGCGAAGTCCCGCTCGCTGGCCCGGGGGATGAAAGCCCGCTCGAAGTCGGCGTAGACCTTACGCCCCTACTCAGTAAGTTGGGCTCGAAGTCCGCGGGGGAAGGCCGTCTCTTCCTCAGCTTCAGTTCCGCCGAAAAAAGCGACGCCACCGGCATGCTCCACGCCTGTGCCATCCGCCATTACGATGACAAAGGCGCCTTCGTCCGCGAGTCCCTCGTGAACGTTCAAGAGGGCACCTTCGGCAAAAACACCCTCACGCTCACCACAGTCCTTCCCCTGCAGCGCTGACCAATGACCTAGTTGCCTTCTTGTTCAAGGCGCCGGAGGTATTAGATCGGCAGATTAAGCCCGTAGAGTGGCTCCATCTTGTCTCAGCTAGTGAGATGCAAGGAAGCAGAGCAGGGGTGGGGATAGGAGGGGAGAAGCGTTAGCTTCCCCTCCATTCCCCCACTCTAGCTCCCTTGGTAGGTAAATATCTAATAGTATTAAGGGCAGGAATTATTTACTCACCTGCCCAAGTTGCGTTTCCTTTCAGTTGAACGTTGCGGGTAGGGATGCGTCTCATAGAAGTCTATTTCATTATGCCTCATCCTAATTATAGAGTAGATCTCTACCCGACTGACGCCCAGATTCGTATTCTTGATTCTTTTGAAATAGTCCAGATTTCAAGAGGTGATAAGCAGAGCTTACTTCTTCTCAGGAGTGGCCATGCTTCTGTCGTTATTGCTAAGGATGAAGTGGCGGGTAAAATTAAGATTAATTGGGCAAACTTCAATGGATACAACGCACTAGGTATTCTAGTGGATTAGAACGGCACGAGCTCCTTGCAGTCCGTCTCGGGAGTGGCAGAGTCTATCTCGTGCCTCGGGCCGTCCTCGAGAACCTCGTGCACGCTTACCCCGAGGAGGCCTTGCAGCTCATAGTCTCAGCGAGCACTACCGGAGGTCCATTAGACCCCTCTGGCTTGCCCTAGGAGGCGGCTGAGGATGATTGACGAGGTTAGGTTGCGGTATGTAATAACGTTATGAAAACACTTTCGAGAGCCATATTCTTGCTGGTCACTGTTTGCATTTCAGGGTGTTCAAAGTCTCCGGAATATAAGCTCAAAGAGCTTTCTGATTCACTGCTTACGAGTTACTATAAATCGGGTAAAAGTAGCACGGGCTCCATCGCTCATCTAAAGAAGTCTGCACTGCTTGGGAATCGGAATGCCCAAGCTGAATACGGAATGTTGCAGGCTCCTGAAGGAGATGACTCTCAGGTTGGCTTAATCGAGGCATTCGCTTGGTTAACAATCGCAGCTAATGACGTTGGCGTTAAGGTCCCTGCTTCAAGAGATTATCCTGCTAGGCGTGTGCAAGCTCAGATGGATGAAGAAGGCGAATATTCCGCCAGAATTAGAGCGGAAATGATTCTCGGAAATGTTAGTCGCAGAATGAACCCAGACTCCGTGAGCAAGGGGAATGAGAGGGCCAGCGTGATTCGTGCGAGCATAGTGAATGAGGTCGAACAGGTTTTAGGTGGGTTTGAGTCTAGTAGATAGCCCACCTCCTGCCGGCCTCCCCCTGGCAGGAAGGCTACCGCCCCGAGTCATTTTATAGGCACGCAGTAGCGACCTCGCTGTTTTCTTACGAAAGCACTCAATTTCAAATAGGGGGCTGGCTACCTCATTAGACCCCTCTGGCTTGCCCTCTGAGGCGAGGGAGGATGATTGTCGATGTTAGGGTGAAGCATGTATTACAACCTTATGAACCTCGCCCCCCGCCCTTGGCTGTCCGCTATCCTGCTCGCTCTCCTGGCGTTCCTGCCTTGGTCGGCTTCTGCAGGGATGACTCCGGAAGAAGTTAAAGCCTTTGAGGGTTACAAAGCGAAGGTCGAGAAGGGCGATGCCTCTGCCCAATTCAGTCTTGGGACTTGCTACTTAGACGGCGCAGGCGTGGCGAAGGACCAGGTCGAGGCGGTCACGTGGTATCGCAAGGCCGCGGCGCAGGGAGATGCCGATGCCCAGAATAATTTAGGAAAATGTTACGCCGATGGCGATGGAGTTCCCCGCGACTTCGTACAAGCGGTCTCGTGGTATCGCAAGGCCGCCGAGCAGGGGCATGCTGGGGCCCAGTTCAACTTGGGGGGCCGCTATTACAACGGCGAAGGCGTGACGAAGGACCAGGTCGAGGGCGTGAAGTGGTATCGCAAGGCCGCCGACCAAGGGCATACCAAGGCCCAATACAATCTTGGGGTTTGCTACGACAACGGCGTAGGCGTGGCGAAGGATGAGGTCGAAGCGGTGAAGTGGTATCGCAAGGCTGCCGACCAAGGGTATGCCCAGGCCCAAAACAACCTAGGGCTTTCCTACGCCACCGGCTCAGGCGTGACGAAGGATGAAATCGAAGCTTACGCCTATTGGAATCTTGCTGGAATAACTCATGAGAAGGCACGCTATAATCTCGCCATCCTCGAAATGAAAATGTCGCCCGATGCCCGTCTCCTCGGACAGCAACGCACGAAGCAGTTGCGGAAAGAAATCGAGGGCCGATCGGAATCTATCGACGACCTTCGGAAAGCCGTTGAGAAGGAGTCGCTCCGCAAGGGGGCTTAGGTTACCTTCGGCTTGCCCATTAGACCCCTCTGGCTTGCCCTCAGAGGCGGGATGCCGGTCCCTTCCGAGGGTTTACTGTAAACAGGTTAAAACGCTCTAGGGGCTTTGTGTTTTAGGAACGCAGGTGTCCTGCCACGCTCACTAGGGAGGGGGTCCAAAAAGATTACTTAGGGGGTGGGGTGTCCGGGCCCTTTGCCGGAAGGAATCTTTTAGGTAACCCAGGGCCTATCGGGTGGCACGTCACTCGAGCTGTTTCCGTCTAAAGGCTTAGGGGCTTTTGCACCGGAATAGTCCGGGACCTTAATGGGACCTTAATCCCGCTGGAAGGGTGTCGCAAGGTATGCGGAATCCCTAGCAAACTCGCAGATTGGGCCAAAAGAGGACTTAGGCCCCTATTTGCAGGGGCTTTAGAATCCGTAAGTCCTTAACTATTAGCCGAAAGTAAAATGGGCCCACCCGGATTTGAACCGGGAACCAAGGAATTATGAGTTCCCTGCTCTAACCATTGAGCTATGGGCCCGTGCGGTGGTTTTAGGCGAAAAGGGGTCGGGAGGGGAAGCGGATTCGCCTGCCCCCGGTCTCAGCAGCCGAAGCGGGCTTCGAAGTCGGAGAGCGTCTGGACGAGCCAAGGGTAGTGAGGTTGGGTGCGGGCGATGGTCTCGTGGCGGATGTCGGCGGGGACGCCGTGCAGGGCTTGCGCAATCGCACCGGCGATGGCGGCGAGGGTGTCGGCGTCGCCGCGAATGGAGCACGCAGCGCGGATGGTCTCTTCGAAGTTCTCGCACTCCGTGGCTAAGGTTACGCAATCCGGCACACAGCCTTGGCAGGTTTCGTTGTAGCGGTGGTTCTTCTGTATGAAGTCCCAAGTCGGCAGCTCAGGGTAGAATCGTTCGGCCGCGGCCCGGACCGCGGCGGGGTCACGGGTTAGCCGGGCTACCCAGATACAGAGCGCGGTGCATTGGGCGCCTTTGATGCCCTCCGGGTGACAGTGCGAAGGCTGGGCCGTGAGCGCCGCGAGCTCCAGGACCTCGGCCTCGCTTTGCGCGACCCAAGCAACCGGCGAGACCCGCATGGCGGCGCCATTGCCGTAGGAGTCCTTATCATAAGTACCGCCCGCGGTGGCCCAGGCATAGAACCCTGATCCCCAGCAGGGGGGCATGGGGGCCGTGGAGCGCTCCGTTCGCCGGACGGCCTCCAAGAGATACGGACGGAAGTCCCGTTGCCCATCCAGCAGGGCTTGGGCAATCGCACCGGTGAGGAGGCCATCGTCCGTCGGGCAGGCACGCTCGGTAAACAAGGGGAAAGCGGGATCGGCGTTCTGGGTGAACTCCAGCACCGACCCAATCGTATCTCCAGCGAGGGCTCCAAGCATGGCCGAAGCCTGTCTTATGGGCTGATAAAAGAAAGCCCCGGTTTGATCGATATAGGCGAAACTCCTTTTCATGGGCCGGGGTTTTATCTATGAACACCTTACCCCAGGTCCAACCCCATGCTTCCCCGTATCCTTTTATTGGCCCTTTCCCTCACCTCCGTTGTCGCCGCCCCGCTGGGCGCTGCCGCCGGCAAGGCCGCCAAGAAGGAGGTCGCCGCCGAAGCGAGCAAACCCAAGGCACCGGCCAAGCCCATTGACCCTCCCGCCGTCGTCCCGATGGTGTCGCCCATCAATGCAATCTGGCACGTCTGGAAGGATAATCAAGGCCGCACCGTCGAGGCGATGTTCTGTGGGCTCGCGGGCGAATTCATCACCCTCCAAACGAAAGACGGGAAGACGTTCCACTTTAATGGTAACGTGCTTTGCCCGGAAGACATCGATTTCGCAAAGACCTGCGCCGTGAAGATGCGCGAGTCCGGTTTCAGCGGCGGTAGTGTCGCGAAGGCCGCCGCCGATATCGACCGCATCGTCGAGTCGGTCCTCGCCGCCAAGGACCAAAAGCCGAACGCACCCGCTACCGACGAACAATTCCTCCGTCGCATCTACATCGATGCCGGCGGTCGCGTCCCGACTGCCGCCGAAGCGACCGCGTTCTTAGATGACCGTTCCGCCGACAAGCGTGCCAAGTTAATCGATAAGCTCGTCTACTCACCGGGTTACTCCCTGCAGATGTTCGACTGGATGGCCGACCTCCTGCGCGTGAAGGATACTTTTAATAAAGGCGTCCCCGCCTTTACCTTCGAAGACTGGCTCAAGACCCGTATCGCGACCAATGCCCCCTGGGATTCCTTGGTGCGCGAAATGCTGACCGCTGATGGCCGCCTCTGCGATAACGGCGCGTCCGGCTTCCTCCTGTTTGACGCGGAAATGCCCCTAGACGGCGTGTCCAACCTGATGACGACGTTCCTGGGCACCAATATGGCTTGTGCCCAGTGCCACGATCACCCGCTGGCCGAATGGAAGCAGCGTGACTTCTACCAGATGGCGGCCTTCTTCGGCGCCACCGACGGCAAGGACGAAGGCATGCAAGCGAAGATCAGAAAGGCGGTGGGCAAGGGCGAAGCTATCCCCAAGGCCGCCGTCAAAAACATCACGAACGTGAACGCCTTCCGCTTAGAAGATACGAATAAGCAGAAGCTCACCTTCCCGAAGGACTATAAATACCAGGATGCTAAGCCGAATTCGCCCGTCTCACCGATACTCATCTCTTGGGAGAAGGCCGACCTGAAGTTACCGATCTATAAAATCGATGTCACGCAGCCGACCCACTTGCGCGATAATTTCGCACAATGGATGACGAGCACACAGAACCCACGCTTCGCGACGAACATTGCGAATCGTCTCTGGAAGAAAGCTTTTGGCCTCGCGGTGCAGGAACCAGTCAACGACATCGACGACCCCAAGAGCTCCAGCAGTCCGGAACTCCTCGCCCACCTCACGCAAGTGATGAAGTCGGCCCGTTTCGACCTACGTGAGTTTCAGCGCGTCCTCTATAACTCGAAGACCTATCAGGCCACGGCCAGCGCTTCGCCCGACCTCAGCCAAGGCCCTTACCTCTTTAATGGCCCGATCATCCGACGGCTGACCGCCGAGCAGGCTTGGGATAGCCTCATCGTGAACGCGGTGGGCGCGAACGCGGACAATATTCTACTCCGCCGAGGCAATGATATCAAAAAGATGGCGTTACCGACCGGCCCGCTCACGGCGGCCGCCCTCATGGAAGTGTATGAAGGTATGAAGACTTCCGGAATGTCCAAGGGTGGGGCAGGGAAGAAGGCCGCCGGCGGTTCGACCGCTGGCTTGGCCAATGGCTATGAAGGCGAGAAGCCGACCACGAAGTTCAACCTACTCTTGGCCCGGGCGAGCGAGTTGCCACAGCCCTCGTCGGAGACCCACTTCCTCCGCGTGTTCGGTCAAGGGGACCGTCTCCTAGCCGACTCCGCGACCAATGACGGTAGCGTGCCGCAGGTGCTTCAGCTGATGAATGGTAACGTCGGACGGCTCGTCTCGGACCTCAAGTCTCACTCTGTTGTCGCCGCCTATGCGGAGAAGACGCGCGAAGCACAGATTTCCTCGCTCTACCTTTCGTACCTCTCCCGTCGACCCAACGCGAAGGAGATGGCTGCCGCCGGCAAAGGGTTGTCAGCTGGGCTGAGCCTTGCCGACGTGGCCTGGGCCCTGGCCAACACCCGTGAATTCCTCTTCGTCCAATGAACCACCCCATCCTCGCTAACCAACTCCGTGATCCGCTCGCTCGCCGTTCTTTCATTGAACGCTGCGCGAAGGTCTCCTTCGGTCTGAGCGTTCTGCCATACTTCAGCCGATTGGCTGAAGCGGCGGAGGCTCCGGGCGCCGCGCCCAATGCCGGCCTCCCAGGTTTCGGTAAAGCCAAGCGCGTGATTTTCATCGAACTCGCCGGGGGCATGTCCCACATCGATACCTTCGACCCGAAGACAGGTGCGAACAAAGGTCCCGCCACGGCGGTCTCGACCAAGGCCGGCTTCCAACTGACCTCTTTCTTACCAGAGACGGTGAAGGTCGCGGACAAGATCGCCGTTGTCCGTAACATGACCGCTAAGGTTGGGGTGCACGCCTCCGCCGCCTACTTAATGCGTACCGGCTTTGAACAGCGCGGCGTCATTCAGCACCCGACGCTGGGCGCTTGGGCGCAGCATATTCTCGGCCCCTCGAGCAAAACCCTCCCTTCCTCGGTTTGTGTCGGCCGTGCTTCTAATCATGGGAATGGTTGGTTCCCAGCCGCCTATTCGCCGCTGCCTATTCAGTCACCCACCGATGGCCTCCAGAACGTCAAAGCCTTGGCCGATGAATCCGTCCAGGCTAAGCGCACCCAGATGCTGACGGAACTGGATGCGGGTTTCGGCAACAAGGCAGCAGACGAAAATGTCAAAGCCTACAACGAATTCTACGACGCGACCTTCCAACTCATGAAGAGCTCGGACCTCAATGCCTTCAATCTCTCCGCCGAGCCCGCTGAGACTAAAGCACGTTATGGCACCTCGCGCTTCGGCCAGGGTTGCCTTCTCGCCCGCCGACTCGTCGAAAATGGCGTCCGTTTTGTAGAAGTTTCACATGGTGGCTGGGATATGCACGCCACTTTGGAAGATCGCATGGGAGATGTCGGCGGCGACTTCGACCGCGTCTTCGCGACGCTTATTCAGGACCTGGATGCGAAGGGCTTACTCGATACCACGCTCGTGGCAGTAACCACGGAGTTCGGTCGCAAGCCGGACTTCTCCGGTGGCGGTCGTGGTCACCACCCCTTGGTCTTCTCAACCGTCCTCGCGGGCGGCGGTATTAAGCGTGGCTACGTCAATGGTGCCAGCGACGCCAAGGGCTATGCGCCCGATGGCGATGGCGTTACCCCTGGTTCGTTGCACGCGACCATCGCGCATGCTGCCGGCCTCCCGGTACAAACCGACATCCTCACGCCTTCTGGACGTCCGATGCAGGTCGGCAACAAGGCGAAGCTGGTCAAGGAACTGTTCGCGTAAGCTAATCCCAAATGGCAGGGAAATCCAAGACGGGGGTATGGCTTCTATTTGCCGTGCTCTTGGCTGGCTCCTGCGAGTGACTCTGACTCGATACCATGGACGACGCTGAACTCCAGCTCTTTGCCTCCACGGTTTTCTTAGGAGAGCCCTTACCGGCCGATTGGCCGGCTTCGTTTGTCATTATCAATGCCTGGGCGACGACCGGTGAGACTTGGCCCTTTGAACGCAATCAGGCGGCGGACGAGGCCTTGCGGCAGGCCCTCGAGCGGGTCGGGCTGCGTCACCATCGCCTAACGGGGGCTTCGGCTGACCTGGTCCATCAGGAGCCCTCCTGGGCGGTGGATATGTCTAAGGAATCCGCGGATGAACTCGCCGACCATTTCCTGCAGGTGGCGTTCTTTGCGGTGGAGCAGGGGACGCTCTTCGTGGTGCCTACAGGGCTGCCGGAGGCGGCAGTCCCCCTCGGGCCATGGTCTGACCGGCTCCGGTAGGTATTTTCGGCTGGAAGGCTAGGGGAGATAGGTGAGACTGCGCCTATCCCCATGAAACGCCTGCTCTCGCTCCTGGCGGCCCTTGCCGCCGTCCTGTCTCTGTCCGCGGCCGATGGCCCTGGCCTCGTCAACGGTAACCCGCCTGACATCAAGACGCTCAAGGTCGGCGATGCCGCTCCTGACTTCGATCTCCCGGGCATCGACGGCAAGAACCACAAGCTCTCCGAGTACACCGGTGGTAAGGCCCTCGTGGTGCTGTTCACTTCCAATCACTGTCCGACCTCGCACAGCATCGAGAAGCGTCTTCAGAAGTTCTACGACGAATACAAGGCCAAGGGCGTAAAGCTCGTGGCGATTAACCCCAACCATCCGGACGGCCTTAGCAAGGACGAGCTCGGTTACGGTGAGTTCGGCGATTCCTTTGCCGAGATGAAGCCTTATGCCGAGAAGAACAAGTGGACCTTCGACTACCTGTACGACGGCGACAAGCAGCTCATCGCCCGCGCCTACGGTTGTTTGGCCACCCCGCACGTCTTCATCTTCGATGCCAATATGAAGCTCCGTTACCAGGGGCGTTTCGATGACTCCCGCTTCTACGACGACTCCACGGTGAAGTCCAAGGATGCCCAGAACGCGGTCGACTCAATCCTCGCAGGCACGCCCGTCGCCATCGAACTCACCAAGCCTATGGGTTGCTCCACCAAGTGGCGCGAAAAGAAGGCCGGCCACGACGCCAAACACGAAGGTTGGGCGAAGACCCCAGTCACCATTGAATCCGTCGATGCGGCTGGCCTCGCCAAGTTGCGCGCTAATCCGACCAACAAGTACCGCCTCATCAACGTCTGGGCTACCTGGTGTGCCCCATGCGTGCAGGAGTTTCCTGACCTCGTCGAGATCTCCCGTCAGTTCGACATGCGCGACTTTGAATTAGTCTCCGTTAGCCTCGATAAGCCGGCCGAGAAGGCCAAGGCCGAAGCCTTTCTCTTCAAGCAAGCCGCGGGGATGAGCAAGAAGGTCGAGAATACCGTGAAGAAAGAAGGCCGCACCACGAATAGCTACCTCTTTACTGGTAGCAACGACGAGCTCACCGCTTCGCTCGACAAGGACATGCCTGGCCCCATTCCGCACACCATCTTAGTCGCCCCGGGCGGCGAGATCGTCTGGCGTCACAATGGCGTCATCAACCGGATGGACGCCGTGAATGCGATTCTCGATCGGATGAATCGCTTCTACGCGCCGACCACGGCCAAGTCGCCAGCCCCCGCTAAGAAGTAAGCCTTAGTGGAACGTGGGTTGGGGTTGGGCGCCGCCTCGTGGTAGGGTTGGCACTGCGTGCCAACCTAGCCTTTGTCAGGAGGGCGCGGCGAAGCCACGCCCCTACCCGCTAACGCGGCGGCACTAGGGTCAGCACGCGGTGCTGACCCTACCCGAGACATGGCTAGTACACATTATCTTTTCATTAGAGGAGTGAGTCTCTAGAAGATACCTGTGAGCGCCCCCCCCATCCTTTTGTCACTCTGCATGCAAGCTATTGTGGTCCTGTTCGCGTGCCGCGTCGCTGGATGGATCGCGGAGCGCTTAGGGCAACCCTCAGTGGTGGGGATGATGATTGCCGGGGTGATGCTAGGGCCGTCTTTATTGGGAGTTTTCTGGCCAGTCGAACAAGTCTGGCTGTTTCCAACGTCGACGCACAACGTACTGAAGTTCTTGGCGGAACTCGGCGTCGGTGGTTATTTATTCTGCGTTGGCCTAGACTTCGATCTGGCGCAAGTTCGCCAGCGTAGCCGCTTGACCCTAGCGGTCGCGGCCGCTGGCGTTATAGTC
>Ga0209597_1002533_pt1 | contig 11576 bp, 6 predicted proteins | sample M_140625_MF_Meta_FD_187316 | JGI IMG/M metagenome (GOLD analysis project Ga0209597, IMG submission 187316) | Freshwater microbial communities from Lake Montjoie, Canada to study carbon cycling - M_140625_MF_MetaG (SPAdes) (version 2) | ecosystem: Environmental > Aquatic > Freshwater > Lake...
ACGTGCCCAAAGGCTGGAACTTCCCTCGCGCCCGCCACCTCCGCGTATCCGTGTCGGCCTTCGTGGAGAATGTGGGGCCATAAAACATAAGACTCAGCGGAAACTCCCTCCCCAAATGAAACGAACCCTCTTCACCCTCGCAGCCCTGCTGCTTACGCCGCTGGCAACCGTTCACGCCGCGGACACCTTCCTCGTCGAAAACGGACAAGCCCGCGCGGAGATCGTGCTCGCGGAAAATCCGGCGCAAGATAAGTCCGGAAAGCTGGTTCTCGTCGAAGACCGCCAGGCCCGAGTGCCCATCGTGATTTATAAGGAGGCGCCGTTGCTGACGCGCTTGGCTGCGGATGAACTGGCGAAATACATAGAGAAGGCAAGCGGTGCCAAGCCGCGTGTGATCGAAGGCTGGCCCGAGCCGATGCCAGAGCGGGCCATCTGGGTGGGTTATCAGAAAGGCTTGGAGAAGCTGTTTCCGGGCGTCGATTTTACATTCCAGCATCCTGAAGAAATTCTTTTTTCGGCCAACGCCAGCCACCTGGTGATTGCCGGTCGCGATCGCTGGGATCCCAGTTGCCTGAGCCTGCCCATAAACCTCATTGAAGGCGGCTTAAGTTCCGGCCCTGGCGCCAGTGCCAAAATGGTTCTCGGCATCCAGCTCGAATACGGCACCGCCAACGCAGTCTATGAGTTCCTGCACCAGCACCTGGGTGTCCGCTGGCTTTGGCCGGGGGAAGTGGAGGTGCCGGAGCAAAGCACCATCGCATTTTCCCCTTTTACCTATCGCTACCATCCTCAAATGCGCGCGCGCATGCAGTTCTTCTGGCATCTCAGTCGAGGCCGAGCCAGTGCGCCCGGCAATGAGGAGAGTAACTGGTATCGCTATAATCACCTCCAGTTGGATTCGCTTCAGACTTTCGCGGGAGAGCACGGCTTTTCCGACTGGTGGGACCGCTTTGGCCAGACGCATCCCGAATACTTCGCCCTGCAGCCCGACGGTACACGCAGCGGATTTCCTGGTCCGATTTACGCGAAGATCTGCGAAAGCAATCCCGCAGTGTGGGAACAGTGGCTGAAGGATGTGGATAAAAGGTTGGAACTAAATCCCACGCAGGTCGCCTTCAGCGCCGCGGCCAACGATAGCTGGGCATCGGGCCACTGTGTGTGTGAAACATGCCGCGCCTGGGATGCGGCGAGCGCGCCGCGCCGGAAGTTCCATTGGCAGGGAGTGAAAGGGGATTATTTCGACGAACACGTGGGACTTGCTGATCGGCAGGTTCGATTTGCCAACACCCTCGCTCGCAGGCTCAAGGAACGCTACCCAAGCCGCCAGCTCTACGTCTCGATCCTTGCCTATGGGCTCTCGCGCCCCGCGCCCGTCTCGGTCAAGCCGGATGATAATGTGATCGTCGGCAGCGTTGCGTGCTTTTTCTCGCACCCAGATGAATTGGATCGCGCGGGTGACAACGAAAAACAAATCGATCAGTTCAAAGCATGGGGCAAGGTCGCCAGCAATCTCTACTGGCGGCCCAATAGCTCAGGCATCGTGCAACGCGGTCTCCCGCTCTCCACGCGGATAATCGCCGACAATTTTCAGGTGCTGAAGGAAGCCAAAGCCATCGGCATCTATGTCGATACGCTCTACCGTTACTGGGGCCTCTGCGGCCCGGCGTATTACCTCACGGGAAGGCTCACGTGGAATCCTGACCAAAGCGCGCAGGAGGTGATGGATGATTACTTCAGTCGCGGATTCGGTCCGGCGGCGGCGGAGATGAAGCAATACATCACGCTGCTCGACGACGCCAGCGGCGCGCATCAGCCCGATCGCACTGGCGTCGATGGCAAAGCCTACCCTTACGATGGCGCAGCGTGGGCCAAAGCCTACCCACCAGCGTTCTTCGAGGCAGCCGAAGCGATTTTTAAGCAAGGGAGAGACAAGGCAAGCGGGGACGAAAAGTTCATCCGCCGCGTGGTCTATCTTGCCTCGGGGCTCGAGTTTCTCAGACTGGAAACAGAGGGCCGCCAGTTGGTCGATGACATCAAAGCCGACAGGAACAAAGCCGCCGCGCTCGAGAAACTGACCACCAACTGGAAACGGATTGAAGCGATGGCGAAGGAATATCCTTTCTCGATCCCGCCCCATTTCCTGACCCAAATCCGCAAGAAACCCGTGGACATCAACCCCGCCGCTTTGAGCGAAGGTAAGCCGCCAGAAAAAACCCAGCGCAAGGATCTGGACATCATTAAGTAAATGAGGCGGGGAATTCACCTATGTTAAGGCTGCGATGATGAAATACATCCTCCCACTTGTTGCCGCCGCGCTCTGCGCACCGATCGCCGTTCTCCGTGCGGCGGGCGCGAATGCAATTTCTAGCAGTTAGTCAAACTGCTGTTCCCGTTCTTTCCCTGATTCGCCATTACCAATTCACCCACTTATGACCACCAAAACCCTCCTCCAGCTCGCTGCAGCCGTCCTGTCGGTATGCGTCAGCTGCGTCCACGCCGAGGACCCCCTGCTCATCGAAAACGGCCAACCGCGCGCGGAGATCGTCATCGCCGAAAAACCGGCACGCATGACGAAGCTGGCGGCGAGGGAGTTGCAGACTTACTTGGAGAGAATTAGCGGAGCGAAGCTGGAGGTCGTCACGGTACCGACGGCGGGGAAGGCGCACATCTTCCTCGGCAAAACTTCACACACGGAGGCATTGAAGCTGGCGACGGACGGGCTGGAGAATGGCGCGTTTCGCATGGCATCGGGCGCAGACTGGCTGGCATTGGTGGGGCCAGATGAGGACTTTGTTCCAATCGAGCCTTGGGGACGGATACGCAGCACGGGGGAGCAGGCGCGGGTGAATGCGGAGTTCGATAAGATCACGGGAGACACGTTTTGGAATCACTTTGGCTACATCTTTGCGCGCTATCACAAAGACCTCGATGTTTGGGATTACGACGACGCTGGAACACTGAATGCGACCTATGAGTTTCTGCGTAGTCTCGGCGTGCGTTGGTTTGCGCCGGGAGAACTCGGCGAGGTAGTGCCGAAGTTGGCGACGATTAAGCTGCCGAAGCTGGACAAGACGGTGAAACCGGATTTCGCCTTGAGGCGGTTCACGTTTTACACGGAGCACACGGGCCTGGGCGATAAAGGGATCTGGATGCTGCGACTGGGCTTGAACCAGGCGCACAAGATCGGCGGCATCTCGCAGATTTGTCACGGCGCGAAGTTTGTCATCATGCGCGAGGAAATGAAGCGGGCGCACCCGGAGATGTATCTACTCACCGGCGGTAAACGCGATACCACGACCAAGGGCAGCGGCTATCCCGACCTCAACTCGCCCCTGTTTTTCGAGAAGCAGCTCAAATACTCGCGTGCCATGTTCGATCACTTCCGCGAGCCGATGCTGAGCATCGACCTCGTGGATGGTTACGGCGGCACGACCTCCGATGATCCGAAGTGGATGGCACAGCTCACGCCCGAGCGCGGTTGGTCGGGCACGATGTCGGATCAGGTCTGGGGCTATGTCAATCGCGTGGCACTGGAGCTTTATAAGACGAACCCGGATCGACTCGTAAGCGGGCTCGCCTACAGCGCTTATAAATTGCCACCGGCGAAGATCGATAAGCTCAGCCCCAACCTCGTGCTCATCGAGACGCGTCAGCGCCAGAGTTTTTGGGATGAAACGAAGCGCAGCGAACACCGCACGCTGCGCACGGATTGGATGAAAAAGCTCACCTCTGGTAAATATCTCACCTGGGACTACAACATCAACGCCCGCCCCGAGCAGGCAGGGCGGCCCGTCGTTTACACCAAGCAAATCGCCAGCGACTTGCGCGAGCTGAAAGGCCAAACGCTTGGCGAGATGATCGAAATCTATGATCACAGTGCCGGGAAGGAGAACAGCTTCGGCTATGACCCTTTAGCGCTGGAGCACCTTAATCTCTACGTCACCTCGCGGCTCTGGTGGGATGCGGATCAAGATCTCGATGCGCTGCTGAGCGACTACTTCACCAGCTACTACGGCCCAGCGGCTAAACAGATGCAGGCCTTCGCTGCGTTCTCCGAGGCTAACTGGATGCACATGGGCCAGGACGGCGCGAAGATCGGCGAAGCGCTTACCTTGCTCGCCGCCGCTCAAGCAGGCGCCGACCCGCAGTCACCCCCCGGACTCCGCATTCAAAAAATCGCCGACCTCGTGAAGCCGTTGCGTACACGGCAACAGCAACTCAGCCGTAAGCACGACACCACGCTCGACTACCGCGTTCTGGAGACGAAGCAGACCGGCGGAAAGCCGCTGCGCGATAAGGCCTTCGATGGTCAGGTACTCAAAGACTACTGGACCGATGTGCGCAGTGCCCCGCTCGTGAAGCTCACTCCAGGAGCCCCGCGACCGACCGCTAACACGACGTTCCAAATCCAACGCGAAGCTAGCATCCTACACATCGGCATCATTTGCCAGGAACCCGACATGCCTGGCGTAAAGATCGCTACCACCACGCCCGACGATCCGACACTTCTTGCAGGCGATCACATCACGTTGCTCATCGAGACTGCGTCAAACAGCTACTACGAGATTGCCATCGATCCCGCGGGTACCGTGTTGGAAATTGACCATGGCAAGGATAGTAAAGGCGTGGCGTGGACCTCCGGCGCGCAGTTCGCCGTGCATCGTGGCGATAAGGAATGGAGCATCGAGATGCGCCTCCCTATCACCGGCGAAGGCTCGCGCATGATCGACCCGCGCAAAGGCATCGACGGCGACCAACCGAGAGATTTGTTCCCCTGGCACTTCAACATCTGTCGCCAGCGCGTACGCGGCACGACCATCGAGCGAACCGCCTTCTCAGCTACCGGTAAGGATGACTTCTATGTACCGGAGCTGTTCGCAAAGCTGTGGGGGAAAGGGAAGTAAGACAGCAATAAAGTCACCCAACCCACTCATTCCATACTATTTATGAAACCTACACTTCCCCTCCTCGCCGCCCTACTGCTCACTCCCCTCGCCTCGCTCCACGCGGCGCCACTTACGATTTTTACCAATGGTAAGATCGTCACCGTGGATGAGTCCTTCTCCATCACCGATGCGATGGCGGTGGATGGCGAGCGTATTGTGGCGCTGGGTGAAAAGGCGAAGGCGCTGGCGGCAGATCATGCAGAGGCGAAGCGCGTGGATCTAGGCGGGCGTATGGTCCTGCCGGGGCTGATGGATTCGCATGCGCATCCAGTCGGCGCGGCGACGATGGAGTTCGATCATCCGGTGCCGAACATCGAGGACATCCCGCAACTCCTCGAGTACATCGCGAGCCGCGCGAAGGCCTTGCCGGAAGGTTCGCTTATCGGGATCGGGCAGGTCTTTATCACGCGACTCAAGGAGCAGCGCTACCCCACGCGTGAGGAATTGGACCGCGTGGCGCCGAAGCATCCCGTGCAGTTCAGCACCGGGCCGGACTCGATGCTGAATTCACTCGCGCTTCAGCTTGCGGGGATTGATCGGAATTTCAAAGTTCCCGAAGGCTCCACGGGCGTGGTTGTCTTCGATGAAAAAGGCGAGCCGACGGGGCTGATGCATGCGTTCAGTCCGAAGATCAACGCGAAGTCGATCAGCAAGAAGCCGGACAGAGCGCAGACACTTGATCTCGTGAAGAAGCTCTTCGCCGATTACAATAGTGTCGGCTTCACGACCATCGCGGATCGCGGTGCGAGCCAGGGTAATATTGACGTGTATCAGGCGCTCCGCGCGGCCAACACGCTGACAGTCCGCCTGCGGCTGTCGCACACCTTTTCCACCGGCAGCTTGTGGCGCACGACGGAGTTGGCTCTGGATGAAATCATCAAGCACCCGCTGACAAAGCCGGACCCGATGCTACAGATCATCGGCACAAAGATCTGGCTTGATGGCGGCATGCTCACTGGCAGCGCGCTGATGCTGGAACCGTGGGGCGTCAGCCGCATCTACGGCATCACGGACAAAGACTATCGCGGCGTGCAGCGCACCCCGAGTGAGCATCTCGCGAAGATGGTCCGTAAGGTCGCGGGCGCGGGCTTGCAGTTCACCGCCCACAGTGTCGGCGATGGCGCGGTGAAGCTGCTGCTCGACACGTATGACGAGGTGAACAAGGACACGACCCTCCGCGAATCGCGCCCGTGCATCACGCATTGCAATTTCATGACGCCCGAAAGCATCGCGCAGGCCGCACGGGTCGGCGCTGTGATTGACATGCAGCCGATCTGGTTTCACCTCGATGGTGCCACGTTGCTGAAGCAATTCGGCAACGACCGCATGAGCCGCTTTCAGCCGCTGCGCGCGCTGTTCGATGCAAAAGTAACCGTCGGCGGCGGCAGCGATCACATGCAGAAAATCGGCAGCCTGCGTTCCATTAATCCCTACAACCCGTGGCTCGGCATGTGGATCGCCGTCGCAAGAAGATGCCGTCACCTTGATACACCTCTGCACCCAGAAGGCGGCCTCACCCGCGAGGAGGCGATCCGGCTCTACACGATCAACAACGCCAAGATTCTATTCCTAGAAAAGGAAGTCGGTTCACTCGAAACCGGCAAACGCGCCGACTTCATCATCCTCGATCGCGACGTGCTCACCTGTCCGCTCGACGATCTCAAGACCACGCAAGTGCGCGAGACGTGGCTGGATGGAAAACCCATCTGGACCGCTGAAACGAACAAGTAGGCCAACTAACAAACCGATGTCTCCACGAACACTCCTCCCACTAATCGCTGTCGCCCTGCTTGGCCTTGGCTCCGTTGCAAGCGCAGCAGACGCTCCCGCTTCGAAGCTCCTTGCTGGTGCTGCGACGAGCAATATCACACCGGAGCTTGGCATCGACATCGTGGGCGGCTTCCTGCCGTTTCCAGCGACTCACATTCATGATGAACTTCAGGCGCGCTGCCTTGTGCTCGACGATGGCAAAACCAAACTCGCCCTCGTCGTTTGCGATCTTCTCGCACTGCATCGCTGCGTGTCGATAGAGGCGCGTAAGCTGATCGAGGATGCGACAGGCATTCCGGCGGCGAACGTGCTGATCTCCGCCACCCACACGCACAGTGCGGGCAATGCGATTGGAGCACCACCGCGCGGCTTCTACTCCGATCATGAACTCACCGACTACCAGCGCTTCGTCGCGCGCCGCATCGCCGATGGTGTGCGCCGCGCGATCAATAACCTGCGGCCTGCGGAGATTGCGTTTGGCACCGTCGAGGTGCCCGAGCATGTCTTCAATCGGCGCTGGTTTATGAAGGAGGGCACGGTGCCGGTGACCCCGTTTGGTGGCACAAAGGACAAGGTGAAGATGAATCCGCCCGCGGGCAGCCCCGATCTCGTCGAGCCCGCTGGCCCGACTGATCCCACCGTCTCCTTCATCGCGCTGCGTGAGCCTGCGGGGCGTCTGATTTCCGTCTTCTCCGCCTACTCGCTGCATTATGTTGGAGGTAGCGGCGAAGGTCACATCTCCGCCGATTACTACGGCATCTATTGTGAGGCCTTAAAGAAGCTCCAGCAAGGAGGCGTGAGCGATCCGCCGTTTGTCGCGATGATGGCCAACGGCACCAGCGGCGACATTAACAACAACAACTTCCGCACGCCGCGCCCGCGCAAGCCGGCCTATGAACAGATGCGCTACGTCGCGGAGGATGTGGCCGGCAAGGTCAACGCAGCGCTCGCGCAAGTGACGTGGAAAGACGGCGCGTCATTGGATGCACGCTATCGCGAACTCAACATCGCCTGGCGCAAAGTGGAGCCCGAACTGCTCGCCTGGGCCAAGGAGACCGAAGCCAAGGCGCTGCGCATTCAAAGCAAAGCCGACATCGCCAGCGTGTATGCCGGGCGCGTGCAGCGCCTCGCCAATGCCAGCCCAGAAACCAAAGCCCCCGTGCAAGTGCTGCGCGTCGGCGATGTCTGCATCGGCACATCGCCCTGCGAGACCTTTGCGGAGACCGGGCTCGAGTTCAAAAAACGCAACCCCCTCGCCCACTCCTTCATGGTCGAACTCGCGAACGGTTACTACGGCTACCTACCAACGCCACGTCACTTTGAACTCGGAGGCTACGAGACCTGGCCCGGCACGAACTATCTCGAACCCCAAGCCTCCGTCAAAATCATGGACGCGCTGCTGGAGATGGCGTCCGAACTCACGGTGAAAAGCAAATAGCAGCGCCCGCTCGCTCATTCACAAAACACACATCACAATCTCATGAAACGCACATTTAACGCCTTGCTCCTCGCTTCGCTAACCGCGCTGCCTGTCTTGGCTGAGCCGCATTTTATCGCTGAGCGGCAGGAGGGGCTCAAGCTGGTCCAAAGCGGGAAGCACGCCGAGGCGGCGGCTTTCTTCGTCAAGCTAGGGGACGCCGCTGCCAAGCCGGAGCAGAAGGCTGATGCGTTATCGCTGGCGGCCCTTGCCACCGCTCGCAACAAACAGATCGAGGCGGCGCTGCAGCTGGCTGACCAGATTCCGATTAAAGCGGAGTCCCACTTTGCGAAGATCCAGATTTACTTGGAGGCGAGGAAGTGGACAGAGCTGCTCAAAGCGACCGATATGCTCGATGCAGCCACCTGGCCGGACAGTTTGATCTATCCCACGCTCATGGCCCGCGCCCGCGCTCACTCCGCCCTCGGCGACATAGACGCTGCGGAGAGTGCTGCCTTGCAGGCGGTCAAGAACACGATCTCTCTCAACCATCAGGCCTCCGCCTGGCATCTGATCGCCCAGAACGCGCAACGCGTCGGGAAAGATGGCAGCAAAGCGCTCGAGGCTTACGCCGAGATGATCCGCCTGCGGCCCAGCGGCGGTGGATTGCAGCGGGCGTTGAGCGAGCGTGCCCGGCTGCTTTCCTCGCTCGGCAGGCATGATGCTGCTCTGACGGACCTCACCGAGCTGGAGAAGAACACCAACAAAGATCCGTATTGGATCTGCACCGCGCTCATGGCCTTCGGAGAGGTCCAACGCGACATGGGCGACCAAGCCAAGGCCCGCCAAAGTTTCGAAAATGCCGCGAAAGTGCCCGGCGCTCCGGCCGCCCTGCTCGACGAAGTAAAGAAGCGTCTGTCAGAGATGAAGCCATAACCAAGAACGAATCCCATGAAAATTCTCGCCCTGCTCCTCTCCTTTTTATTCACGACCGCCATCCTCGGCGCTGCCGAAGTTCCGCTCGTCGTCGAGGGCAAACCGGTCACGGAAATCGTGCTGGCACCCGATGCCACGCCCAGTGTGCGGACTGCCGCTCGCGAGTTGCAACGCCACCTGCGGGCGATGTCCGGGGCGGAACTGCCGATCGTCACCGCCGCCTCGCCCGGCGTGAAAAATCACGTCTATGTCGGCGAAAGTGATGCTACGCGGAAGCTGGGCTTTTCACTCGCGGGAGTGAAGCACGACGGCTTCAAGATCGTCGCCGCCGATAACCATGTCATCGTGGCCGGGTCGCAGATTTACCACTTCGCGAAGTCCTTCTCGCTCTTCCGGGACGTGTCCCGGAATGAGTGGCAGAAGAAATGGGAGGAGCTGACTGGCCACAAGTGGCGCTTTCCTCCCATTACGGATTACCGCGACTTCAGCGAGGAGTTTGGTTTTCACAGCGGCGATGGCACCGGCACGCTCTACGGAGTTTATGCGCTGCTGGAGCAGTTGGGCATGCGCTGGTATGCGCCGATCCCGGAGCTGGGCATAGTCATTCCGGAGTCCAAAAATCTTGCGGTTAAAGTTCAAGACAGCAAAGAAGAGCCCGAGTTCCCAGTGCGCCTGTTTGCCGATTGCAAGGTCGGCTGGTCCATTCCCGATGAGTTTCTCTGGTATAAGGCCATGCGCGTTGGGGCAGATCGCTTTGTTCCGATTTATCACAGCATCAGCGGTCCCATCGAGATCGCCCCCGAGCAACAGCCGCAGGAGTTTTACGGACGGGTGGGCGGCAAGGTCGATTACAAGACGCCGCGCCTCAGCAACGAGCGACTGCGCGCCGACACCGCCGCGTATCTCGAGGTGGTGGACAAACACTTTCCCGGCATCACCTACATGGGCATCGGCCAGCCCGATGGCTGGAGCTTGCTCGACAGCGACGACGTCGCCGCGGGTTGGGACAAGTTCAAGGAACTTGGGCAGTCCGGGCGCTACAGCGACTATGCGTGGGAGTTTAACATGAATGTCCGCGGTCGCCTGATGAAAAAATTCCCCGATAAAAAATTCAGCATCTTTGCCTACGGACCTACGGGCAAGATCCCCTCGCAGCTCAAAAAGGTGCCGGACAATGTATTGATCGGCTTCACCCAGACCAGCGCCGGATGGAACCTGCCCGAGCGCACCCACGAATTGGTCAATCGCAAAGATTGGATCGCCGCCATGAACAGCCCGGAGCAGCTTCTTATTTGGGAATACTACCTGCAACACGCGCCGAACTATAACTTCCCACCGGTCCCGATCCTCTTTTCCACAATGATGAAACAGAGTTTCGATGGGCTGTATGACCATGCCCTGGGTTTCACGGCAGAGATCGGCTGGACGGCGGGCACCTTTAACGCAAAGGCCGCCAACATGCCGATCATGGCCCGACCATGGATCAGCCACCTCATGCTCTATTTGCACAACAAGCTGTGCTGGAACCGCCACTTGGATATCCAGGCCACAATGAATGAGTATTTCGAACTCTTCTACGGTCCGGCCCGGGACGAGATGAAGGAGTTTTTCACGTTCGCCGAGAGCGTGTGGATGCGCCCCGAGCCGCGCCAGATCACCTCTGTAGGCGGTTTTCTGAAACCGGCCGATGTGGACCGCTTCTTCGACATCCTCAGCCGCGCCAAAGCCAAGGCCGGAGATTCCATTTATGGTCGCCGCATCGCCGGTATCACGGGCGAGATGGAGCCTCTCAAGCTGCTCTTTGAAAAGCTCAAACGCACCGGCCCCAATCTCCAGATCAAGACCGTCCCGAAGGCACCCGTGGTCGATGGCGATCTGGCCAAGCCATTTTGGAGGGCCGATGATCCCCAAGGCTACGCCTTTCAGCCCCTGCGCGAGATGCTGACCGGAGAATCGCCGCACCATGTCGAAACCCAGGTCGCGTTCCGCTGGGTCGATGACGACTCCGCCTTGATCGTCGGCATTGAGTGTCGCGAGCCGAAGATGAACCGGCTCGTCGAGGCGTGCCAAGCGCCGGACTCCATGGACATTTTTGGCGATGACATGGTCGAAATCCGGCTGGAAACCTCAGGCGGAATCCGACCCTTTATCGGCATCAACTCCGCGGGCGTGATTTTTGACGAATGTATCACCGAGCGAGTCGAGGACCTGCCCTCCTTTTACCGGGTCGGGCAGGCCGCAGTGAAAAAATACCCCGACCGCTGGACCGTCGAAGTCCGCATCGACGCCAAAACCCTCTCCGGCACCCGTCCCACGCCTTATTACCCCTGGGGAGTTAACATCTGCCGTCAGCGTAAAGCTGGCAACACCACCGAGCACTACATGCTCTCCCCCAGCGGCACCAACTTTCGGGAACCCACGGTGATGGGCAACATCTTCGTGCGGAGATAGCAGCGTTCGCTCACTCATTCACGACCCATGACACACCGATTCTCATTCCTCCGCAT
>Ga0209597_1002539_pt1 | contig 11562 bp, 9 predicted proteins | sample M_140625_MF_Meta_FD_187316 | JGI IMG/M metagenome (GOLD analysis project Ga0209597, IMG submission 187316) | Freshwater microbial communities from Lake Montjoie, Canada to study carbon cycling - M_140625_MF_MetaG (SPAdes) (version 2) | ecosystem: Environmental > Aquatic > Freshwater > Lake...
GCCGGGCGAACTCCTAACCCATGTCTTCGCTGTAATGAAAAAATAAAGTTTGCCGCAGTCTTAGATCGCGCACGAGCGATGGGTTTTGATGGGGTTGTAACGGGACATTATGCGCGCACAGAGATCGGTGTGAACGGAAAAACTTTACACCGCGCAGTTGATCACTCTAAAGATCAGTCCTATGTTCTATCGGTTCTCACTATCGAACAGATATCTGGTGCGATTTTTCCGCTAGGGGATACGACAAAGGTTGATATCCGCAAAGAGGCCGAGGCGCGTGGATTAGCTGTTGCACAAAAACCCGATAGTCACGATATCTGTTTTGTTCCATCTGGAGATAATGCAGGCTGGTTGCGCGATCGCTTAGGCAGTGAAGTTGGGCCAATCGTTGATCAAAGCGGAACCAAAATCGGTGAGCATAAAGGCGCATACACATACACGATCGGTCAGCGCAAAGGTCTGGGTTTAACGATTCCAACCCCCGATGGTTCACCACGTTTTGTTTTAAAAATCGAGCCCGTGACAAATACCGTTGTCGTTGGCGCACGCGAAGAGTTAGCGATCACAACAATGCGGGGTGAGCGGGCCGTCTGGTGTGGCCCCTCAGTTGATGAGGGCCACCACAGTGGTTTCGTACAGATTCGCGCCCATGGTGCGGCTTTGCCGTGTACATACTTTATGGAGAATGGATTACTCGTTGCAGTTTTAGAGGCGCCACTTCTGGGACTTGCAACAGGTCAAGCAATGGTTATTTACGATGGTGATCGCGTTGTTGGATCGGCAACTATTTGTGAGACTGAGTAAATGAGCAACCAGGCCCGTCATCGAATGAGCGAACTTATAAATGAGATTCGTGATCACCAGTTTAAATATCATGTATTAGATGCACCATCGATTACCGATGCAGTATTTGATGGCCTGCTCCTTGAACTCAAAGGGCTTGAGGCCAAGCATCCAGAGCTGCGTGAGGCCGATTCACCAACACTTGGCATTGGTGGGGGATTTGCAACTTCATTTACTCAGCATGATCACATTGAAAAGATGATGAGTTTAGATAACGTCTTTGATCTCACCGAGCTTGCAAGCTGGTTTGATCGCGTTGAAAAAGAGGTTTCGAAACCCACCTATCTGTGCGAACTCAAGGTTGATGGTCTAGCAATTAATTTGACGTATGAAAGCGGTCAGTTGGTGCGCGGATTAACACGTGGCAATGGTGTGACTGGTGAGGATGTAACCCTTAACGTCAAGACGATTAAAAATCTGCCACATGTATTAGTAGGTGCCGCGATCCCATCACTGATTGAAATCCGCGGGGAAGTATTTTTTCCGCTGGCCGCCTTTAACGAACTCAATGATGGTTTGGAAGAGTTAGGTAAGCCTCTCTTTGCCAATCCCCGCAACGCCGCCGCAGGATCACTTCGCCAGAAAGATCCCCGCGTTAGTGCCGCACGTCCATTATCGGTGGTGGTTCACGGCATCGGTGCACATGAAGGAGTTGAGTTTGCCTCACAGAGCGCGGCGTATGTGGCCCTAAAAGAAATTGGTTTGCCAGTTAGTGATCGCTTCACACTCTGCGCAACACGTGCAGAAGTTGAAAAATACGTTGAACACTATGGACTACACCGCCATGATGTTGAGCACGAGATCGATGGTGTAGTTATCAAAGTAGATTCAACTGCTGCGCAAACGCAGTTAGGTTTTACATCTAGAGCACCAAAATGGGCGATAGCTTTTAAATATCCACCCGAAGAGGTAACCACGCGGCTACTAGATATCAAGGTCAGCATCGGTCGTACGGGACGCGTCACTCCATTTGCATTCATGGAGCCGGTCAAAGTCGCAGGCTCCACAGTTACTAATGCGACTTTGCATAATGGATCAGAGATTGTTCGCAAAGGTGTTCTTATTGGAGATCTCGTAGTGATTCGCAAAGCCGGCGATGTGATTCCTGAAGTTTTAGGTCCAGTGATTGAACGTCGGACTGGAAGCGAAGTCGCATTTGTTATGCCAACGCACTGCCCTGAATGTGGATCACTCTTACGTGCAATCTCTGAAGGTGATGTCGATATTCGGTGTCCTAATGCACGCAGCTGTCCGGCACAGTTGCGTGAGCGCATTTATTACATTGGTTCGCGCGCAGCCTTAGATATTGATGTTTTGGGATATGAAGCCGCTGCCGCCCTGCTGGATGCGAAAATTATCGCCGATGAATCCGATCTCTTTCACCTGACGAAGGAAAAACTGGCTACATCTGAATTCTTTATGAAAAAAGATGGTAAATCTGGATCCATAATAGGAAAGAATGCAGAGAAGCTTTTAGAGGCACTTGCAAAGGCAAAAAACGCCCCATTGTGGCGAGTATTAGTTGCACTCTCTATTCGCCACGTAGGTCCAACTGCAGCCCAGGCACTTGCTACACACTGCGGTTCGTTAGCAAAAATATCTACATCAAGCGCCCAAGAGTTAGCCGAAATCGATGGCGTTGGTTTAACGATCGCCGATTCGATAATTGAGTGGTTTAGTATCGATTGGCACCAAGAGATTATTGCTCAATGGTCTGCTGCAGGTGTGCGAGTTCGGCAAGAGGAGGTTGCACAACTTCCACAGACGCTGGCGGGATTAACCTTCGTAGTTACCGGAGGATTGGAAAGCTACACGCGCGACTCTATTGCAGAGACGATAATCGCCCACGGAGGAAAAGCGGCATCGGCTGTTTCGAGCAAGAGCAATTATGTATTAGCAGGAAGAGATCCTGGATCAAAGTTAGCTAAGGCACAGGAAATCGGCGTTCCAGTGATCGATGAAGCCAGATTTAAAGAATTGCTAGCGGGCAGGTAGTAGGATTTGGCCATGATGAATGTAGCTGCTGAGAGCCTTCGCGAACTTCCAATGCCGGCCTATGCATACGGCCTTGTAACTTTTGGAATTTTCTCCCTCTTTCTTTACTTAGTACTTCGCTTAGACCGGGATTAATTTGTCCCGAGTTGGTATTTACGGCGGAACCTTTGATCCGATTCATAACGGTCATCTGCATGTAATTAGCCAACTCATTGAGAAGAAGATTATTGATCGCTTAATTCTCATACCTGCTGGCCAACCGCTTCTTCGCGAGAATGCACCGAAAGCCTCTGGCGCCAATCGACGCACAATGTGTCAGTTAGCGATTTCAACGCTACCGAGGGAGATCTCATCCCATGTTGAGGTCAATCCAATTGAGATTCTGCGCGAGGGACCAAGTTATGCAATCGACACCGTTGAAGCTGTACGAAGTAGCTATCCCAACGATGAGATTTTTCTGATTATGGGCGCCGATGCGTATTCAAAGATCGATCAATGGCACCGTGCCGATGAGCTGCACACGATGGTCTCAATCATCTGTATTAATCGACCCGGATTTCCCGCACATGGCATCGATATCGCCGCCCTGGATGTATCGGCTACTGCAGTTCGCGCCGGTTTGAGCGCTGATGTACCGGAAATCGTCGCAGCATTTATGCGCGAGAATACGCTCTATGACAATTAGCGCACGCACTCTAGAAATCACACAAGCGGCTGCAGCTGCAGTAATCGAAAAGATCGGAACCGATCTAGTAGCTATCGATTTATCTGATCAATTAGTCCTGAGCGAGGTCTTCCTTATTGCAACTGGGCAAAATGTTGCACAGGTGGATGCTATTGCCGATGAGGTTGAGCGCCAGTTAATCGCAATCGGTGAAAAACCTGCTCGCCGTGAAAAGGGTGCTGAGTGGATTCTCCTTGATTACTCAGATTTAGTTGTTCATATTCAAAGTACCGAACTTCGCAAGTACTACATGCTCGATCGCTTATGGAATGACTGTCCAACAATTGAATTAGATGCCGTGAAAGCAGCTGCAGTACATGGCCGGTAATCGCGTACTTTTATGGCGTCACGGCCAAACTGATTGGAACATGGTTAACCGTTTCCAAGGTCACTCCGATATTCCACTCAATGATGTGGGTCGGTACCAGGCCAAGCATGCTGCCGAAATTTTGGCAGGTATGAATCCAACTGCGATAATTTCTAGTGATTTGGGTCGTGCGCATGCGACAGCACAAGCGTTGGCAGATTTAGTTGGACTCCCTATAACAACTCATGAGAACTTACGTGAGACCAATGGCGGCTTATGGGAAGGTAAGACTGGAACAGAGAATCGCGCCGAAGACTTTAAAAATTTTATTCGCTGGATTGATGGCGATGATAACCCTGCAGGAACAACAGGTGAAAAACGCAGTGAAGTCGCCGCCCGCGCAGTGGGCGTTATTATGAAAGAGCTTGAAGGCAAAACAGATCAACTATTAGTTGTTGCAACGCATGGAGGCACCGCGCGTTGTGTATTAGGTGAACTCCTGCAGTTACCACTTTCGCACTGGGGTGTAATTGGTGGACTTTCAAATGCATCATGGTCAATCCTCGAACGCAATACACGTCAATGGAATTTAATCGAACATAATGCCGGCTCTATCCCAGAGCCCGTCTATGGTGAAGAAAGTGGCGCAACTAGCGCGTAATCCATGCGGTAAGGTTTGCACTTCCCGATTGATTGGGGCTGTGGCGCAGCTGGTAGCGCACCTGCATGGCATGCAGGGGGTCAGGGGTTCAAATCCCCTCAGCTCCACGTATGAATATAGATAGTACAAACGAGGCGCACGCGGCCTATGACTTTGCCTACGTGCAGGAAAAATGGCTGCCAGTTTGGGATCAGATTCAACCATTTAAATCCGGTCGCCCTGATGATCAACGCCCCAAGAAGTATGTCTTGGATATGTTTCCTTATCCATCGGGGGATTTACATATGGGCCATGCCGAGGCTTATGCACTTGGAGATGTAATCGCACGCTATTGGATTCAAAAAGGTTTCAACGTTATGCATCCAATTGCTTGGGATGCATTTGGATTACCAGCAGAAAATGCTGCAATCAAGCGCAATGAAGATCCAAAGATTTGGACCTATGAAAACATTGCAGTGCAGAAAGCATCAATGCGTCGTTTTGCATGTTCATTTGACTGGGATCGTGTCTTTAATACATGTGACCCAGAGTATTACACATGGAATCAATGGCTTTTCTTGCAGTTATACGAACGTGGGCTTGCCTATCGCAAAGACTCGGCCGTTAACTGGTGTCCAAGTTGTCAGACTGTTTTAGCTAACGAACAAGTTGTTGCAGGTGAATGTGAGCGATGCGATACGGCAGTTACTAAGAAGAAGTTAAATCAGTGGTATTTCAAGATTACCGATTACGCCGATCGCTTATTAGATGACATGGCACAACTTGAGGGTAAATGGCCTGAAAAAGTCTTGATGATGCAGCGCAACTGGATTGGACGCTCAACCGGTGCCAACGTCTCATTTGTTATTGAAGGCCGTACTGAACCCGTCACCGTGTACACAACACGTCCTGATACTTTATTTGGTGCAACTTTTATGGTCGTTGCAGCCGATAGTGAATTAGCGGCCGAACTAGCAGATGGCTCAGGGGTTGAAAGTGAGTTTGCAACATACCTTGAAAAGATTAAGGCAGATAGCGACATAGATCGCCTTGCAACTGATCGACCAAAGACTGGAGTTTTCTTAAATCGCTTTGCTATCAATCCAGTTAACGGTTCGAAATTGCCGATTTGGGCAAGTGATTATGTTTTGGCCGATTACGGTACTGGCGCAATCATGGCCGTACCAGCACATGATCAACGCGACTTAGATTTTGCTCGCGCGATGAAACTGCCTGTCGTAACCGTTGTTGAAACGGGAGAAGAGGATCCGAATATCAGCGGTGTTGCAACTAGTGGTGATGGCGTATTAGTTAACTCTGGCGCCCTCAATGGCATGAATAAAGATGCTGCAATCGCAGCGATTAACGCTCAACTAGAAAAAGATGGTCTTGGTAAAGCTTCACGTAACTATCGTCTTCGTGACTGGTTAGTTTCACGTCAGAGATATTGGGGCACACCGATTCCAATTATTCACTGCCCAGCATGTGGTGAAGTCCCAGTACCTGCCGATCAACTTCCTTTAACTCTGCCACATGCTGAAGGTTTGGATTTAAAACCTAAGGGAACATCGCCGCTAGGTGCTGCAACTGATTGGATTAATGTGAAATGTCCAAAGTGTACCGGCGATGCTAAGCGCGATACCGACACTATGGATACTTTCGTCGACTCTTCTTGGTACTACCTGCGCTATCCATCATCGACTAATCACTCCGAGCCATTTTCAAAGAAGGATATACAGACATGGCTGCCCGTTGATCAATATGTAGGTGGTGTAACACATGCGATCCTACATCTTTTGTATAGCCGCTTCTTTACTAAAGTCTTAAACGATATTGGAATGCTCGATTTTAATGAGCCTTTTACACGCTTATTAAATCAAGGCATGGTGGTTATGGATGGTTCGGCAATGTCAAAGAGCCGCGGAAATTTGGTTCGTTTATCTGATGAGTTAGAGCACCACGGCGTAGATGCAATCCGTTTATCAATGGTCTTTGCGGGTCCTCCTGAAGATGATGTTGATTGGTCAGATGTTTCGCCATCGGGATCGGTTAAGTTTTTATCGCGTGCATGGCGATTATCAGGTGATGTGACAAGTGCACCCGGTATTGATTTCTCAACCGGTGATATCTCACTTCGAAAAGCAACTCATAAAGCCTTACATGATGCTGATTTCGCCGTTGAATCATTTCGCTTTAATGTTGCAGTTGCCCGCGTTATGGAGCTTGTGAATGCAACGCGTAAAGCTATCGATTCAGGCCCAGGATCTGCCGATCCCGCAGTACGCGAGGCCGTTGAAGCTATTGCAATTATGTTATCGCTGGTCGCTCCATTTACTGCCGAAGAGATGTGGGAGCGCTTAGGCCATAAACCTTCAGTCGCACTTGCCGGCTGGCCAGCAGTTGATCCGAAGCTTTTAGTAGCCGATGCGATTACCGCAGTGGTTCAAATCAACGGCAAGATTAAAGATCGCCTGGATGTTGCCCCGACTATTACTGATGCAGAGCTCGAGGCCCAAGCACTAGCCCTGCCGGGGATCGTGGATGCGCTTAAAGGCGTAACTGTGGCCAAAATTATTACACGCGCACCTAAGATCGTAAATATCGTTATCAACAGTTAGAGTCTAGTCAGTAAGAGCAGGTACGGCTGGCACGCTTGAATCAGGTGCATGACCAACATAACTCAAGCCTTTGAACGCATCAGCAACTGGTGGTATGAACTCCACTATTCACGTATACAAAAACGCGCCTTACTAATCCTTGGCGCACTGATTATAGTTTTCTCATCACTTATCGTCGTCGGTGGCAATAGCCACGAAGTTGTTGCACCACCAGTAGTTGCAGTACAAATCGCTGCCCCAGAGATATTTGTAGATGTAACTGGAGCCGTTACTAAGCCCGGTGTCTATACGCTGGCAGCTAACTCGCGTGTCATCGATGCAATTAAGGCCGCGGGAGATTCGGCGCCAGGTGCTGATCTATCTACGATTAATCTGGCCCGTGTTCTATCTGATGGTGAACAGATTTATGTTGATGCAACGATTATAAATAGCGCTGGAAAGCGCATATCCAAGACGGTACATAGCGGCCCGATTAATGTTAATCGCGCAACAGCGGCGCAGTTAGATTCACTCGACGGAATTGGACCAGTGATTGCTAAGCGAATCATCGAGTATCGAAAAGTTAATGGTCCATTTGCAACTGTAGAGGATCTCCAAAAAGTGAGCGGAATAGGTACAGCAAAATTCGCAATAATCAAAAGCAAACTCCGCGTTTAGCTGATTATCGAGCGATTGCAGTTGGCGCAGCAATCTGGCTTGGTGCACTGCTCCAAAGTGCTAGCCCGCCATGGCGAATCTGTGTTGCCGCTCTAGCACTCACGTTTCTCTCATTAATTAGCCGCAAGTTTCGCTTTACGGTAATTATCACGGCGCTATTGATTGGTTCGGCGGTGATGTCGCTGCGTGAGGCCTCTCTAGCCAATTCGCAGATAGCTAAGTTATACGGTCAATCGGTAGAGATAATCGCCCAAGTTGTAACAGATCCCAATCAAACGACTACTGGTAACTACAGTTTTCTAGCACGGGCTATCTATGTCGATTCGCCAGCTGGTTCGTATGAAATGCGTATACCGATTCGTGTAATTACTCCCAAAAGAAGCGTGCTCACACTTTTGCCAGGGCAAAGTTTTAGTGCAACTGCGCGATTGGTAAAGAGCAAAGAGGGTCGTGTTGGTGCACTTGTATTAATCGATGGTGATGTGGCTGTCATAACACAAGCATCGCGCTGGGCTAAGGCATTGGCAGCGATTAGATATGGATTGCGGGATGTATCTGGTGAAGGCGATGCGGGTGCCTTAATTCCTGGCATGGTGCTCGGTGATACCTCAAAGCAAAGCCTTGAATTCAAAACGGCGATGAAGCGTTCGGGCTTAACACATTTAGTAGCGGTGAGTGGAGCAAATTTTGCAATAGTTTCTAGCTTTGTCTTATGGTGCATGCAGTTTCTCTTTACGCGAATGAAGCTGCGCTTGAGTGCAACGGCGATCGCATTAATTTGTTTTATCGCCCTTGTGCGTCCATCGCCCTCGGTCTTACGTGCAGCTGCAATGGCAGCAGTACTATTAATTGCACAGGGCACCCACCGAGGCCGTGACTCACTACCAGCGCTAGGTTTTGCAATCGCCGCCGTTGTTGTCGCTGATCCATGGCAGGCACGTGATGCCGGTTTTGCCCTCTCTGTTATGGCAACTGCGGGCCTGCTCTTGTTTGCACCCCACGTTGTTGAAAAACTCGCCCGCTTTATTCCGGAAAAACTGGCTCAGGCCCTTGCACCACCCATCGCTGCAATAGTTTTCTGCTCCCCAGTTTTAGTCTCACTCTCAGGATATGTATCACCCATGAGCGTTATCGCCAACTTACTAGCGGCTCCAGCCGTTGGCCCGATAACGATTCTGGGTTTTATCGCTGCGCTGATTTCACCCTTTGCACCGATGATCAGTGTCGTGTTGATCTGGCTTATTAGATATCCAGCCGGCTTCATCGCAGCCGTTGCACGTTGGACGGCGCAGTTTCCAGTCTTAACGCTGCGCACGGGAAGTATTGGCTTTCTTATCGTTGCCATTTTCACAGTGACACTCTGGCTCTTTAAAAAATATATCAAAGCGCTCTCGGTGATCGCATGTGTCTTAATCCTTGCGATGAGCTGGCTGCAACGCTGGCCAGCAGGGGAATGGCAGGTAGCAAACTGCGATGTTGGACAGGGTGATTCGATGGTTGTCAACCTTGGTAATCACCGCGCAATAGTTTTAGATGTTGGCCCTGATCCACTGTTAGAAGATCGATGTCTAAAGGCCCTGGGAATAATTGAAATTCCGCTCATGATACTTTCGCACTTTCACACAGATCATGTTGGTGGATTAAGTGGTGCAATAAAAAATCGAAGAGTTTCACAGCTATGGGTCAGCACTAATTCCGAACCATTAATGGAGAGTGTTCACGTGGCATCTCTTATGAGAGGTATCAACATCCTTCGACCTCAGCGAGGATATTCCGCACAGGTCGCAGAGTTCACAATTAAAGTTCTCTGGCCGCCAAGTGGTACACATGTATTTGCATCGATGCCGGGGGATGGCTCGGCAGTTAATAACTCCAGCATCGCAGTTCTCATTGCTTCGAGTGATTTCACATTATTTGCAGCCGGTGATTTAGAGCCACCTACCCAACATGAGTTAATCGGTGATTTCAATGGAGTAGATATTTATAAGCTCTCACATCATGGCTCCAGATATCAGGACGCGGAGCTAATGGCCGCCCTTGATCCGCAGGTAGCGGTAATAAGCGTGGGCGCTAAGAATGCATACGGACATCCGGCGCCACAAACCGTAGCTGCGCTGACTACTCTCGGGGCTAAAGTTGTTCGAACCGATATCAATGGAGCAATAAGTATCACTGCAAAGGCTCATACGATTACAGTTCGTACAAGTAAGGGCCGATTTAATCTCTTTGGATGGGGGTAGCGATATGAACGCCTTCTACCTCATCCTTGGCTCAGAGGGCGCGCTCTCAGATCGGGCCATTAATAAGTTAACTGCTGAGCTAAAAGAGCTCAACTGCGAAATCACAAACCTCTTTGCCGCCGAAACAATAGTGGGCGATATCGCCGATGCACTTGCGCCATCGTTATTTTCAGAGCGGCGCGCACTCATTCTTCGGGATTTACAGGATTTGCCAGAGGAAAATAAGGATGAGATCACTCGCTATTTAACGAGCCCCGATGAAACGATGACCGTTGTATTTGTTCATAAAGGTGGAGTTAAAGGTAAAGCCTTACTTGATGTGATTAAGAAAGTTAAACCAGAGATAATTAACTGTGAACCGTTGAAGAAAGAGGCCGAGAAAGAGGGCTTTGTAAAAGAGCTCTTTTTAGATATCGGACGCAAAGCAACCTCTGGCGCCGTCAGTGCATTAGTTGGCGCTCTCGGTAGTGACATGCGCGAACTTCAAGCCGCCGTTTCACAGATTGCAGCCGACGCGCCCGCTGGGGTAATCGATGAGGTAATGATCGATAAGTTTCATCAAGGTCGTGTTGAAACAACTGGCTTTGATGTCGCCGATGCAACCTTGGATGGAGATTTATCGGCAGCGCTAATTGCACTTCGCAGCGCACTTGAAACTGGAACTGATCCAGTAATGATTACGAGTGCGATTGCATCATCACTGCGATCTCTGGCAAAGGTATCTGGCGCAAATCGCGGTACTAAATCCTTTGAGTTAGCTGGTCAACTTGGCATGGCACCGTGGCAGATTGATAAGGCCCGTCGTCAATTACATCGTTGGTCTCCGGGGGCGATGGCCGATGCCGTCGGTGCTATCGCCCAGGCCGATGCCGAAGTCAAAGGCGCGGCCAGTGATCCGATTTACGCTCTCGAAAAGGCCGTAACTCGCATCGTTTCTTCCCAACGCGCTCTATAGGAGAATCCTCGTCCTTAGATCGAAGCTTGCCGTGAGCGATTTATGCGATTCTCATCGAACTATTGCGCCATGGCATTTCGTTGTCTTAAAATCGAGAAATGAAGGGCATACCGAAAACCTTTGTAGCGCTCTTGATCTTTTCCTTGGCTACCCCACCACAATTAGCATTCGCCGCGGTCAAAGCAGGTTCAACGTGTACAAAGTTAAACTCCACAACAACGGTCGGGGGATATAAATTCACATGCGTTAAGAGTGGTAAGAAACTTGTGTGGAGCAAGGGCGTCAAGGTTGTAGTAGCTAAACCAACACAAACACCGATACCAACTGCTGAACCAGTACAACCAAATGGTAAGTGCTCTAAAGAGGGCGATATTCAACCGCTCAATGGTGGAGAAATGATTTGTACAAATGGGACATGGCAACCATTTAATAGAGGTACAGCGGGGACTCCAAACCAGCCACAGCCAACGCCACAGCCAACGCCACAGCCAACGCCACAGCCAACGCCACAGCCAACACCCACACCAGAACCAGATGGATATATTCCACCAACAGAGGTCTCATCAACTTATGCAGTACTTCC
>Ga0209597_1002545_pt1 | contig 11553 bp, 8 predicted proteins | sample M_140625_MF_Meta_FD_187316 | JGI IMG/M metagenome (GOLD analysis project Ga0209597, IMG submission 187316) | Freshwater microbial communities from Lake Montjoie, Canada to study carbon cycling - M_140625_MF_MetaG (SPAdes) (version 2) | ecosystem: Environmental > Aquatic > Freshwater > Lake...
CATGCTTCCAGTTGAGCCAGCTTATCGTGGGCGGTCTTCTCGGTCAAACGGGGCAGTTTCGTCCCCACCATTTCTAACTCCATCCCCTTCCAAGCCCGAATCTTTTCCCCCTCCACCTCCAATCTCGTCACTCCGGCTAATCCCGCCAGAACCCGAACTCGATGGTGCGCTAGTAAAAGTCCTATCTCCGTCGGCCATGGCCCATACCGATCCCGCCAGTTCACCCCAATTCTCCCCATTTCCTTAATACTCCCCGCTTCCGATACCAACCGATAAGCCTCAATTCTTTCTCGTACTTCAGAAATATAATCGGCTGGAACATACGCCCCCGCTCTTCCATCCCCCACCTCTGAACTTCGTAAAGTGACGAAATCCAAACGCATCAACACCACGGGCGGCGGGCGCCACTCCCCCTTCTTCATCCTCGCCACCGCTGAACGCAAAAGACGGCAGTACAGCTCAAATCCAATCACCGCCACGTGCCCACTCTGCTCCGTCCCTAATAGATTACCCGCACCCCGTATTTCCATATCTCGCATCGCGATCCGATACCCCGCGCCCAGACCCCCATGCTCCTTTAAAGCATCCACCCTCTCCCCAGCCTCCCCCTTCCGCCTCTCTCGAGGTACCAGCAATAGTGCGTAGGCCCGATGCAGCGCTCTCCCCACCCTTCCCCGTAACTGATACAGATCCGCTAACCCAAATCGATCGGCTCGATCTAAGATGATCGTGTTCGCATTAGGAATATCCAAACCACTTTCAATAATCGTGGTGCAAAGCAAAATATCCGCTTTTCCCTTCACAAATTGCCCCATGGCATCCTCCAACTCTCCCTCCGCCATCTGACCATGCGCTATCACCACCTTGATCCCAGGCAATAGCAGTCGCATCTTTGTCGCGAGAATCGGCAAAGCCGCCACTCGATTATGCAAATAATACACCTGCCCGCCACGTTCCACCTCGCGCCGAATCCAGTCCCGGATTAGTCGCTCATCATACTCCGCCACCACTGTTTCAATTGGGTGACGACCCAAAGGCGGCGTCTCGATCTGACTTAGATCCCTCGCACCCAGCATCGATAAATAAAGCGTTCTCGGAATGGGGGTAGCCGACAAGGTAAGTAAATCCACTCGGCGGAACCGCTCCTTCAGCTTCTCCTTCTGCTTCACTCCAAAACGCTGCTCCTCATCGATCACCACCAAGCCCAAATCATGAAAAGCCACATCTGCCGAAAGGAGCCGGTGAGTCCCCACCACCACATCAATCCTCCCATCGGCCACACCTTTGATAACTTCCCGCTGCTCCAGCCCCGTCCGAAAACGACTCAATTCATCCACCACAATCGGCCAGTCAGCAAAACGTTGCCGCAAGGTCCGCGTATGCTGTTGAGCCAAAACCGTCGTCGGCGCCAGCACCACCACCTGCTTTCCTCCCATGACAGCCTTGAATGCCGCACGAATTGCCACCTCCGTCTTTCCATATCCCACGTCACCACAAATCAATCGATCCATAGGTCGTGCCCGCTCCATATCCGCCTTAGTTTCAGCAATCGCCCTCACCTGATCCGCTGTCGGCACATAGACAAACTCTGCTTCGAACTTCCCCTGCCACTCGTGATCGGGTGGGAACGCCTTTCCAGGTAAGGCCTCTCTCTCCGCTGCCGTTCTCAACAAGGTAGCCGCAAAGTCTTCTACCGCTTTTTCGGCCTTCACCCTCGCCCTCTCCCATCGCCCACCCCCCAGTATATCCAACTTAGGTCGCTTCTTCCCTACCCCAACGTAACGAGAAACTAAATACGACTCCTCCACGGGCACGTATAACCTTCCCCCGTCCGCGTACTTCAACATCAGACACTGGCCTTTTCCATCAGGCTTATCCCCCAAGCCCTCATAAATCGCCACCCCGTGCTGCAAGTGTACCGCGTAGTCCCCTAAATGAATCTCTCCTGGATCAAACACTGGACGGCGCCAACGCTCCGCCGCCAATGAAACCGCACGTCGTGGACCACGCCGTGTCTCCGTCCGACCCAAAAGTTCCGCTCCAGTCACAATCACCCACTTGCCTTGAGGCCACGCAAATCCTCGGCTCAATCCAGAAATCACAAACTCCAGCTTCTCCCTATCTTTCTGGGGTAGATCGCACTCCGCTAGCCACTCCTGCAACCGTCTTGCCTCCCCCTCGTTGATTCCCGAAATAATCACCCGCCAATCCCGCGCCAGCCAAGCCCGTATCTCCGCTCCCACTCGACGTCTCCGCGCCTCAGCCAAACCCTCCTCTCGAATCGGCTCCCCCGTAAATCCATGCCCTGTAAAAACACCCTCCCAATCCCCACCCTCAATTCCCTCCGCACAAACTAAAGTACCCCAACCAGTTCCTAAATAATCAGAAAATGAGGACGTTCCCTCCATCTCCATTGCCTTCCCCCGAAAAATCCACGCTTCCACCCTCTCTCCAACTCCCGTTTGCTCATGCAGATCAATCTCACGAATCGATTCCACACGATCTCCACCCCATTCAATCCGCAACGGCGCCTCCGCTTGATTCGCAAACAAATCAACAATCCCACCGCGCCGCGCCACCTCCCCTCGCTCCGCCACTGTCCCCACTTTCATATATCCCGCCGTGACCAAGTCCTCCACGAACTGCAGAGGATCCAACGTATCTCCTTTTTTCACACGAAACATTCCCTTCTGAATTTCCGCAGGCAAAGGATGTTTCTCCGCCAGCACCTGCTCAGTCACCACCACACACCGGGGTCGCTCTTCCGAGGTCAACCTGGCTAACGATCCCAACCACTCCGCTTCCAAGTCCGCATCCGGCCTCACTCCCTCTTTTCCGCGGTGCGCTTCCGGAACCACCAAAGCATCCCCACCCCAAGCTTCAATCTGCGAAGCCATCTCCTCCTGCTCACGCACACTATTTGTCACCACCACCCAACCTCGCATCTCCTTATCTTCAGCCAGAACCACCGCCGCCAAAGCCTGCGCTCCACTTGGCCATCCAGTAACCGAGCACACCCCTTCCTTCACCCGCCCAGAAAACAGTGAGCCCAAGCCCAATGTTCCAAGGAGTGCCTTCAGCTCCCTCCGCTCTCCTACTTGCTCCAAAATTCCCAGCCCACCGACCATTCCCACTCCAGCTCGAAACCTGCCTTACGCCTAAATTCCTACCGCCTCAGCGGCCGCCTTCTTCTCTTCCTCTAACTCCGCCACCGTCGCCGCCAGTTTTCTTTGCCCGAAATCGTCCAATTTTAGCCCAGCGACAATCTCCCACTTCCCCCTCCCCAAAGCTCGAATCGGAAACGAGCACATCAACCCCTTCGGCACACCATAACTTCCGTCCGAACAAACCGCTACACTCGTCCAATCTCCTATCTTTGTCCCATCATGCAAGGTCCGCACCGTATCCACCGCTGCATGGGCCGCACTCGCCGCACTCGATAGTCCCCTCGCCTTCATGATCTCCGCCCCGCGCTGCTGGACCGACTGTAAAAACTCTCCCTCCAACCATTTTCGATCCGCTATAACTTCAGTCGCTGCCTTCCCGCCAATCCGCGCATTAGTGAAATCAGGATACATCGTGCTCGAATGATTACCCCAGATTGCCAGTCGATCCACCTGCGCTACCGCCACCCCCGCTTTTTCTGCCAATCTAGCCTTCGCTCGGTTCTCGTCTAAGCGTGTCATCGCAAACCAGTTCTCCTTTGCCAATCCCTGCCCCGCCTGCATCGCTATCCAAGCATTCGTATTACAAGGATTCCCCACCACCAGTACCCGAGCATCTTTCCCCGCTACCTCCGCCAGAACCCGACCCTGTTCCACAAATATTTTCCCGTTCAAACCAAGCAACTCCGACCTCTCCATACCAGACTTCCGCGGAATACTTCCCACACAAAGCGTCCAATCTGCACCTTCAAAGGCTCTCTTCGGGTCACTCGTCGCCACAACCTCCTCCACTAAAGGACAGGCCCCATCCAGCAACTCCATCACCACTCCCTTCAGCGCATTCTCTGCCTGGGGCACTTCCAGCAACTGCAGACGAACTCTCTGTTCAGGCCCAAAAAGGCCACCCGAAGCGATCCGGAACGCCAAGGCATAACCAATTTGACCCGCGGCCCCTGTCACCGCCACTCGATAGACACCACTCACGGTGATTGCCTCGCAGTCCGCTGCCGCATCAGGCCTTTTGCTTCCCCAGGAGTGTTCACGTTTGTGGCATAAGGTTGAAACTTAAAAATCACTTCGCCTGGCCGAGCCACACTCAAGGTATCGCGCGCCATCCTCTCCACCGTGAAAGGATCGTCCTGTAATCGCCCAGAAAGCTCCTGCAAATCCCCCAACTCCTGTTTCTGGTTTTGAATATCAGCCTGCATCGCTTGCAACCGCCCTTTCATATTCTGACCTTTTTTCCATTCCGGATAGAAAAGTGCCAGAACCACCGCCACAAAAAGCAGACCCACCAGTGAGTAGACCCAAGGTTGCAGAATACGCCAATAGTGCCCCTTTGCCGGTGGCTGACCCAACCCACTAGGATCAAACAGCCGCGAGTTGCCCGCCATAAATCGCCTTAGAACCTAGCTCTTCTTCAATTCGTAGAAGTCGGTTGTACTTCGCCAGTCGATCCGATCGAGAAAACGAACCCGTCTTGATTTGGCCCGCATTCGTGGCCACCGCCAAATCCGCAATCGTCGAATCCTCTGTCTCCCCACTGCGATGACTCATCACCGCCGAATACTTCGCCGAGCGAGCTAACTCAATCGCCGCCAGCGTCTCACTCAGACTCCCGATCTGATTCACCTTCACCAAAATCGAGTTTGCTACCTTTTCCTGAATCCCCCGCTTTAAAAACTCGACGTTCGTCACAAATAGATCGTCGCCGACTAATTGCGTTTTCGCACCCAATTTCTGCGTCAACACCTTCCAACCATCCCAATCCTCCTCCGCTGTGCCGTCCTCAATCGAAATAATTGGGTACTTCTTTTGTAGCTCTGCATAAAAGTCGACCAGCGCGCTGGCCGACAACCGCCGTTGATCAGACTTCTTAAAAACATACTCCTTGGTCTTTCCATCAAAGAACTCGCTGCTCGCCACATCCAATGCCAGAAAAACCTGCTCCCCCAGTCGGTAGCCCGCCTTCTCCACCGCTTCCGCAATGACTGCCAGCGCCGCTTCAGTCGATTCCAGTCGCGGAGCAAACCCACCCTCATCCCCCACTGCTGTTCCTAGCTTTCGATCATGCAAAATCTTCTTCAGTGTGGCAAAAATCTCCGCACCGCAGCGAAGGGCTTCTCGAAAGCTTGGTAACCCACGAGGCACAATCATGAATTCTTGAAAATCGATCGGGGCATCCGAGTGAGCTCCCCCATTGATGATATTTGCCATCGGTACAGGTAAAACATTGGCCTTCTCCCCACCTAACCATCGATACAAAGGTTCACCATGGGCTGTTGCTGCCGCCCGCGCTGCCGCCAAGGAAACCCCCAAAATAGCATTCGCCCCGAGTGTCTTCTTGTTTGGCGTTCCATCTAAATCGATCATCAACCGATCAATTCCTTTGGTTTCCGCTGCATCTTTCCCAAAAAGCAGTGGCCCAATTTTTTCCTTCACATTTGCCACCGCCTTAAGCACCCCTTTACCACCATACCGCTTGGAGTCCCCATCCCGTAACTCAAGTGCTTCATGGATTCCCGTGCTCGCGCCACTCGGCACCATCGCCGAACCCATCACCCCACCCTCAAGAATGACATCCGCCTCTAAGGTAGGATTTCCTCTTGAATCAATCACCTCGCGAGCCGTGATTTTACGGATGGAAGTCTTCATATCCTGCAACCTGGGACCAGCCCAGCTTAAGTCCGGTACGGCCGAATGGATTTGATCACCACTTTGATCCGAGTCCCGCCTTCGCCTGGCAATTCAGCACCATCTCCCACCTTGTGCTGGATCAAAGCCTGCGCCACCGCCGTCTGGTAAGAAAGGATCCCCTGATCAGGATCGCTATCCCATGCTCCCAGAATTGTAACCGTCTTCTTCTCCCCACTTTCTTTGGCTTCATAGGTCACTACCGTGCCAATCCCCACCTCGTCACTCGTTACCCCACTAAAATCAGTGCCTTGAGCCGAGAGAATCATCGACTCCAAATCCTGTTTGCGACGCATCAACACCGCCTGCATCTCTTTTGCCGCCTTAAATTCGTGGTTCTCCTTCAAATCCCCGTAAGAACGCGCCACCCCAATTTCCTTACTATTCGCAGGAATTTTCTTCAGCGTAATATCCTCTAGTTCAGCCTTACGCTTTTCCAAGCTTTCCCAGCTCACGATCGGGGCATCCACCGTCGTCGCTCGGTTTTCGCCTGCCACCATCACACCCACTTGCGGATAAAGCTTAACCAACGCCCCAATCAACGAGCGCTTATCCAGCTCCTCAAATGCGGTCGAAGCCAAGGCCGAGCGGGTCACATCCCTCACCTCTTCCGGAGAAGAAGGAGCCAGCAAGTCACGTACCAGATCCTTGTCCTCCAAAAGCAGATCGCGCAGACGCGATCCTCGACTGGAATCAGAAAGCGTCTCGTTCTCCAGCACATTCAATGCCGTCATAAAAAGCGCAGGTCCCGTCATTTTAGCCAAGTCCCCTGTGCGATTACGACAAAGCCAAACAATAAGATCAGGGTGAGTTAAACGCTCGCGCAAAAGGCGATCCAAAGCCCCCTCTAACTCTCCCATCCGATTAAGCTTTTTAAAACGCGCCGTGATCGCATCCATTAACCGACCCGAGGCCCTTGGTAAAAGAGCTAGATAAAGTTCCGTCCACCTTTCCCCCATCTGATTCGCCACCAATTCCGCAAACCGTGGCTGTTTTCCAGCAGGTAAAGCCTCAACCACCAGCGCAAGCCGATTGGGTTCCGCTGGAAGAATCCCCCTCAAAATTGCACCCATCTCCGCCGGAAGACCCGCCGACCCCGCAAACTCTGAACGGGCCAGTGCCAACTCCGCCACTTGACTCATCTGGCTCTTTGGAATTTTTAATGCCGAAGCCTCCACTAACTTGAAGGCCTCCTCAGAAATGGCTTTCAACTCAGCCGTGTTCCTTGCCTTTTGCAGTTTCTCCAAAGCTTCAATCACCCGCTTCGCACCCACCGCTTCTTGCAGTTCGGTCAACCCAACCGCTTTGGCATCAGGCGCCGTCTCCAAATACTGAATCGCATCCGATCGCTTTCCTGGAATGACAAAACGAAGATCTTTCCGCATCGCCCTCTTGGCCGCCTCCCAAAACTTTTTCCATCCATCCGCCTTGAAAAGATGCGGCACTACAGCCTCCTCGATACGTGCGCCCGTGGCTTCTTTTTCTAAGCTGGTTACAGCCAAAACCATAAATGCACCAGGGTCCTTCGCGCACAATTCCCTCATCACCTCCACTTCCCGCAAAATCCGCGCCTCGAAATGATCCTTGCCCAAGGGACGAAGCGACTCCGCCGCATAAACAAATTCCATCGAGTGACCTTTTTTCGAGCGGAAATCAATTGTTAACGAGGCGAGAACATCATCCTTCGACGCAATCTTTCCTACGCCCCAACTGCGGTGACGGCAATAGGCCCCAGGAGTCAAGCAATCCAGTTTGGCCTTCAGTTTGGGGTCGAGATCCGAGGTTTCTTCCATTACAGTTTCTTCTTCAAGGATCGTCTCAGCGGGCATTGCCTTGAACATACCCAAATAGATAAGGGGGAAGCAATCAGAATCCTCTGTTCCCTCCTCATCAGCTTGCAGGCTTGCTTGGCTTACTTTCAGGCGCCGTAGGCGCAGCCTCCTCGATCACATGAATCTGTTCCAAAGAACTTATATCCATCGAGGGTTTGCCTTCATACATTTTGATCACGCCTGTAACCTCCACCTCTTTCCCCTCAAACGAGGGTGGCGCTGACGGAAAATCCTTCGCTCGAAGAACGCAGCTAAAGACATGGTTCGGATACTTCGCTCCAAAATTTAAATAAGTAACCCCTTTCGCTGAGGTTTTTTGTCCCTCAACCCGCCCCTTCACTTTCACCTCTTTCCCCTCCTGCGTCGCCGCCTCCGCGGGGGTCACTGTCGGGACAATCGGCGGTTCCTCCGCCAGGACAACCGAGGATGCTAACCACAGAGGAGTCAAAGCGAGTAAGATGGTTCTTTTCATACAAAAGGATGCTCTCGAACCACACTCCAATTCAAGCCACGCCATACGATTTTCACGGCTTAACCAAAACTCTCTTCGACCATCTGAAGATAGGACACCACCCGAGCGTGACGTGCCTCGTCTCCCGCCCGACTATAGCTATTTACCAGATTCACCAGCATCCTCTCCGCCGTCTCGCGAGGCGTCGCGCGCATATACATCGGGCTTGCCCAACAACCCCGCTCGGTCCCAAATTTTGCCGAAAGGTCGTCCGCCGACATCACCGCCGCACCGTGAAAAGGATCAAACGTGACCCCCCCTATACCCACCAAGTAGTGACCAGGCGTATTCAAGCCATACACTTCTAAACCCGCTCTCTGTCCCGCAAAAATATAAACCAACCCCAACGCCAGCGGGATCCCCAGCTTCGTTTCTAGAACCCGATGGAGGTAACTGTTTGCAGGGGCAAAATAGTTCTCCAAGTTTCCACGGAATCCCTCTCGTCTCGCTAGAACTTGCCGCAACGCCCCAATCGAATCAGAAGGAGATATACTTCTTTGCGGTAAATTCTTTTCTACCAAAGCCCCCAACTCGTCCAAATAAGCCATCACGGGCTGAAGATCGATTCCGGGACTTTCAATCTCCGCTAACTGCCAACAAAAGCTCTCCAAATCCTCCCACGAAGAGAACTCCAGAGGTTCACTCACAGATTCTTTATCCCGCCGCTTCATATTTTCCCAGAATCTCAAAATCAGGCGCGCCCTTGTTTGGACTTTAGGGTCTTCCGCTTGGGATAATTCTACAATTAGGTCTTCGTAAACATTTTTTTGGGCGCGCAGCTCGCGCATGGTTAAATCCGCCATATCCATATCATCCCCCGCAAGAATCTTCCGTACCGCCCTCACCTGCAAATCGCTGCGGGGGGCATTCATTAGTGTTTTACCCTCGGAAATTTACCGGAATCTCCCCACGTTGAGCCGCATGTTCCTCATCCGAGCATCCGCGATCAGTCGGCACTTCCACCTTCGCCTGATTGGGTTTCGCTATACCATTTTTCAAAAGCCAAGCTTCCACTTCGTCCCCGCTTACATCCGCCAGCATGTGCCCATTCACTTCCACACAAGGAGAAAGCTCCTGCCCACTCTTTTGAATCATCTCCACCCGCTGATTCATGTCATTCCAAATATCCCGATCCTCAAAGGCCAGATCGTATTTAGCCATGACTGCACGAACCCCACCACTCCAACCACAATGGGGTTTCAAATAAGCGATGATCTTAGGCGAGGAGGAAGTTGTTGTCATAGGAACAACCTACCTGAACAAATTATATTCGCAAGGTTCAGCTTGGAGGAACGGATCCCACGCCATCGACCTGAATGTGAATCTCCTTTAACTGCCTCGAAGTCACCTCCGCTGGAGAACCACTCATTACATCTTGTCCACGAGCGTTCTTTGGAAACGCGATCACATCGCGAATGCTCTCCTGCCCCAGAAGAAGGGCCATCAACCGGTCCAACCCCAAAGCAATTCCCCCATGCGGAGGTGCCCCAAATTTTAGCGCCTCAATCATGTAGCCAAATCGACTCGTCACAATTTCTGGCGGAATCTTTAATATTTTACGGAAAACCATGTCTTGCACCTCCCCTTGATGAATTCGAATACTCCCCCCGCCCAACTCCACTCCGTTTAATACTAAGTCATAGTGCTGACCACGAACCTTCGTTGGATCCGATTCTAACAAACCCCGATCCTCCTCCACCGGCGCCGTAAAAGGATGATGCGTCGCAACCAAATTAGGATGCTCAGGATCTTTGCGTAGCAACGGAAAATCCACCACCCAAAGAAAATCCAGCTGTTTGGAATCTCTCACGCACTTTCCCGCCTTCGCCAAATATTCCGCACACTGGATCCTTACAAAACCAAGCACTTCACACGCGGCCACCCACTGATCCGCCCCGAAAAGAAGCAAGTCCCCTTCCTCAACCTCCAGCTTTTCCGTCAACGCCTTCTTCTCTGCCTCGCTAAAAAACTTCACGATAGGTGACTTCCACTCCCCCTTCTCCACCTTAATCCATGCCAGTCCCTTCGCCCCGTGAGACTTAGCCAGATTAGTTAACTCTTCAATCTGACCCGTGGTGATCGACGCCAATCCTTTTGCGTTAAACGCCTTGACCACTCCGCCAGTCGCCACCGCCGAGGCAAAAACCTTGAAGGTAGAAGCCCGAAAGGTCTCCGTAAAATCCACCAGGCGGAGTCCATACCGTCGGTCAGGCTTGTCCGTGCCATAGCTGTTCATCGCCTCTTGGAAAGTCATCCGAGGGAAAGGAGTCGGTAGCTTTATCTGCTTCACCTCTTGCCATACCGCGCCAACCAAACCCTCGATCAGCCGATAAATGTCTTCACGATCAATGAAGGACATCTCTAAATCGACTTGAGTAAACTCAGGTTGCCGATCCGACCGCAAATCCTCATCCCTGAAACAACGCGCAATCTGAAAATACTTCTCCACTCCGCCCACCATCAGCAACTGCTTAAACTGTTGGGGCGACTGAGGTAGGGCATAGAATTTTCCAGGATTGAGCCGCGAAGGCACCAAATACTCCCGCGCCCCCTCTGGAGTGCTCTTGAAAAGAATTGGCGTCTCCACCTCAAAAAATCCCTGCGTATCCAAATACCGCCGAATAGCCAAAGTGGCTTGATGTCTTGCCTTGAGCGCCTGCGCCATCAGCGGGCGCCGCAGATCTAAGTAACGATAGCGCAGTCGCAGGTCTTCATTGACTCCCTCCTCATCCAAAGGAAAGGGCGGGGTTTCACTGGGGTTGAGAATCTCGAGCCGCGAGGCCAAAACCTCCACCTCTCCCGTAGCTAAAGTAGTATTTTTCGTACCCTCAGGCCTCGCTCCTACTTGCCCAACTATTTTCACAACAAACTCTGCCCGCAGAGTGTGGGCCAACTCGGCAATTTCGGGAGAGAGGGAAGGATTAAATACAATCTGTGTCAATCCATCCCGATCCCGTAAATCAATGAAGATCACTCCCCCGTGATCCCGTCGCCCCGCAACCCACCCCGCCAAGATCACCTCCTGGCCCACCTCCCCCGACCGCAGGGCCCCGCAAGAATGGGTTCTCTTTATCATCCCACTACCTTCGCCCACTCCCCTGGGGCGGGCTCAAGAATAATATTCCCGCCCGCTTCCTTTCGCCACTTTAGTTCCGTCTGCTTCCGAGAGGCCAACTCCTTCAAACCCAGTCGCCCTTCTCCAGCTTCTCGACCCACCAGCAAAGCCCAGCGCGCTCCTTTGGCCTCGGCCAACTCCAACTGTTTCCCCCACTTGCCCGTTCCAGGATCGTAATCTGCGGAGAAGCCTCCGCGCCGCAGTTGCCCGACCAACCCCAAGGCCAACTCCCTTTCG
>Ga0209597_1002549_pt1 | contig 11530 bp, 3 predicted proteins | sample M_140625_MF_Meta_FD_187316 | JGI IMG/M metagenome (GOLD analysis project Ga0209597, IMG submission 187316) | Freshwater microbial communities from Lake Montjoie, Canada to study carbon cycling - M_140625_MF_MetaG (SPAdes) (version 2) | ecosystem: Environmental > Aquatic > Freshwater > Lake...
AGCCGTTCGTCAGGGGTGTTTAGAAAAAAGTATCCGTTTACATCCACGGAGAGTCCTACGCTCAATTCGTCCGTGACCTGCTTGTTCGCACGAAAAAACACATTCATCAGCATGAAATCTTGGGCCAGGCCGAGGTCATAATTTCCAGTGGAGTTACTCGATAGGGCCGGCTCTTCCTGGCTGAAGTAGTTAAAGAAGGAGGTGCGAACACCAACCTCTGGGGTAAATTTTTCGTAGCCGGGCATGGTGGAGAAGGTGGGTGCCCAAGCCCCTTCGATGGTGGAGATGGTTTGCCAAGCAGCTACCACATTTGAGGAGCTTTTGGCGTAGTTGGCGTTGGAGAGCCAGCTATAGCTTTGATCCATATGGAGGCGTGCAAAGGGGAGGTCTGGCTTGGGCCGGACTAGCTGGAGTGATCCCAGATCCTCCGAAACTTCAGTGGCTTCGACGGGCGGTTTTTCTTCGGGCTTCCCCTCAAGAGCGAGTTTTTTTTGCCTTTCCCGATCTTGCTGAGCTTGGGCGTCGATGACTGCCTGTTGTGAAACAGCACTAGGCAAAGTCTGGCCGTAGTGAGTGGAGGAGCTGATGGCCAGAAAAGAGCAGACAGCCAACCGGACGGTTGGAGGTCCAATAGCTCTACGAAATGTCTGTAAAAGTATGCTATCCACCAACTCGACTTAAACGAGATCGGCAAAACTATACAATATATAGTCTAGATTTTATTCACAAACTCAACATATAGACATTACAGTGAAAAGTTATCTATACGCCTGTTGCATCAAGCGGATTCGTTTAGCAACGGATTCGATGAGTGCTTTGGGACCTAGAACCTTCGCGTGATCTCCCCAACTGAGGACCCATCGCTCAATCTCTTCCAAAGCGCCCAGAGTCATTTCCAGTTCGATTCCGCCTCCCTTGATTTCACGGATTTTTTGGGTGGGATGCCAATCCCTCTCTCGAACCAGTCGTGCGGCAAAGGAGTCGAACCGGACTTTGATGCAATATTTTCCAGATCCCGAAAAGACACCGAATCCGCCCTTAAGCTCTTTTTCAGCGGAAAAGCCGCGGGGACGATCAAAGGTTTTTTTCGTCAGGACAGGTTTTTGGATTCTAGGAAGGGCAAAAGTTCGTATTTGCGCTCGCTGGGGATCATAAGCAAGAAGATACCAGGCGTTGTCGATGTTAGCGAGATGGTAGGGGTGGACAGTGCGTGTCTCAGGGGCAGTAGCTCTTAGGGGTTGATAGGAAAAAGAGATTTCCTGGCGCTGAACGATAGCTCGGGCCAGCAAACGAAAGACCTCTAGGTCTGCGGCAGAGGCGCCGGTGACACGGAAGGAGTAGTCGGATCCCCACTCGCCCAGATCGAAGCTGACCGTTTCCTTGAGGGCGCCGGTTAATTTTTGAAACGCGCTGCCGAGCGTTTTCTCAAAAGGGGTGCCGTGGTACTGCGCGAGGACTTTTTGGGCGACAAAGAGGGCGAGAATCTCTCCTTCGCTGACTTGCAGGAGCGGAAAAGCCTCCACCTTTTCGGTGTAGCGGAAGGAGTAGCGGGTGGGGTCGTACTCGATGGGGAGATTGAGGCGGTCTCGCATAAAATCGAGGTCCCGCTGGATGGTCTTGTAAGAAACTTCAAAATCTTTTCCCAGCTGCTGGCAGTTGACCCGCTGCTCGTTGGAAAGGAGATCGTGGAGGCGTTGCATCCGTTCTAAGGGGGGGCGGCTGTGACCGCCGGGAAGGGGGGAATCTTTTTTCTTCATAGGACTCTTTATGTCCTACCCCGACAGGCAAGCTGATGCAAGAAAAAAGGAGGAATCGAAATATGGAAACATTAGTTCAGTGCAGATCCTGCGGGGAGGATACGAATCCGGCAGACTGGGAGGCCACCGGTTCGTGTTGCGCTCACTGTGGGGAAACGACAGGAGGAACGATCCACCGGGGGCTGGACGCTTTAGCGTCTTTGCGGCGGCGGTTGGAACTGGAGATGGTCTGGCGACCAGTCACGAGTCATGCGTAGTCCGCTTGGATTACTTGCCGCCTTGGCGGGGGCAGGTTGTACCGGAGTCTCGCTTGGATCTGCCTGGATGGTGCCCGAGCTTTCCATCTTGGCGGCGGTTGCGGCTGCATTCTGGTGGCAGGTGGCACGATCGGCGTAAGATTCAAAGTTCGGAAGTGAACAACGGGCCTAACGGTCTGAACTGGAGGCGTCGGGCCCAGAAGGTTCGGGGGTACGTCCTTTCGAGACGCAAATAGCAGGCGGGAATTGTGTTCGGTTCCAATACAACATATAGCTAGTAAAATCTACTTATTCACTATATGTTGTATTAAAATGTAACTTATTGATAAGAAAAGGCTTATAAGGCTAGAAATTAGGGTAAAAACATTGACTTTCAACAACTTATACGCATACTAAAAGTATGCCTGGGATTCCTACATGTACGCATATCGGTTCCTGGCGATATTTCTTTGAACCATTCAGGTTGTTTGGTGGTCAAAGGTTGAATCGTATGATTTTTGGACAACAGCGCTTTATCTCTATTTTTCTCTTTTCGTTCGGAGTCAGCTTCGGCTTTGCGTCAACGGAGTTTAAGGACGCTGAGATCACCACGTTGAAGAACATTGTGGAGCATGATGCGGGTCAAGGAGCTGCCCCTGCGAAGATGAGCGAAAAAATTGGCGAAAATTCGAAGGTGACGACAGCGGCAGCTTCGATGGCGGAACTAACCTTTGGTGATTCTTCGATCACTCGGATCGGTGCGAATAGCGTCTTTTCCTTCCAGTCAAAGGAGCGGCTTGTGAAGTTAGATCAGGGAACAGCACTGATTCACGCAACTCCTGGGAATGGTGGTGCGACAGTTGATTGTGGCGGAGTGACGGCGGCCGTGAGCGGGAGTACTTTTATGGCGAGTCGAAGTGCAACGGGTGGCGCAGTATTCGTGTTGTTAGAAAGTTCCGGGAGCATGAAGGTGACAACGCCTGGCGGGCAAACGGCGGTGATCATGCCGGGGCAAGCTGCCTCAACGGGCACAGGGGCTAAATCCGCGATTCAGGTATTCGATGTGGATGTGAAAAAGGTGATGGATACGACCCCTCTGGTCCAAGGTTTTAAAAAAGAACTCCCCTCGCAAGCTGAGATCAATGTGGTTTCAGAAAAACAGCAATCCATGATTCGTGAAGGCAAAATCGAGGTTCTCGGGGTCGAGGTGGTCGCCACTGGGCAAGATGGGGATCTGTTAGTGGGGGCACCGCGTGAGAGGCCTGAGCCGGGAGCTGGCGGAGATGGTCTCGATATCAATACTGCAGCAGGGGGCGACGGTCCCGGGCGCGTAGATGGAGCGAAGCCGCCTCCCACGACAGAAGTTGGCATGAAAAACGTGCAGCAACCGATGGGGGATTCCTCGTTTTTGTCGGCACAACGGAAACTTGCTGAGGCAGGTTCGCAAGGGCCGACTCAGTTAAAGGTGACATTGCCCGATGGGATTTCGGAGGGGACGCTCCAAGCGGGAACAATCAGCCTGAATAGCCCCGCAGTTCAGGCTGTTCCAGTGACTCTGGTTTCCGCGAGTGGCAGAAACATCACCTTTAATTTTCCGGAGGGCTCAACAATTCCGGTGGGTGCGACATCGATTCCCTTCACCTTCACCGTGGCGGATGACGGAATCCTTTCGAATGGCAGCTCAAGTTCGGTTGCACTTTCGATCCGGGCTTTTGCCTCCAAGCTGAGCGCAGTAGGGGGAGGGTTGGTCGCAGATATTACTTCAGGAATCAGTCCGGTAGGAACCGCTTCTGGCACATTACAGTCTGGCAGTTCAGAAAATCCCTTTATGATCCGACTCCCCGGCAAGCTGGCCGCTGACCTCGTGGCGAAGGTTACCCTAGAATTTAGTAGTAAAATAAAATTCGAAAGAGACGTCTTAATCCGAGCTGGAGAAAGCATTTTGAATCTAACAGGAAACAATCTTCCTGATCCCAAGATATATTCTTCAGAGCCTATCAACATAAGGCTGACAGTTGCGTTAGATCAAATCGGAAAAACGATTAGCCAAGAAGTTAAAGTTCTTCCCAGAAGCTTAGATAATGCGTTGATTCGTGCAGCGAATCCGATTCGGAATCTCCTATCAAGCTCAAATACTGCACTATGTTGGAGCAGTGTTCCCGATGCAACTAACTATGAGATCACGGCCACATCCTTAGGCGTTACTAAAACTAAGTTAGTTCTGGATAATTTCTATAATTGGATGGATGGGCTAGCAAGTAGTGCCAAAGTTGAGGTCAAGGCTCTAGTATCAGGAATCCAGGACGGAGCCCTGACGCTCACTCAGGGTTCAGAATTTAAATTACTTTTCGGCGAGCAAGGGAAAATAAGTGACATAAGAAAAAGCTCGGTAGAAATCTTCCTTGCCGTCCTAAATAGTGGCGGGGAGTTGGTCGACTCTATTATTCTGAAAGACAATGGAGTTGGCGCTTTCTGGATTACCAATGCAGCTGGGGAAACAAAACAAGTGGCTTCGATCGACTATGATATTGGAATTGTCAGCTTGTCTGAGGATGCCTTAGGCAAGGACTTGCCTTTGGCAGATGTGTATTACAGCACCAGCTTTGTGGAAGAAAAGAATCTAACCTCTATTGTCAAAATTGATACCAGTGCAGGAACCAGTGAAAGTGTGCTAATTCAGGCGGACAAGTATTTCTATTTTGAATCCAAGTTCGGCGCAGAGGGGCCGACAAAGTTCTTTGCGAATGCTCCACTTGAGCTGGATCTAGCAAAAATGAATGATTGGGGTGCTTCGACGTCCTGGTTGAACGAAAATGGTCTCGCGGCCGTTGATTTCGACTTCTATGCAGCTAACGCGCGAATTTATTTGAATGATGTTAGCAAAGGCTCGTCACAGACTAATCAAGTTGTTTTCCAATCTAACGATGTAGTTTTGTATGCAGACAAGATAAGTCTTGGCGGGATTGTGAAAGAGGACGGGACAACAACGCTATTGAATGTCTCTCTAGACCCGCTGGGAACATCGACCGAACAGTTCCTTGCCCTTGTAGGTGGTCAGGGTGGAATTGATATGAAGGATGTCGTCCTGGATGTGAATGGAGCGAATCTTTCGATGGAAACTTCCGCGGGCATCAATATCGAAAGCGGGATCATCAGGAATGTTGGCAACACTTTCGAGATAAATGCCGTTAAGTCGGTAGAGATGGGGGCTAAGGGCACTACATCCGAAGTGACTGTTGAGGCAAAATCTGAGACGGCGAACAGCATGGCCGTGATCCGGACGGGGGATTCCTTAGAGCTTCGTCGGGTAGTTTTAAAGAGCTTTGCTCGGGGCGAGATCGTTTCCGTATCTGCCGCAAATAAGGGACGTGTGCTGCTGAGTGGTTCTACGGCAAGAGACTTTCATATCAACGAGCTAGTGAATGCTGTGATTGTGGCGGATTCCAAAGGGCAAGTTGACGTGCAGGCAAGCACCAGTCCCAATCTCGTAGCCCTAGGGGGCAATCTGACGGTTGAGGGAAGCCTGCCAATCAAGACGGCCAAGTATCAGGGCGTCGATGTCCACGGCTATAATGTGAATCTGGAGGCTTCGCGGATCGCACTAAGCGGAGCTCGTATTACTGCCATCAACGCCATTACCGCAAAAGCACAGACACTGGTCGTGGACAACTCGATCCTTCGGGTTGTGAATGCTCTGGGATCGATCAACTTGTATAGCCATTCGGGCTCTGTGAATCCTCAGTACGGGACGGTGGTGGAAGGAATGGTGAACTTTAGCGGATCCAACACATTCCAAATTGGCGCACAGACCGTTTCGATTTCGAGCGCCCAAGATGTTCAAAATGCACTGAATAGCGGAATGATGAATCAGGGCGCATCGGCACCTGTTGATGGGAAAATTAATATTCTTCGGGCTAACAATGTTTCTGCTGCTGCGACCTCACAACTTAATTAAACCCTCTGAAGCTTCGGATTGCTCCCAGATAGGTTCTGGTTGAGATATTTTTTAGTGCATACAATATGTAGTGTTAGTAGCCGTAATTACCAAATCAAAAGTCGATTTGGCCCCTTAATGTAAAAGCATGCTCAGCAATTACTTAAGATAGCGTAAAGCGCCATATCAAGTAATAAGAAAAAATAATCTGTATCATGTTGTAAATGAGCGATATAGCCTACTCCTATATATAGGTAGCTTTCATGAATAAATGTGGTTTAAATTGAACTTTTCCAAGCGAAAATGGGTCAAATGGTGCTAGGTTGTATTGTGATGATTTCACCAAGCAGATTCTTTGTCTCTCAACGCTTTGGGCGGATTTTGTCTGTCGCCTTTTTGCTGCTTGCGGGATCTGTTTTTGAGGGCCGCGCGCAACTTGCATTTCCCGTCATTGATTCCTTTAGCCCAACAAACGGACGATCGGGCACGACCGTAACGATTAACGGATCGAATCTGGCTAACTCAACGTTACTGGTTTTCAACAGGAGTGCGCTGCTCCCTGGTTCCTTCAAAGTTGTGAACGGCACAACGGTGACTGCCCAAGTTCCAGTCGGTGCAAGCACTGGGCGTCTTCGAATCACCACCGCCAGCGGAACCGGCGCCAAGGGAATTGCAACGGTAAGTGGAGGTCAGGTAACCGGCATCACGTTTAGTTCGGGCGGAACCGGATATGACTCAAACACAAAACTCAACCTCCTTGGAGGGAGTGGAAGCGGGGCCAGCGCTGATTTACTTGTGAATGGCGGAACGGTATCGGGAGTCACGAATCTGATCGGAGGTTCGAACTATGTCTCGGCTCCGACGGTGGTGTTGGCCAACTACACGGCAACAAGCGCCGGCGACTTCACTGTTACTGCGGCCGCAACAAATATTGTCACTACCCTCGAACAACGAGTGTTTAAGGATACGAGCAGTGCCGGTGATCCAGTGGGAACACTTTCTGCCACCTTTGACGGGGCGACAGATTCAGCTGCGACCTTTGCGCTGGTCAGCGGAACGGGTTCGACCGACAACAGTCTGGTTAAGATCACTGGCAACCAGTTGACTCTTCGTTATGGAGGGCGATTGGACGCCGAGGTTAAGCCCGCTCTTTCCCTTCGGATTAGGGCTACCGACTCGACGGGAGTTTACGGTGAAAACGTCATCTCCGTCGTTGTCACTTTGGATACGGCCAAAGACGTGGATCAGGATGGGTTGACCTTGGCACAGGAAAAAACAATCGGCACATCCGACTTGAAGACCGATACCGACGGAGACGGTTCTGCGGACGGCAACGAAAGCGATGTGGCAACTGCCATTCCGTCATCCTATGCGGGAGCGCCGACAAGTTCAGCCATCACTCCTCCCACACTTCTCGGCTGGGGGAACAACTACTTTGGGCAGATCACGCAACCGGTCGCCTCAGACTTCCGTTTGCCTGCAGGCATCATCCAGGTATCAGGAGGATACGGCCACTCCGTGGCGGTGACATCGAGCGGTGTTGTCTATGCATGGGGCGATGACGAATATGGCCAGGCCACCGCTCCCGAATTGACCGGTGTTTTTGAAGTGGTGGCAGGGATTTATCATTCGTTAGCTCTCAAGTCGGATGGGACGGTCGAAGGCTGGGGTGCTGGAGCCGCAGGAACTGCGACAGGGACGGAGCCAAACTTCGGACAGGCCAATCCTCCAAATTTTTCTTCTGCGAATCCGGCAGTTGCTCTTGCAGCGGGTGGATATCACAGTTTAGCGCTTCGGGCGGATGGAACGGTGGTGGCATGGGGAAACAACGATGCCGGACAAACGGAAGTTCCGGCAGGATTGGATCGGGTGGTCGGAATTGCCGCCGGGTTGTATCACAATGTTGCTTTGCGCGCGGACGGCACGATCCGTACATGGGGGTTGGTCTACAACGGGACAGGATATGATTTGGCAACAAAGTCGCTTCCGGCACTGAGCGGAGTAACACAAGTTGTGGCCGGAAGCGGGTTTTCCGCCGCTCTTCTTTCCAACGGAACTGTTCGGGCTTGGGGGAAAATTCTGAGTGGAAGCAGCTATGTTGACGCCTCCATCCCAATGGCCGGTTTGACCGACGTCACGGAGATTGTGGCAGGGGCTCATCATTTGGTTGCCCTCCTGTCGAACGGAACCGTTCGGGTGGTGGGGCGGACGAATGAAGGGGAAGCCACACTTCCCAGCGCGGCCACTCAATCGATCAACCGGATTGGTGCGGGCTCTTATCATGCCTTTGCGATTCGGGCTGCACCTAGCTTGCCAACTCTTTCGGGAGTGGGGACCTATGCAAGCATCGGCCAGTCCTTGAATCTCTCGTTACCTGCGGGGACGGGAGCCGTCTTGGGATTGCCGGAGGGCTTTGTGAAAAATGGGTCGTCCATTCAAGGAACATTTGCTCAAGCCGCGTTTCGGGTTTTGCGGGTGGCGGTAGGGAACAGTGCCGGCACCGTCTCGGCATTAACGGCGATTGGAACACCGAAGGTAACCGCTTCGCTCACACTAAGTGGATTAACGGCGAGTTACACCGGTAGTCCCGTTAGCGTGACCGTTTCCGGAAAGCCTGATGCGGCAACGGGCACCGTAAAAATCACATACACCGGAATTGATGTGGTTTATCCGGAGTCAGAAACAGCTCCCACGCTGGCGGGTCAGTACCTCGTGAAGGCAGAAATCATCGGGGATTCCGTCTATGAAGGATCCATCACTAGAACGCTGATTATTTCTAAAACCTCGGATCCTCTCACAATTTCTGTAGTCGACTCTACCGGCGCTCCAATCTCAGCACAGAGCGATAATAGTGGATCCTTCTACAGCGTCTCTTACGGGCAGGAGCTGGTGGTCAGCGGGGCGACGGAATCGTTGCTGCCGGTTCTGGTGGAAACGGCATCGGACAACCAAGGTTTGGTCACCGTCGTTCAAGACTTTTTGACAGGAGAAGCTCGAGTAACCGTTGGCTCCTATTCTGGAGAAATCCGCCTTCGAGTCTATCGGACGGCGAGCGCCAACTATGCAGACGCAGAGGCAACCATCCGCTTAAAATCGCAACCTGCGGCGGTCACCCTCTCTGCCTCAAGTCTCACTGCCAAATATGACGGCTCAGAAAAGAAGCCGACTCTTTCTGCCGGAGGGCAGGACGTCTCTCTGACTTATGAGTTCCGAATTCAAGGAAGCTCCGGAGCTTATTCTTCAACCACTCCTACAGCGGCAGGGAATTATGAATTTAGAGCCACGGTGGCCACGCCTGGGTACTCGGGTGTTTTCACGGGAATATTCACCATCGCGAAAAGCGCTGCCACGGTCACCTTGTCCGGACTTACTCAGGATTACACAGGAACTGCCCGCACTATAACGGTTGCCACAATTCCTCCTACGTTGAACACCTCCGTTACCTATGTGGGGAGTGATCCCACGCATGCGGCTGTGGGCACATATTCGGTTACGGCCACAGTCACTGACCCGAACTTTACGGGCGAGGCCACGGAGACGATGACCATTCAGGCAGCCGCACAGGAAATTCTGTTCGACGTAATTCCGAATCAGTCCGCGGATGTGAAGTATGTGACGGCCTATGCGACTGGGGATACTTCGGCCAATCCCGTGACCCTCGTCGTTTCCGAGGGCGCCGCCCAGATCGGATCCACGAGTTCGAGCCAAGGAGTTAGACGGATTGTCGTGGTGAATGGAGGATCTGGTTACAGCACTGCACCCGCGGTGACCGTATCTGGCGGAGCTCAGGCGGAAGCAAAAATCTCCGGAGGAAAAGTTGTCTCGATCGAGGTGACCTCAGCTGGTACCGGATATATTTCTGCTCCCCAAGTTACGATTGATGGGAACGCATCGGCCACAGCTTTTCTAGGGTCCCAGACCGTGGCTCAGATCGGAATTCTCGGGACGGGAAGAATTTCGATCCGTGCTTCCCAGGCAGGGGATGCGAATCATGCCACAGCTGCCGATGTAACACGGGCCTTTGTGGTGGTGCCTGCTCCAGTGAGTCGTGCAACAACGCCGATGGTTGCATCTGGTCGTTCCCACACCTTGTATCTATCTCCAGAGGGAATTGTCTTCGCCGCCGGGGCAAACAACGACGGCCGTTTGGGGATGGGTGAGAGTGGGTCGGGAAGTGCGATGGTGGCGGCCAATTCCACGGGGTTGACGCAAATGACTTTTGTTGCAACTCGCCAAAACAAAATCGGGGAAACATTCACGTTGGATGAAGTTTCCGCCGTTTCGGCGGGAGGCCAGTTCAGTCTCTTCCTCCGGGCTGACGGAACCGTTTATGCCGCAGGAAGTAATTTATTTGGGCAACTGGGTGCGGGACAAACCAGCTCCTTTCGTGGAGCGGCGCAGCAGGTGCTGAATTCGAGCGGGACTGCCCTGACGAAGATTACGACGATTTCGGCGGGAGTATCGCACGCTTTAGCAGTCGACGAGGATGGAAATGCGTGGGGCTGGGGGGATAACTCCTCGGGTCAGCTGGGAACTTCCGTTTCAGGAGCTTCTGCCAGCCGCGCGACGAAAATTGGCTCCGGGGTTCTCGCTATAGCTGCCGGAGCGCGTCACAGTTTTCTTCTGACCCAAGCGGGTGCGGTTCTTGCCTACGGGGCGGATGATTTTGGTCAAAAAACTGGAGCCAGCGGAATCACAAGCCAAGTGGTGTCGGTTGCTTCTGGGGAAAATCATGGGCTGGCAGTGGATAAGGATGGGCGGGTCTGGAGTTGGGGCGATAACCGGGCGGGAGAAGTTTCTGCCGACGGCACTGTTTCAACTCAAGGTGCGGTACGTAGACTCAGCTCTTCCCTTCTTGTCGATGTGATTTCCGTGGCCGCAGGAGCAGAACATTCGTTGGCTTTAACGAAGGAGGGAAAAGTTGTCGGGTGGGGACAAAACCGAAGTGGTCAACTGGGGAATGGAGCCTTGATCTCGGCAACACCCTATGCGGGTGCAGCGGGCCTATTTATGAGCACGACTCTGGGAACTTCGATCTCAGCCGGTGGCTATCACTCCGTACTGATTTCCAGCGGTGCGGCCGCTTTTTCTGTGGGACTGAACACTTCCGGTGAATGTGCGAATGGAACCAAGGCGAGCACGGTGTCCACCGGGCCGAGAATCCCTTCGGCATTGGTTTTCACAGGAAGACCCGTCTTGGCCTCCTTTACACCCACGACGGGAAGTGTTGGAACTTTGGTGACCATCACGGGAGGTTGGTTTGGAACCAGCCCGGCGACGACGGTCACCTTCGCCGGATCTGGGACGAGTCGGGTCAGTGCCACCGACGTCACGGTGGCAACTCCCTATCGGTTGACAGCAAAAGTCCCGGCTGGATTTGCTGCTGGATCGATTCAGGTCACCCGGAACGGGATCACAACCACAAGTGGAACTGATTTTGGTGGTTCGGCTGGTGGAGGGGTGGATTTCACCTTTACCGCAGTCGGGGCGACCTCTGCCAGCTTTGCACTCGTCCGAACAGAAAACGTGGATGCGGCGGGTGCAAAGCTGGGTTCATTTGTGGCTGGCTCGGGAAACAAGGGAATTTTCTATCTCAAAGAAGG
>Ga0209597_1002551_pt1 | contig 11525 bp, 11 predicted proteins | sample M_140625_MF_Meta_FD_187316 | JGI IMG/M metagenome (GOLD analysis project Ga0209597, IMG submission 187316) | Freshwater microbial communities from Lake Montjoie, Canada to study carbon cycling - M_140625_MF_MetaG (SPAdes) (version 2) | ecosystem: Environmental > Aquatic > Freshwater > Lake...
GCACCGACGGCTCGCAGGCTATCGCCGAAAAAGCCGGAGCCCGCGTCGTCAGCGTGACAGCCAAAGGGTACGGCAGCGCGCTCATCGGCGGGGTTCGCGCCGCCGCCGGCGACTGGATTCTGATGGGCGACGCCGACGACAGCTACGATTTCTCTGACATCGCCGGCTTTGTCGAAAAATTCCAGGCCGGCGACGAGCTCATCATGGGCTGCCGCCTGCCCGTCGGCGGCGGCACGATCGCGCCCGGCGCGATGCCGTGGAAAAACCGCTGGATCGGCAACCCGGTGCTCTCGTTCATCGGTCGGCTATTTTACAAGTGCCCCGCTCACGATTTTCACGCCGGGATGCGCGGCTTCACCAAAGCCGCATTCGAGAAAATGGATCTCCAGACGACGGGCATGGAATTCGCCTCCGAGATGGTCATTAAATCCACGCTTAAAGGGCTGAGGATTTCCGAGGTGCCCATCACGCTGCACAAGGACGGGCGCTCGCGCCCGCCGCACTTGAAGCCGTGGCGCGACGGCTGGCGACATCTGCGCTTCATGCTGCTCTTCTCCCCGCGCTGGCTGTTCCTTGTGCCGGGCCTGGTGCTCTCCGCGCTTGGATTTATTTCTGCCGCCGCGCTGTCGCTCCACGATGTTCAATTGGGCGGGGTTATTTTGAATGTGGGCACGCTCATGGTCGCGTGCATGACCGTCATCGTGGGTTTCCAGCTGGTCGCCTTCGCGTTTTTCACCAAGGTGTTTGCCATCGCCGAGGGGCTGTTGCCCGACGATCCCGCGCTGGCGCGCGTCTTCAAAAGGTTCACGCTGGAAAAAGGACTGGTGATCGGCCTGCTGGTGTTGCTGGGGGGGCTGGCTCTGCTGGCGCGTTCGGTCTGGATCTGGCAGCAGGCCCATTACGGGATGTTGCCTTCTATGGAAGAAAATCTGCGGCGACTGATCCCTGCGACCACCTTGGTCGTGCTCGGCATCCAGACAATTTTCTCCAGCTTTTTCATGAGCGCGCTGGGCCTCAAAACCGCCACGCGCAAGCCGCCGGGCATTTGAATTACAGCCTGAGTGCCTCCACCTGAAACGGGCGGCAGTTCAGTCCCTCTCCCGCATTCGCAGAAAAATCCGGCTGGGGATTCGGATTCATCAGGCTGACCAGGCTGTCGCTGCGGAAATTTAGTTTCAGCCCGCACAGCTCCGCCGATTTGAGCCCCGCCCAGACCAGCCGCCAAGGCAGGGGAATGAACGTGGGTTTTTTATCCAGCGCGCGCGCGATCTCCAGCAGCAATGGCTTGAACGCCCATGGCTGCTCGTTCGCTGCTGTCAAAATCTGCGGGGAAATCTTCACTTCGCCGCTCGCACAGTGCTCAATGAACGCCGACAAATCCTCGTGGTGGACGAGAAACTGGATCTGCGAGCCATCGCCAATCATGGGAATCACGGCCGATTTTTTCACCTGCGCGGTGAGTTTGCCAAACATCCCGCCCGGGCCGCTGCCGTAAACCAAGCCCGGCCGGAGTACCAGTGCGCCATGGTCGAGCGCGCACTTTTCAATCTCCAGCTTGGCCTGCCCGTAAAGTGAGCGGCAGCCGTCATAGGCGCTGATGGAGGAAATGGAAATGACCTTGGGAACGCCGGCCTCGCGGGCCGCCTGAAACAGTTTGTGCGAGCCTGCCACATTTGCGGCGCGAATCGCATCCCATCGCAGCGGCCTGAAATCATAGGCGCAATGCACCAGCGCCTCCACGCCGGCGAGCGCGGACGGGGAAACTTCTGCACCCAATTGGAAAGGGATAGAGCGCGTTCCGGGTTGGGGATGGCGCGTCAGCTCCAGGACGTCCCAGCCGCGCCCGGTAAAATAAGTTTTAAGGCAGCCGCCCACATAGCCGTTGCTACCTGTGATGGCGCAGATTTTCTTGCCGCTCACACACGGTTCGCGATTTCCCATTTCAGTTTTCATGTTTCAGACTTCAATTCCCCCGTGGCGTTCTTGGCGGTTCACCCCGCCGCCGTTTCCCAGCCGATGCGGTGCGCGTTGGCCATGACGGAAAAAGTAATGGTCGTGGCTGGCACGCTCGGCAGGACGCTGGCATCCACTACATGCAGTCGCGACCAGCCGTGCGGGCGGCCCAGCGTGTCGCTCTCAAAACGGCCCGGCGCCGCGCGCATGGGCAGGGAGCCGCCGCAGTGAAAGCCGCGCCCCGGCTCAGCCATCTGCAGCAGGGGCGGCACCACCATTCCGCCCAGCCGCCGCGTCTGTGATAGCAGTTCGCGCAGCACTTTTTTGACGGTGCGCCGCGTTTCAGGATTGGGCCGGGTGTCCAGTTGGAGAAAATCTTTCACCCCATCCCGCTTCAGTGACAGGGCGATACCTGGCGAATCGTCCGAATGCAGGTAGCCTTGGACGATGACGAGGCGATCCTCCAAGGGCCGCGCCAGATTTTTCAAGGGCCCCAGCGATTGGCGCACCGCCTGCCCAATGGTGTCGCTGTAAGTGTAAAGCTGCAGATGCACGCTGTGGCGGCTGATGCGCGGGTTGTTCAACTCGATGAAAATCTGGCTCAAGGTGTAAAGCGCCTCGGATGGCACGTCGGGCGTCCGCCGGGCCAGCAGCAGCGGGAACAGGAAATACTGGCTGTCACGCAACAGCACGGGCTGGTCGTAATCATTTTGCGATCGCAACAGGATCTGCGCCGTGGGGATCACGCCCGCCGCCAAATAGGCGCGATCCGCTTCAAATACCAGCGGCGCGCGCGTCTCCCGGTGTTGGCCGGTGATGACAACCTTTTCCGAAGTTTCGCGGAGGGAGGTGACGATGACATCGCGCTGATAGGTGAAGTTATCATCCGAGCGCAATTCGCGGACGGTGTCAGCTGAGTTGTAGATACAGCCGTAAGGGCAGCCGTACATGCAAAAGCCGCAGTGGAGGCATCCAGCCCCCTTGGGGCCATCTGCGGCGCGCACCGCCAGGCGGGCCCGGCCGAAATGCCATCCCCGGGCGCGCAATGTGTCCCGATGCCGCTGCAGGTTTCCTGAAAGCAAATCCGCCGTCCGGCTGGATTGCAGCGACCCCGGCTGGTCGCAGTGCAGCGGGAAAATTTCTTCGAGGTCGTCGCGGCGTGCTGCCAGGGCGGTGAAGGCTGCCACCGCCCGATAATGAGGCGCCAGCTCCGTGTTCTGGACTGGCCAGTCGGAAATGTCTGTATCGCGATACGGGAGCATGGCGGCGCCCCAGACATTGCTGAGTCCGCCCAGCGCAAGCGACGGTTTCAAGCCGATGCCGTGGGGGCGCCACGGGATTTTCTCCTCGGTTTCGCGGTAGGGAAAGTCGGAGCCGAACACCCGTTTGAGTGGCACCCCCCTGGCATCCCCGGTCATGCCTTCCTTCAGCATGGCGATCGGGCCGGGCTGCCATGCGGCCGGCGGGGTGGCGGCGCATTGCTGGACGATGCGGGCGCGATCAGGTTCCAGTTCCAGGCCGGCGTCCAGCATCAGCACGCGGGCTCCGCGCGCGAGGAGAGCCTTGGCGCAGGCGACACCCGCCGGGCCGGAGCCGATGACACAGTGCATGGCAGAGGATATAAGCACAGCGCTCGACGACTCTCAATCTTCAACTGAGGGCGACACGCATGGCGGTTGTTTTAAAATGGCATGAGACGAAACCCTGTGGACCGAATGAACCGCCCATCCAGTGTCACACTGGAATTTCCCCCTCTCCGCCTCGGCCGGGGAGAGGGCCGGGGAGAGGTGTCGCTCCAATGAATTCGCGTCAATTCGTTTAATTCGCGTCAAAGTCTTTGTCTTCATAAGTAGTTTCAGTTCCTTGCTGGCCTTTATGTTCTCTGCGTTCTTTACGGTTAAAAGTCCCCCGTCCGTAATTCGTGTCTCAGTCTTTGTCTTGATAATGGGGTCCAGCGACCCGCTGGCTTGGCGTGGTGGTAGGGCGTGCCACTCCGCGCGCGCCGTCCCTGCTACGCTTTTTTTGCGTGGTTCGCGGCTCATCACAACTCCCTCTCCGCCTCTCTCTGTTGCCGGGTTGACAACCGTATCGGTTGCATTATGGTTGCCGCATGGCCAGCATCACCATCAAAGACATTCCCGAGGAAATTCACGCGCGCCTGACCCGCGAGGCCAGCGCGCATCACCGCAGCCTCAACGGAGAACTGTTGCGCCGGGTCGAGTTGAGCTTCGAGCTCGAATCGGCCTTTAACACCAAACGCGACGCGCAATGGATTCAGGAAGCGATCGCCAGCGGCCCGGAAGAACCCTTGACGCGGCAAAAATTTGACGCCGCCGTGAAACGCGGGCTCGCCCGGGCGGCCACCCGGTCCACTGGGCGATGAAATTGTTTGTTCGTCCGCTGTTCTATTCTGATCTTGAGGAATCGGTGGCTTATCTTTCTGAAACTGCCGGCCCGGAAATTGCCCGGCGTTGGGCGTCAGCCGTCTGGAATACCGCTGACGAATTAAATCAGCATGCTTTTTTTGGCCGCGAACGGCGCGATCTTCCTTTTCCGGGTGTCCGTTCCTGGCGGGTGATGGATTTTACCCGGTGGCTGGTTTTTTACGGATTGAAACCCAAAGGCATCGTTTTTTACCGGGTAAAACATGGAGCGGTCAATCTGGTAAAGCTGGATTTCAACAGCTAAATCCCTTTCCTCTCCGCCTCAGCCGGGGGGCCGGGGAGAGGTGTCGCTCCAATGAATTCCTGTCAATTCGTGCAATTCGCGTCAAAGTCTTTGTCTTGATAATGGGGTCCAGCGTCACGCTGGCTCTGCGTTCTTTGCGGTTAAAATTCCCCCGTCCCCAATTCGTGTTCTTTCGTGCAATTCGTGTCTCGCTCCGCGTTGCCTGGCAGTGGATTTCAGCATGGATTAACAAGTCCAGTCTGGTAACAATCCTCGTGGGAATCTTTTTACATGAGCATTAAACGCCAATCCGCCTGGGGCATGCTGCCCTTGCTCGTGCTTTCGGTCGTGAACATTTTTTCGATGCCGCTGTTCCTCCGCTGGCTCGGCTCAGACATGTATGCGCTCTGGTTTTATGTCCTTACTTTCACTGGCATGTTCGGGTTTGCTGACATGGGGTTAGCGGTGGCCGTGGGACGCTATATTAGCGTAGCCCTAGGCAGGAACGATCATGCCGCGGTGCGCGGCTATTGGGGCACGGGCAACTTAATCATGCTGCCGTTTCTGGCACTGGTCTCACTGGTCTTCATCGGCCTCGGAGTCTGGCTGGGGCCGAAATGGTTCAATATTCAGCCCGCCGATGTCAGCCTGCTTCGGGCGTGTTTTGCGGCGGGCGGGCTGGGATTATTCTTGAGTTATTACGGCACCTACTGGCTGTGCCTGTCCCAGGCATATCTAGACTTCAAATTTATCAGCCTGTTGAGGGTGGTGATGGGGTTGTTGCAGGTGGTGCCCGCCATTGCCTTGGCGTATTTCACTAAAAGCCCCCTGCTTTTGGTTTTGTGGGGGGCGCTGGTGGCCGTTCTGCAACTAGGAATCTTCATGTGGCACGCGCGGCGGAAGTATCAGCTCGGCTTTGAGCTGAAGTCGGCCAGCCTGGCGCGCGCACGCGAAATGGCTAGCTATACGGGGAAAAGTTTTATCGGGCTGATGATCGGCTCGACGTTTGTTTCAATTGATCGGGTCATTTTAGGGCGGCTGGCGGTGCCAGTGGATTTTAATTCCTACACCATCTCCGCCAACCTGGCGGCGCGGTTGCAGGGGTTTAGCGTGGCCGTCATGGGCCCGGTTTTATTTGGCGCCGCTCGCGTGGTAGACAGCGGACATGCGGCTGCGGCCAAAATCTATAACGACACGTTTGCCTTTGTCTTTGAATGGTACCTGCTCGCCGCCCTCTGGGTGGGGCTCTGGCATCCGGTGCTGCTGAAGTTCTGGCTGGGCCACACCATGGGTATGCAACTGGGCGGGGAAACCGCCGCGCTGGTGGGGCCGCTGCTGGTTCCGCTGGTGGCGGCGTGCTGCCTGAGCGCACTGGCAAATATTTCCGGCGCTCAACTGGCTTCGCTTAACCGTCAGGAAGCGGCAATTGGTTTTTCCATGGCCTCAGGATTGCTGGCCATTGCCGGCGTGTGGCTCGGCTGGCACGGGTTCGGGGCAGTGGGGGCCGCCTACGGTTATCTGTTCAGTCGGCTGGCTCTGGTGGCGCAGGATCTATTCACCATCCGCCTGTTGCGAGCCGGCGGCTGGTGTGCGTCTGGAACCTGGCGCCAAGCCGTTTGGCAACTTCTTGTAAGCGCGGGGTTTGCCACCGTTTATTTGTTTCTGCCAGTGGATTCCGTCTGGCTGCTGGTACCCGCGGCCTTTCATGGCGGATTAATGGCCGCCTGGTTTTTGCGCCAGCCGTTGCGTAAAATGATTGCCTGAAACTGCCGCCTACGCCACATTCGCGGCCGGATATCCATGATTCAACCCGCTGATTTATGAGCCTTGATTTGCGCCGCCGGGCGGAACTGTCCACGGATCAAGTCACGGTCTTGTCGCAGGCGCTGGCCACTTTCTACAAAAATCCTCCCGCCAGTTATTACGCCATCGCTAACCAGGCGGCGAACCGTTACACGCCGGGAGAACTTCCGTTTCATTGCGATCTTGTTGCCCGGGTGACGCCGGGTTCGACGGTGCTGGAAGTGGGCTGTGGCACGGCGCATCTCTGCCAATACGTTGAGGAAAAGGGGGGGCACTACGCCGGCATCGACTACAGCAAAGATTTATTGCAGCAAAATCGCCGCCGCTTTCCGAACGCGCAATTCTTTGAAATCGGGTCACAGTTGGATAACTCTTTCGATTTGGTTGCCAGCCTTTACGCGCTTGAACATGTAGCCGATCCACCGGCCTATTTGGAGTCGCTTTGGCAGCTTTGCCGCCCTGGGGGTCTAATCGGCATCATATGTCCTGAATTCATAGAAAATGGAGGAATTGCCCCCAGCGTTTTTTTTGGAAAAACGCCGAAACGTTTTTTTAAAAAACTCAGCAAATTTAGATTGATGGATGCGTTCAGCCACTGGGTTGATTTAAAAATCCGCGCGCCGCGGTGGGAAAAAAAGGCATTGACCGCTTCGCCCGGGGCATTCTGGATCAACCTTTCCCCCCGCGTGCTTCATGGTGCTGATTATTCCGTTGATGCCGACGCCGTCCACCTGCCGCGATTGAAAGACATTCTATGGTTTTTTGAGAAAAAAGGAGCGGATAGTGTGCAGACCTCGGCGCAGATGCCTTGGGTGTCGGCTGCCGTGTTGCGATTCAACTGCTACGCGCTTATTCGAAAACCAGTTTTGCCGAGTCAGTAATTTGTGAAAATTGCAGTTTTTCTTAATAGCCTCAGCTTGGGCGGCACTGAAAAAGCTGCCTGCCGATGGGCGCGCGGGTTGAAAGAGCGCGGCCATCAGATTGAGGTGCTGGCCTTGGCCGATGGGCCGCGCCGGGTCGAGTTGGACCGTTGCGAAGTGCCTGTAAAAATCATCCTGGCCAATGTCGACGCTATCGCCGCCACCCTGCGGGAGTTCGGGCCGGAAGTCATCCATGCTCATGTCCCTGGGCATCCCCATGCGGGAGATGTCCTGGGGGAAGCGCTGCGCCTGCTGCCGGAAAAAATACCCGTTGTCCAGACCAACATCTTCGGTCGGCTTGAGAATCCGGCAGAAGATGCGTGGACGGATTTCCGGCTGTTTATCTCCTGGACCAGTGGCGTGCAGGCTGCGCGCCGTTCCTTTCGAAAACTGGATGCCGCTTTCTTCAGGCGGGCCAGTGTGGCGGTGTATCCGCTCGACCCGGTGGACCCGCCGACCGGATCGGAAATTGCCGCACTCCGGAAACAATGGGGCGTGGCTGGGGATGAAGTCTTGTTTGGCCGGTTCTCCCGGCCGGAGCCCAACAAGTGGACGGACCTGGCCCTAGATGCGTTCCGGCGGGCGCTGCGGCGAAATCCGAAAATTAAACTGCTCCTGCGCGAACCGCCCCCGCTGGTCGCGGCGCAATTGCGTGCGGCACCGGATGCCGGCCGGTTTATCATCTTGCCCGTCACGTCGGATCCGGAAGAGCTGCGCCTCAACTTTGCGGCGCTGGACGTGGTGCTGCACACCTCTTCCATCGGGGAAAGTTTTGGCTACGGCATCGCCGAGCCGATGAATCTGGGCAGGCCCGTCATCACCCATTCCGTGCCGTGGCAGGATCAGGCGCAGCTGGAACTGGTGCGGCACGGCGAATGCGGCTTCGTTACCAGCACCCCATCGGCGATGGAGGGAGCCATTTTAAAGCTTGCGGGCGAAGTTGCCTTACGCCAGCGGATGGGAACGTCTGCGCGAGAGCACGTGCGCACGCTGGCGAACCCCGAAACTTCCCTCTTCCGCCTGGAACAAGCCTTTCGCGCCGTGGTGGAAAAAGGGGACAACCCCTTTGCCGCCGCTGATCTGGTCCAGGCGCGGAAAGCCGCAACCCATCTGGACGCGCACCAGTTTGGCCATTCGATCCTTGAACAAATCGCTCTACGGCTCTTTTATTATCGAGTGCGCTTTCACCAGTTTAGAAAATTATTCCTATAAACCATGCCTGCCGTCACTCTTGTCGTCTGCGTTTACCAGCAACGCGATCTGCTGGCGCGATTGATCCGCGAATCACAGGGTTGTCATGACGATCTGGTTGTGGTTCACGACGGACCGGACACCACCGGAGTGCGGGCCGTGGTGGAGGCGGCGGGCGGGCGATTCTTCGAGCGGCCGCAAGAATATCAGCAAGAGCCGCACTGGCCTTTTGCGTGGGGCGAGGCACGGTATGACTGGATTCTACGCTTCGATGCGGATGAATTTCCCAGTGAAGAAATGCAAGTCTGGCTAAAGCAATTCCGCAACGGCGCCGAACCTGCCGAAGCCATTTCCGGCTACACTTGCATCTGGCCCTTGTGGAACAAAGACCATGCGGTCACCAAGAAGTGGCCGGCGGGGAGGCAGTTCCTATTTCAAAAGCAGCGAGTGCGGTTTTTTGGTATGGCCGAACAGGCGCCGATTCCCGACGGGCGTTTTTCGCCATTGGATTTGGTTTTGCGCCATCAGCCAACCGGTCGCGCGTCGCATAATCTGCATAACTTATTGGTTCGGAAACAGGCTTATCGCTGGCGCGAATGTATCGCCCGTTCTTTGCTGGGCAAACCCACGGATTTGGCCTGCTGGCGCTGGACAAACGAGGCTTGGCCTTTGGAATGGGAACAAATCCGCCGAAATCCTTTGAAGACTGCTTTCAAACGACTATTGAAGGGAACTGCTTCAGGGTTGTGGTCTCAGTGGAGAGCGGAAGGAAAATTATTTCCATTTGTCGCTTTGAGCGGGCCATTGCACCATGCCCTGATTTGTATAAACTTTCGGAAACTGCTGCGGAAAACTTGCAAGAATTTTGATTTGACTAAAAATGACACTTGAACGCGTTGATATTGAAGGTTGCGAAGATCAGTTGCAGGTCGTCTTGCATCGTGCTCGGTATGATTTTGTCCTTGCTCGGTTAAAGCCTGGGCAACGGGTTTTGGAAATCGGTGTGGGTGCCGGGATTTTCACCAAGGAGTTATGGCCGCGTTGCGGCAGTTACGTCGGTGTGGAATTTGACCATGCCGCTTGCGTGGCCGCGCGTCAAAAGACCGAAGGCCGGGCTGAAATCATCCAAGGCGATGCCCGCAATCTGCCTTTTGGAGAGAATGAATTCGCTTTCATCATTTGTCTGGAAGTGCTGGAACATCTGGGAAATTTTCAGCCAGGAGTTGAAAATATCCATCGCTGCCTCAAGCCAGACGGAACCGCGATCATCTCGGTGCCCTATCGTCGCACCGGCGGCAAAAGCGCGACCAACGAACATCATCCTTATGAGCCAGGCGAGCAGGAATTGGTTTCATTGCTCCAAAAGCTGTTCTCAAAAGTTGAAGTACATTACCAATTTTTTGAGGAGCGGTGGTGGATGACCTTAGCTCGCAAACTCCATTTGCGGCGCGTTTTGGGATTGCATCAAATTTACGCCGATCTTTCGGCAGGATTACCGCACGCTACTTCAAAACTCAAAATTGGCGAGCGTCGGGAAGGGCTGAAGTTAAATTTGATAGTTGTGCTCAGTGGCAAATAGACGATTGTTAACCCGGTCTGACCAGTCAGTTTCTAAAGGCAGCAAATACCCGGAATATCTCGGGCCCGCACAACCTCACCAGCCATTGCAGGGCGGCATAACGCCAGTGGGGCGGGGTGCTGTGGGTGAACAGCCAGCTGTTGTAGGCCAGGATTCGCCGCGAAAACCCAGATCCGTGGCGCAGCAGCAGTCGGGAGGGGGTCGGGCTGGTCTTCAATAATTTTATCCGGTCGAACGGGATGGTGATCCCTTTTTCTTTTCGTAACAAAGCCAGGTTGCGTTTCCGTTGCACATTGTCCAGAGCCCATTTCCAGCCCATGCGCTCCACGCGCGAGGTGCCGCGATCCACTCCCTCATGCGAACGATTGATGGCCACTTCCGTCGCGCTCTGCGCCGCGCCATACCGCAGGGCCAGCCGGAACCACATGTCCCAGTCGCCGGTGAAATAGGAGCCGGTGCGAAAGCCCCCCACCGCCCGGGCATCTGCGATACGGAAGAGCTGCCCCGGAAAAAGCACGGAGCATTCGTCGGCAAATTCAATCACCTCCAACTCCCGCCACGATTGGGGCCAGGCGACGGGCGGGGCAGGATAGATTATTCCCTCCTCCGCGAGGTTGGCGGCACGGCCGAAATAGAGCGCGCGGGGCGAAGCTTTCTTGGCTAGCTCAATCATGGACGCCACGAAGTTTGGCCGCAGCAAATCGTCGTCGTGCAAAATGGATAGCCAGGGCGTCTGGCAATACTCCATGCAGGCATTCCAATTGTCGAATAGCCCCCGATTTTTTGGGTTGCGGAAATAACGGATGCGGTCACCAAATTGACGAGTGACGAAATCGCGCAGCGCAGCGTCTGGCCCGCAATCCTCAACGACGATCACCTGGACGGGTATGGTCTGGTTGAGGGCGCTGCGGATGGCATCGCACACAAACTCGCGCCGGCTATAGACGGTGACGGCGATCGTGATCTGTTCGGGGCGCAGTTCCATGTGGGAAATCAATCGCCAGATTCTTTCGTCCGTTCGCTGTTTTCGCAAGCGGCGATTTTAGCGGAGTTCAACACGTGCTTGTGGAAGTGAGGGGCGGGCCGGATAACAAAGCCCCCCGTGCGGGAGGAGCCGCTTGTGTGAGACTTGTGTGAAACTCGGATGAGTTGATATCCGCGCCGACCCCGCTTGACACCTCGGCCGGTGCCCGGGAAGGATGCGGCGCCATCCTTATCCATCCAGAATGACACTCCGCTGACCCCCCACTTTACATCATGGATGGCGGGCGGTAGCCTTCGCGGCAGATGAAGCTGGCTTTATTATCACCGGATGACCGCGAATTACGGAAGGCTTATGGCTCTTTAATGCCTATGATTCCTGCGGTGGAAGAGGCGCTGCTGCAAGGCTTGGTGAAACATTTGGATTTGGA
>Ga0209597_1002552_pt1 | contig 11521 bp, 11 predicted proteins | sample M_140625_MF_Meta_FD_187316 | JGI IMG/M metagenome (GOLD analysis project Ga0209597, IMG submission 187316) | Freshwater microbial communities from Lake Montjoie, Canada to study carbon cycling - M_140625_MF_MetaG (SPAdes) (version 2) | ecosystem: Environmental > Aquatic > Freshwater > Lake...
TGCTTCCCAACGGACATGTTGATATGGCACATTTGCAAACGCTATTGAATTCGGCTACAAAACCCCTCGTTAGTCTGATGCATGCCAACAACGAAATCGGAAATATTATCGATATCGAAACCGTTGGACAAATGGTGCACCAAGCAGGTGGGATTTTTCATTGCGATACGGTTCAAACCATGGGTCAGTATCGTTTTGATTTGAGTCAGGGTCACGTCGACTTCCTTGCTGGCGCGGCACACAAATTCAATGGACCCAAAGGCGTTGGATTTATTTACATCAACAAAAAAAATAGAATACATCCGCAAATTACCGGCGGTGCACAAGAGCGCGAAATGCGTGGCGGGACTGAAAACGTAATTGGCATTGTGGGATTGGCCAAGGCCTTGGAAATTGCTTACCGCGAAATGGACGCCAAAAAGGCTCATCTCGAAAATATCAAAGGTCTTATGATTCAATTGCTTAGAGACGCTATTCCTGAAGTTTCTTTCAATGGCGATGCGGAAGGCACCTCGCTTTATACTGTTTTAAGCGTTTCCCTTCCTCCCAATGAAGCAGGCAGCATGATCCTTTTCAATCTGGATTTGGCAGGAATTTCTGCCAGCGGCGGAAGCGCTTGTTCTAGCGGTGCCACAGGCGGAAGCCACGTCATCAACTCCCTCTACCCCGACACAAACAGAACTACAGTGCGATTCAGTTTTGGAAAACAAAATACCGAAGACGATATTCGATTTACAGTAAATCAACTCGCCAATTGGTACGGACAAAAATCATAATCTCCGTTTTGATTGTTGCGGCGTTAGGATTTTTTGGCTGCGCTACGATCATAACCGGAAAAAAGCAATCGCTTTATATTGTTTCCAACCCTCCCGGGGCTAGCATTTATGTCGCCCGAATCAATGCCACCCAAGCACCCCAAGAAACACAAGTTGATTCTTTTGCCTCAACCGCCGAAACCCCAAGCATCAAAAAAATCATTCCCGACACCACCATTTCGGGGATCACACCTTGCTTTATCGATGTGCGACGTCCCCAAAAAGACAGCCTCCAAATCACCCTAACTCACCCCAATTACAAACCAACATCGCAGACACTCAAACCCAAATTCAATGAGTCGGCCGGCCTCAATTTCATTGTTCCCTGGAACTGGATGATTGACGCAATGACAGGCAGTTTGATGCGATATTCATTACCAGATACTTTTGTTCTGAGAGAAATCAAAAAAACGCAGTAATTTTGCACCCGCAAAGCAATGCCAACCCTTTATCTAACCCGCAAAGAACATTTCAACGCCGCACATCGGTTGTGGAACCCTACATGGAGTGAAGAAAAAAATTCTGAAGTCTTTGGCAAGTGTGCGAACCCCCATTTTCACGGTCATAATTTCGATTTATACGTTTGTGTAAAAGGCCAGCCAAATCCGGATACGGGCTGTGTTATCGACCTTAAAGTCCTTAAGGTTATTATTAGAGAAGAGGTAATCGACCACCTAGATCATCAAAATTTAAACCTCGATGTGCCTTGGTTAAAGGATACCATGCCTAGTATCGAAACGGTTGCGGTTGCAATTTGGCAGCGTCTTTCCCCCAAATTACCCATGGGTGTGGCATTGCATAAAATCACCCTTTGGGAAACACAAAACAACTTTGTGGAGTACTTCGGTGAATAACCCATCCCATGAAAGCGCTTAAGCGTTGGTTCCAAAACAGCAAATTGGCCCGCGAATGGCCCATTAATTTATCTTTCCTAGGTATATTGCCTTTCTTTTTTGCTACCGGCGGCTGCCTCCTTTACACATCGGATAGCGGAGCCTACTTAATGACCGCCCAAAGCCTATCCATACCCTTAGATCGGTCCGTTTTCTATAGTTTGTATCTACGTGGATTGAACGATTTGATGTCGCTCTTCACCCAACCCATCCTCGGCGAAATCGTTGTTCTTCCCCCATTAATTTTACTCTTCGTGGGCATATTCCAACTCGTGAAAAAGTTATTTCCCACTTTTCAGCCATCAAACCCCGAAAAATTAGACTACCCATTGTCAATAAAACAACGATGGATTTTCTTGTCAATGTGGCTATGCGCCTGCTTTCTCACCTCCATGCCCTGGTTTTTACTTCAGGCGATGCCCGATATTTTTACCGCAATTCTCTGCATTTTCGTCCTACTCTTTCTTCAATCCAAATCATTACGTAGTTCTATAGCTTGTGCATTGGTAATAATAATCTCCGCCGTCATGCACAACGCCAACCTAATTACCCTAACCGTTGTAGGTATTGCCATTTGGCTCGCTTGGAAAGGTTATCTTGGAAAATGGACCCATCCTTTAAACCAATATATTTCGATTTCTAAGACACGCTCCCTGCTTGCCCTCTCTTTGATCCCATGGGCACTGTTGATCGGCAGCAATGTTTGGGGTGGCAACGGAGTTTCAGTAGGCAAAGGATCCCACGTTTTCTTCATGGGTAAACTCTGCGAAAATGGCATTCTCAAAACCTATTTGGAGGATGAATGCGCATCAAAACCCAATCCATTTTGCGCTTTTAAGGACAGCCTGCCTGAGCACACTTGGGACTTCGTCTGGAACAGCCACGGCATCCTCGAAAAAACAGGTGGATGGCATCATAGCAAAGAACTCTACAACCAAATCATCCTAGGCACACTGAGTAAACCGAAATACATCGCATTGCATGTTCAAGCCGCGATATCCGCAACGGCCCAACAAGTGGTTTTAACACATGGCGGCGACGGGCTAACACCTCTGGATACCTCCGCTACCCTGGCTCAGGAATTAAAACTGCACTACCCCGACGAATACCAAGGGTTTATCAATGAATCCAAACAACAAAAGTCCCAAATCGATTTCGATTTTTACAACCGCATTTATGATGGGTCGGCACTTGTCCTCCTGCTGGGCGCTGTATTTTGCCTCTACCGTCGACCCAATCCACTCCTTGCCACGTTCTTTGCAATAGCGGCATTGTTTATTTTGTGCAATGCGTTTTCTACTGCCTGTTTTGCCAATATCTTGGCCCGCTTAAATGCCAGAGATTTTTGGATACTGCCGATGCTTTCTATCGGTATTATCGTCCAGTATTTCTTCGCAAGTCCCTCAAAGCAGGAGCAGTCGATTTAGAATCAATCAATCCGATAAACCGGATATAAATTGTGCGTCTTTTCGTAGTGAGCGGATTGCTTATAAACCCAGTTTAACTGTCCCCAAGCATCCTTCGCAAATTCACTATCGTTGGCTTTCTTACGCAAGAATTCCGCACGCTTTTCTGGATGATCCTTCAACCAATCCGCGGCCAAATCTTCAAAAACATAATCGCTGTAACCTTCTTTCTGCATCAATACACCATCAAAAGCATTCCACGCAAAATAGGAATCCGCAGCCCTTGGTTCCAAAACTGAAACAACAAACTTGGCATTCACTGATGTAATTGGGACTACCACATCACCCGCCCTAAGTTGTACCGCCAAAACAGTATCCCTAGTCTTTACGCCATGATGCATGTAGTGTTTCTCATAAGGATGATTCACTGTCTTAAATTCTGTAATATAGCTCACCCTCAACATCGTAACCGTGTCGAAAGGAATCGGTTTACAAACCACTTTATTGAGCTTCAACTTCTGAATTACATCGCCATAGGCAAACGGGACGATGTAAGCCGAAGGCACGAGAATACTATCGGTACAGCGGTATTGGTCGTAATATTTCACTTTTTTAGACCATGGCTTGGTTCTATCGTACACCAATCGATCGGCGCCAGAAATTTCACTCGGACGGTATCCAGATTCAAATCCCAAGAAATCAATCTCGGTAAATTTTGTCTGGTCCAACTGAAACTGAATTGGCATCCACTTGCCGATGGGTTTGGGGGCAAAATCCACATTTTTTCTTCTTACTGTTGAGAACTCATTTCTGAGCGATGGCGCGGTAGCGGCAATTAAAAACTGTTCCATAAACGCCAAAGTCCCCAGCATACGTTGCGAAAAAGGCTTAAGCATATGCGTTTCAACGGTATAGCCCAAAGTATGATGCAATGCGGCAAAACCGGTGGCGTATCTACCGCCTTCCCAAAATGCAAATAATCCGCTATCAGGCACCGTTTTGATCGTTTCAACATAGGGAGCCGTAGGCCATTGATTGGCTGTCAAACGCTCTTTTAACGACTTCTCAAAGGGAATTAAAACATCAGTTAAACCGGGTTGTATTTTTTCTGGACGCGTATGAAAATATGTAAGAACATATTGATAATCTGCCCCATTAGAGGTGTGGTTGTCGATGAATAAATCGTATTGTTCCATCGCCATCAAGCCGACCAACGACTTTGCATTTCTAGAATCCAATTTGATAAAATCGCGGTTTAAATCGAGGTTTTGCGCGTTGCCTCTAAATCCATATTCCACCGGTCCGTTTTGATTGGCTCTCGATGTTCCACTGCGAGTGAGGGTTCCATCCACGTTGTACTGACAAATCACATGGAGTTGCAAATAGGGTAAAACTTGCTGCCAATACTGACCAAAGAAGAGCATATCACGCAATAAAATCATACAAGCATCTGTCCCTTCGGGTTCGCCAGGATGGATATTATTATTAATGAGAACTTTTACGATGGGCTTAACCTCTACTTTGGATCCGGCTTCAATACCCACATCGCCGTTACCAAAACGATCCATGGTCTCCGTAGCAGGACCGTTGAGTTTAAGCACATAAATATCCTTGCCTACATCGCCTAGTCCGATAGATTGCAGAGAACAATATGCAGGAAATGTGGCAGCGAGCTGCTTATACCAAGCCACACATTCAAAATAATTGGCGGTTCCCAGTCCTTTTGATTTTTCAAAGGGGGTTAAAAGGGAATCATACGATTTTTGCATTTGTGGGCTCAGGGCTTTGCCCTGAGCCTTGCGCGCGCCTTCGGCGCGCATCATCGCCCCACTCAAACCCAATGTACCAAACTCGTCCTTCGCGATAAATTCATATTCCCCAGAAACAAGCATCTTGCCCGGTTCCTGCGGTTGTTTCAATTTTTTAACCTGCGCCGATAACACACCACTTAAACCCAAACAAAACCATAACGACCAAACTGTAAATCTCATCCCCTTTATCATTATCTGATCCGATCCATACTGCGAACCAAACGCTCGTCCTTTCTGATATTCAAAACAGAAAGAGCCGCATATAAAATGAAAAAATGAGGCCATAAAAAATGAATTCCAAACTGACCAGTATAGTTTTCATGTGCCCACGACATTAGAAAATATCTCAAATACAAAACTCCAACAGCCAAAATCGAAAAACCCAATGTTAACCATGCCGCCTTCAATTGCAACTTGCGATTCCTAAATAAAAAAACCGTAGCCAATCCCGAAATCATCATCACAACCGTAAAAAATGCCGTTAACAAATCGGGTGTATACATTGTGTTCGCATCCGTAATAACCCCAGAATAACTATGCCAAAACATTAAAACATTTGAATTGCTATTGTCGTTCGCAATAAACCAAGCATACACAGGATCCTGCCATAGGTTCACATAGCCGATAACGATAACTAAAATTAAAAAGATTGTTTGAATGCGCTGAATCATGAATTCAAACCTACCAAAAATTTGGCAATCTTCAATCCAAAAATATACCTATTATTTCACAATTTCTGAGCAACTATACCGCCGAAATCACAATGCGCATCGTTGTGTATTCAAACGGAACGCTCGATTTGACGTAAATATTGCCGCGATGATAATCCGTAATGATTCGCTTGGCCAACGACAAACCCAAGCCCCAACCGCGCTTCTTAGTTGTAAATCCAGGCTTGAAAATCGACTTCATCTGATCCCGTGAAACACCCTTGCCATTGTCGGTAATATCCACAACCGCCTTATTTTTAATCAATTTCACGCTGCACTTCAAAACCCCTTCACCCTCCATCGCATCGATGCTGTTTTTAATCAAATTCTCTATCACCCAATGAAATAAATTCCGATTGATCCTACACAACACATCCGACTTCCAAAATTCGGATTCAAAAACAACGCCCTTGCCCGATCTGTTTTTCATGTATTCGATCGACTCAAACATCACCTCATTCAAATTCAAAGTTTCCAAAACCGGATCCGATCCAATCTTAGAAAAACGCTCCGTAATTATATTCAACCGATCAATATCCTTCCGCATCTCCATTGGCGCACCCTCCGGCAAATCACCCAACTCCATCACTTGTACCCACCCCATCAAACTAGAAATCGGCGTTCCCAATTGATGCGCCGTCTCCTTGGCCAATCCAACCCAAACCTTGTCCTGCTCCGACCGCGTGGAATAGGAAAACGCCACATAGGATACAAACATAAACAAGGCAACAATCCCCAAGACAACATAGGGATAATACTGTAGCTGTGTCAAAACCGTACTGCTACCATAATAAACCTTAAAATCCACATTCTTATCCACCGGAACAACGATGGCTTCATTCTCTGTTTTAAATTCTTCCAACTTCGCACTCAAATACTGTTCTACACGCTTCCTTCCGCTAGTATCGATATTCACAAACTCTAGAATCCCTCCTTTGTCGTCCACAAGAATTGCTGGAATCGTTGTATTCGACTGCACAACGCGCAACTGAAATCCCAAGTCACCGTCGCTGTTAGGATCGGTAAGTATACTCTCCGCCTCAGCCCACATTTCCATTTTCTTCTTTTCCTCACCGGCAATTTTCACCACCAATCTCTGACTCAAATACAGGGTAATGATACTAATAATTAGTGCCAATAACATCAAAATAACCTTGATGAATCGCCTTGATTCGTAAAAATTAACCATTCCCCGCTTTTTCATCTTAGATATAGTACCTTTTTAAAAAACACAAGAAATCAAAATCCGCAAATCATCCATCACAGAATAATCGCGCGCGTAATTCATCACAGCATCCAATTCGAATTCTGTACCCTGAAACTGTTGCGCCACCTCAAACACCGGCGATGCCAATTTAGGCAAACTACCCGTGGCTCCTTTGCGCTGATATCCCACCCAAGTATTTCGACCAATCAAAACAGAAAATAAGTAATTTAAACACTTTCTACCACCTGAGAAACAAAGCAGCAGAGGGAACAAGGGCAACATAATCAAAGAAATTAATACATCAAACACCCTCTTATTTCGCAAATGATGAACCTGCGCCAAATGGTAATTCACTTCCAAAGTAAACAGCTCCCCAGGCAAATTTTTTGAATCCGACCCGATGATGGTTTCACCCTTTTCCGGTGCGATTTTTACCTGGACTGGTTTGGATTGAAAATCGTTCATGTGCAACATTATCCGCGACGACGAAACATCCTTCCCGCTAAATATTACTAAATCAGGTCGATATATTTCCAACACCTCAGACATCTGCTCCAAATGTCCAATAAAACCGGGCTGCCTCACTTCGCTCGCTGAAACCCATCCCAATACTTCGTGGTTCACTCTACCTCTTTTTAGTAAGTTTTCAATGCGATGATTCTCTGATTCACCACCAACCAAAATCACCTTCCTCCGACCTCCATGATCAAATCGAACATCCCCAATTTTAAGGGATTGAGCAATGCCTCTCGTTAAAAATACCGCTCCCACAGCCCAAGCTGAGCCCAAAGCCAATATCGCCCTAGAAAATTGAAGGTCCTTGGGGAGGAACGCATACATTGCAAATAGAGCAAAGGATCCAACCAAAGTACCCCTAAACAACCTGCGTGCCACGAAAGGCTTATCGTATCCGCCCCAGAGATAAACCGAAGCCATTACCAAACCAATGTAAATAGGAATATGAACGGAAAAGAATTCCGATGGATAATACCCCCGAACAAACTTGTGATACAATTCCCAATATTTGGCGATGCCTAGGTATCCGATAAAAATGAGTAAAAAATCAAACAACGGCAACCATATTTTTTCGGCCAAACGAGCACAAAAAGCAGCCGAAGCCCTCAAATGAATCGCCATCTGAATGAAGAAAGCAAATCGCCCAGCAACGGAGCTACTGTAGTGTTTTTTCGCAAACAAGACCATTGCATTGTAAAACACCTTGACATAATTCGCGGTCTTTCGCTTGGTACTTTCACCCTTATAATGGATGATGGTTGTACCTGCAAAATACACATTTCTATATCCGCCCAAAGAGATGCGATAACTCAAATCTACATCCTCACCGTACATAAAATAATCTTCATCCAGTAATCCCACCTTGTCTAACGCGGACGAACGCATCATCATAAAAGCACCGCTCAATACTTCCACATCATTGGTTTCATGCTCGCTTAAATATTTCAGATGATAACGACCAAAAACGCGAGACTTTGGGAACAATCCGCTGAGACCCGTCATCTTAAAAAATGCGACCTGCGGCGTAGGTAACCCTCGCTTACTTTCCGGCAAGAACTTTCCCTTGCCATCAATCATCCTCACGCCCAAACCCCCAATTTCAGGGTTCGATTCCATGTGCTCAACACATAACTTTAAGCTATCTTCCTGCACCACCGTATCGGGATTCAAAAGGAGAACATACTTGCTGTTGCTTAAACGCATCGCTTGATTGTTGGCCTGAGAAAAGCCCAAATTCTCCGTATTGGCAATCACTTGAACCCACGGGAACTTGTCTTGAACCATACTCACACTGCCGTCGACACTATTATTATCAACCACCCAAACCTCCGCGTCCATCCCAATTATTGCCTTCTCTACAGACCGCAAAGCCTGCTCAAGGAAATACTTGACGTTATAATTTACTATGACAACAGAAAGGGTATGCTGCATGTTTTGGGCGTAGCAAATTACAATAAATATTCGGTTCTCTGTGCGATGGACCTACCTAATGTAACCTCATCGGCATATTCAATTTCACCACCCACCGCAATTCCACGCGCGATGCATGTCACTGTGACACCAAAGGGCTTCAATTTTTTGGCCAAATAAAACATCGTCGTATCCCCTTCAACCGTAGCGCTCAATGCCATCATCACCTCCTCAACCAAGCCATTTTCTACCCGGGAAATCAGCATCGATATATTCAAATCATCCGGACTAATACCGTCCATCGGGGAGATCAAACCTCCCAAAACATGATACTTACCCTTAAACTGAGCGGTAGATTCAATAGCCATTAGATCACTAAAATCCTCTACTACACAAATCACAACCTCGGAACGACGGGGATTTTCGCAAACATCGCATCGCTTATGATCGCTCACGTTCCCGCAAATTTCGCATAAATGCAATTCCGTCTTCAATTTTAACAACGCAGACGCCAAATTGGCGACCTCCATTTCTGGGCGCTTGAGCAAATACATCACCAATCGCAAGGCCGTGCGCTTTCCAATCCCCGGAAACGACGATAATGCTTCCACAGCCTGCTCCACAATACCCGATGTAAATTGCATACTTCGCGAAATTACATCATAGTTTTTAGGTATTTACGAACTTGCATTTGGTATAAAAAATCATCCTACCTTTGCATCGCATGTTTATCGAAGTACTGCAAGCCAAAATCCACAACGTCCGTCTTACACAAACGGAATTGAACTACACTGGGAGCATCACCATTGATGAAAATTTAATTGATGCCGCCGGCATGTTGCCCAATCAAAAAGTGATGATTGTAAACAACAACAACGGAGAACGCTTCGAAACCTATATCATTAAAGGTGAACGAAATACGGGTATCATTGGATTGAATGGCGCGGCCGCAAGAAAAGGACAAGTGGGGGATGAACTCATCATCATGACCTTCACTTACCTCACACCAGAAGAGGCCAAAACGCACCAACCAAACAACCTGTTTCCCGATAGAAACAATCGCTTAGTTTGAAAATCAACAAAAAAATAATCTCGCAAACCCTACTCATCCTTCTGGCAGTTGGGGTTTTTATTCTTATTGGTTTAAAAATCGACTGGGTAGCGACGTGGAAATCGGTAAAAAACGCCCACTTAGGTTGGTTTACGGCCGGAATCGTTGTGATGTTGATTTCGCACTTTCTGAGGGGTTGGCGATGGAACCTGTTGCTCAAACCTGCCGGATACCCATTAAATCCTTTGCTTGCTTTTTACGCGGTAATGATTGGTTATTTAATCAATGTTGCCACCAGCAGAGGCGGTGAATTTGTGCGATGCGCCATGGCTGCCAAAAGCGAAAAAGCCCCCGTCCCAACTCTCGTTGGAAGCGTTGTTACCGAACGTATCATCGACCTTTTGGTGATGGCCTTATTGGCGATGCTTTGCCTTTTACTTCAGTTCGAGCAATTCTGGGGATTCTTTGACCAATATCTACTTCAGCCTGCATTAAACTATATGGTTCCAATTATTATTGGAATGGCCTGCAGTGTTATCGCTCTTTTATGGTTGAAGAAAAGAAAAAAGTCGACCGATAATACCAACAACATTAATCAAAATTCCTTTTTGGAAGCCGGTCAACAGAACACCCCGAAACCGAACATTTACTGGGACGCCCCTAAAGAAACCATTTTTACCAAATTTTCCGGAGGTCTACAATCAGTTTTCCAATTGGAAAGACCCGTGGCCTTTATCCTTGCATCGTTGGGGATTTGGATCGGCTACTGGCTCAACACATATTTCATGCTAAAAAGTTTGGATGTCACCGTCGACTTTACCCTAGCCAATGCCTTGGGAGTTTTGATATTTTCAACTTTAGGTGTGATCGTTCCACTTCCCGGTGGCGCTGGAGTTTGGGGGACGTTAGCCTACGGACTGACACTAATTTACGGATTGCCACAAGACCAAGCCAATACATTTGGTATTTATTCTGTCGCCGTCAGTAATCTGCTGATGATCGTTTTTGGTAGCATCTCCTATCTGCTGCTATATTTGGAAATTCAAAAAGCCAATAAAAATGTCGCTGAAGGATAAAATCGTAACTTTAGAAGTCGCCCAGTCCACCGTAAAACAATGGCAAATTCAAGGCGAAAAAGTCGTTTTTACCAATGGCTGTTTCGATATTCTTCACGCCGGTCATGTCCATTATTTGGAGGAAGCTCGAATGCTCGGAAATCAATTGGTGATTGGATTAAACACCGACCAAAGCGTACAACGATTAGATAAATCTCCAGCACGTCCCATACAATCGCAAGAATCTAGAGCGATGGTTTTGGCTTCGTTAGAATCTGTTTCCTTGGTAGTTTTGTTTGATGAAGACACGCCCAAAGAACTCATCGAAGCAATCAATCCTAACATTCTAGTGAAAGGAGCTGATTACCAAATTGATCAAATTGTGGGCGGAAGTCATGTGATTGCCAATGGGGGAGAAGTCAAAACCTTGGAGTTCTTACCCGGATTTTCCACTAGCAAAATCGAACAGAAAATTCTCCAAAGCCACGGAAAATGAGTTGATTTTCCTCACGATTATCCAATCGTAGGTAAAACCAGTCGATGCTTACTCATCTCACCGCCAAGCATCGGTAACTAAAGATATGGAAGGTGATTTTGAAGTTTTCAAAAACCAAAGAATCCGCTGGATGAAAAAAACATTTTTGCAA
>Ga0209597_1002555_pt1 | contig 11515 bp, 8 predicted proteins | sample M_140625_MF_Meta_FD_187316 | JGI IMG/M metagenome (GOLD analysis project Ga0209597, IMG submission 187316) | Freshwater microbial communities from Lake Montjoie, Canada to study carbon cycling - M_140625_MF_MetaG (SPAdes) (version 2) | ecosystem: Environmental > Aquatic > Freshwater > Lake...
ATTGATGAATTTGGAACCGGCTCCGATCCCGAATTGGGTGGTGCTTTGGCAGAAATCTTTTTGGAGGAATTCTACCACCGAGAAGCATTTGGTATCATCACTACGCATTACTCTAATTTGAAGATTTTGGCAAATGAGTTACCGCATGCTAGTAATGCGAATATGTTGTTTGATGAAAAATCGTTAGAACCACTTTACAAACTGATTTTAGGGCAAGCAGGAAGTTCGTTTACCTTTGAGGTGGCACAAAAAAATGGCATTCCGTTTGGGCTAATTAATCGTGCCAAAAAGAAAATTGAAGGTGGCAAAGTACGTTTTGATAAGACGATTGCTACCTTACAAAAGGAACGTTCTAAGATGGAAAAAACTTCTAATAATTTGAAAGAAGAAGAATCCAAAGCGCGAGAAGAAGGTAAGAAAATGGAGTTAATTAATGTGAAAATTAAAGATAAGTTGGAGCGCTACCAAGAATTGTATGATGCCAACCAACGCTTGATTTACATAGGACAAAAGATTGACGATATTTCTGAAACCTATTTTAATAATAAGGATAAGAAAGTACTAATTGGTGATTTTCTTAAAATGGTGGAGATAGAAAATAACAAACGAAGAAAGATTTCTGTTAAAGAAAAGAAAGTTCAAGAAGTTATTCAGAAAAAAATTGTTGAGGAAGTAACCATCAAGGTAGATGAAATCCGTAAGGAAAAGAAAGAGAAAAAAATCAAAGCCGCATTAGTTCCCGAAAAACCTAAAATGGTCCTTACAATTGGAGATCGGGTGCGAATGCACGATGGTAAAGCAGTTGGCACTCTAGAAAAAATAGAAAAGAATAAAGCGGTAGTTAATTATGGTGTCTTTACCTCTAATGTAAGTATGGATTTACTTGAATTTGTGGAACGCCCGAAGTAATAGTAAGTTTAAAAAATATATTACAGTTTTATTCATTTTAAAATTGAATTGGGTTTTAGAATAATGGTAGCGAATCCTATGATAAAAAACAAATACACTCATAGAAGAGTTTATCGAGTAACTAAATGGCAAAGGCTTCTATGGTATTTTCGGTAATTCTTGTGATTAGCTCTAGTAAAATATTAACTATACAGTAAAATGTTCTCCATCTTTATTTGATGTTCTTGTATATCTTCATATACCCATTCAAGGCCCTGTACTCTCCTCTTTTCTAGCATGTTGTCTTTACAAACTTGCATCATAATCATAAACTTAATTGAGGCGACACTAACCTGTCTAATCTTTCCATTATCTAAATAATGGCTGAGCTTTGCATTTGGATCCCAACTATTCCCTGAACTATTTATTTCACTGCCAATCATTGCATAATTACCAAGACAATTTATCTGATCTTGTGTGGGTTTATTATCATTTCCATCTGCTTTGGCTTGAGGATAAAAGTGTTCCAAACTTCTACGTGTTCTTGAAAAATAGAATTGATTAAATAATTCTAATCCAAAATCACTACAACCTAGTGTTTCAAAAAAGTTTTTTCTTTCTCTAGTGGTTTCAGTTGTATTCTCTCCTCGTAACTCAACAAAATATTTTTTCCACAATTTAAAATCCAAGTAATTAAAAACGAACAAATTATTTTCATTAACTAATTTACTTATAAATTCTCTATTTATAAATTACAGAAATTTTCAGTAAAATTAGAATTATTATTTGCGCCTTTAATTTTACTACAATTCTTTTAAGATTAATCCGAGTTTTCCGGCTTGGGGTTTCGATAAACAAAAAAACCTAACTTTTTCAAGTTAGGTTTTTATAAAAAAGGCGGCGACATACTCTCCCACAAATTGCAGTACCATCTGCGCAATCGGGCTTAACTTCTCTGTTCGGAAAGGGAAGAGGTGAGCCCCGACGCAATAACCACCTTAAGATTTTGTTTAAGGTTTCAGGTTTTTTTGTTTCAAGTTATATAACTTGCAACTTTAAACTTGCAACTTTAAACGCAGCTTCGCTGCTAATATCTTAACATACTGAGATAAAGAAAAAATTAGTTAAAGAAAGATTCTTCCTCTCTCGCCTAGACGAGAGAGGAAAATTGCACATAAACTTACGGGTTATTAGTACTACTCGACTATGACATTACTGCCTTTACATCTATAGCCTATCAACGTTGTCATCTCCAACGACCCTTAAAAGAAATCTCATCTTGTGGTGGGTTTCGCGCTTATATGCTTTCAGCGCTTATCCCTTCCAAACGTAGCTACTCTGCGGTGCTCCTGGCGGAACAACAGATACACCAGAGGTTTGTCCAATTCGGTCCTCTCGTACTAGAATCAGATCCACTCAAATTTCTAACGCCCACAATAGATAGAGACCGAACTGTCTCACGACGTTCTGAACCCAGCTCGCGTGCCACTTTAATGGGCGAACAGCCCAACCCTTGGGACCTTCTCCAGCCCCAGGATGTGACGAGCCGACATCGAGGTGCCAAACCCCCCCGTCGATATGAGCTCTTGGGGGAGATCAGCCTGTTATCCCCGGCGTACCTTTTATCCTTTGAGCGATGGCCCTTCCATGCGGAACCACCGGATCACTATGCTCTACTTTCGTACCTGATCGACCTGTATGTCTCTCAGTCAAGCTCCCTTATGCCATTGCACTCTACGCACGGTTACCAAGCGTGCTGAGGGAACCTTTAGAAGCCTCCGTTACTCTTTTGGAGGCGACCACCCCAGTCAAACTACCCACCAAGCAATGTCCTCTCTAATGAGAGTTAGATCTCAGATAAGCAAAGGGTGGTATTTCAACAATGACTCCACAACGCCTAGCGACGCCACTTCATAGTCTCCCACCTATCCTACACATCACTTATCCAAGACCAATACTAAGCTATAGTAAAGGTGCACAGGGTCTTTTCGTCCCATTGCGGGTAATCGGCATCTTCACCGATACTACAATTTCACCGAGCTCATGGCTGAGACAGTGTCCAGATCGTTACACCATTCGTGCAGGTCGGAACTTACCCGACAAGGAATTTCGCTACCTTAGGACCGTTATAGTTACGGCCGCCGTTTACTGGGGCTTCAATTCAATGCTTCTGGCTTGCGCCATGACATCTCCTCTTAACCTTCCAGCACCGGGCAGGTGTCAGGCCCTATACTTCATCTTACGATTTTGCAGAGCCCTGTGTTTTTGATAAACAGTCGCCTGGACCTTTTCACTGCGGCCAGCATTGCTGCTGGCGACCTTTCTCCCGAAGTTACAGGTCTATTTTGCCTAATTCCTTAGCCATGAATCTCTCGAGCACCTTAGGATTCTCTCCTCGACTACCTGTGTCGGTTTACGGTACGGGTTCTTATAATCTAAGTTTAGAGGTTTTTCTTGGAAGCCCTTAGGCACACTATCTCTTTGTCCGAAGACTCCGAGTACTATCGTATTTCCCCAAGCCGCGTGGATTTGCCTGCGCAGCTTATAGGTAGGTACTTCAACGAACTATTCCGTCAGTTCGCGGTGCTTTCATCACTCCGTCACCCCATCACAATTATAAGAAGTACGGGAATATTAACCCGTTGGCCATCGACTGTCCCTTTCGGGTTCGCCTTAGGACCCGACTAACCCTCAGCTGATTAGCATAGCTGAGGAAACCTTAGTCTTTCGGTGTGCGGGTTTCTCGCCCGCATTATCGTTACTTATGCCTACATTTTCTTTTCTAACCAGTCCAGAATACCTTACGATACACCTTCAACCCTGTTAGAATGCTCCCCTACCACTTGTATAAATACAAATCCATAGCTTCGGTAATATGCTTATGCCCGATTATTATCCATGCTCGTCCGCTCGACTAGTGAGCTGTTACGCACTCTTTAAATGAATGGCTGCTTCCAAGCCAACATCCTAGCTGTCTGGGCAGACAAACCGCGTTATTTCAACTTAGCATATATTTGGGGACCTTAGCTGATGGTCTGGGTTCTTTCCCTCTCGGACTTGGACCTTAGCACCCAAGCCCTCACTGCTGGTAAACATTATATAGCATTCGGAGTTTGTCAGGAATTGGTAGGCGGTGAAGCCCCCGCATCCAATCAGTAGCTCTACCTCTATATAACTTTGCGACCAGCGCTGCACCTAAATGCATTTCGGGGAGTACGAGCTATTTCCGAGTTTGATTGGCCTTTCACCCCTACCCACAGGTCATCCGAAGACTTTTCAACGTCAACCGGTTCGGACCTCCACTATGTGTTACCACAGCTTCATCCTGCCCATGGGTAGATCACACGGTTTCGCGTCTAACACTACTGACTAAAGCGCCCTATTCAGACTCGCTTTCGCTACGGATCCGTGACTTAATCACTTAACCTTGCCAGCAACGTTAACTCGTAGGCTCATTATGCAAAAGGCACGCCGTCACCCCACGAAAGGGCTCCGACCGCTTGTAAGCGTATGGTTTCAGGATCTATTTCACTCCGTTATTCACGGTTCTTTTCACCTTTCCCTCACGGTACTGGTTCACTATCGGTCTCTCAGGAGTATTTAGCCTTAGCGGATGGTCCCGCCAAATTCAGACAGGGTTTCACGTGCCCCGCCCTACTCAGGATACCACTATCGTTATCTTCTCTTACTTATACGGGACTATCACCCTCTATGGTTAACCTTTCCAGGTTATTCTAATTCAATCCGCAACAAATCTCGTGGTCCTACAACCCCAATATTGCCGTAACAAAATTGGTTTGGGCTAATCCGCGTTCGCTCGCCACTACTTACGGAATCACTTTTGTTTTCTTCTCCTCCGCCTACTTAGATGTTTCAGTTCAGCGGGTTTGCCCACCTATCGGTGTACTATCTCTTCAAGATAGTGGGTTGCCCCATTCAGGTATTTACGGATCATATCGTGTGTGCCAATCCCCGTAACTTTTCGCAGCTTATCACGCCTTTCATCGCCTCTGAGAGCCAAGGCATCCCCCATACGCCCTTATTTTGCTTATGTGCCGCCTATATAAATTAATACATAGGACTTTAATAGAGACGCGATAAATCGCGTTTCTACTGTACTTTCTACTTTTTATTATTTTCTTATCTCAATATGTCAATGAACTTTAATTTGTATTAAGATTATTGTATTAAGTATTAAGATTTTGTCTTAACACTTGATACTATCCTCTTGATACTATCTGTGGAGAATAACGGAGTCGAACCGTTGACCTCCTGCGTGCAAGGCAGGCGCTCTAGCCAGCTGAGCTAATCCCCCAATCTATTTATGAATTGTGAATTATGAATTATGAATTGTCAATCATAATACCTCAACTCTAGAATTTCCAAGTAATTTACAGTTTTATCTAAATAATAATTTTGAAGTCATAATTCATAATTAAAATTAGTAGTCCCGCCCAGACTCGAACTGGGGACCCCTACATTATCAGTGTAGTACTCTAACCAGCTGAGCTACGAGACTCTGTTTTTTACTTTTTTGTATTATATGAATTAACAGCAGAGAGTAAGTAAATTTATTTACTTGAGAGCTTTGGTATTATCTTTCTCTAGAAAGGAGGTGTTCCAGCCGCACCTTCCGGTACGGCTACCTTGTTACGACTTAGCCCTAGTTACCAGTTTTACCCTAGGCAGCTCCTTGCGGTCACCGACTTCAGGCACCCCCAGCTTCCATGGCTTGACGGGCGGTGTGTACAAGGCCCGGGAACGTATTCACCGGATCATGGCTGATATCCGATTACTAGCGATTCCAGCTTCACGGAGTCGAGTTGCAGACTCCGATCCGAACTGAGAACGGTTTTATAGATTCGCTCCCCCTTGCGAGGTGGCTGCTCTCTGTACCGTCCATTGTAGCACGTGTGTAGCCCAAGGCGTAAGGGCCGTGATGATTTGACGTCATCCCCACCTTCCTCACAGTTTACACTGGCAGTCTTGTTAGAGTTCCCGACATGACTCGCTGGCAACTAACAACAGGGGTTGCGCTCGTTATAGGACTTAACCTGACACCTCACGGCACGAGCTGACGACAACCATGCAGCACCTTGTAATTTGTCTTGCGAAAGATCTGTTTCCAAACCGGTCAAACTACATTTAAGCCTTGGTAAGGTTCCTCGCGTATCATCGAATTAAACCACATGCTCCACCGCTTGTGCGGGCCCCCGTCAATTCCTTTGAGTTTCATTCTTGCGAACGTACTCCCCAGGTGGGATACTTATCACTTTCGCTTAGCCACTGAAATTGCTTCCAACAGCTAGTATCCATCGTTTACGGCGTGGACTACCAGGGTATCTAATCCTGTTCGCTCCCCACGCTTTCGTCCATCAGCGTCAATCCATTAGTAGTAACCTGCCTTCGCAATTGGTATTCCATGTAATATCTAAGCATTTCACCGCTACACTACATATTCTAGTTACTTCCTAATAATTCAAGTCTAACAGTATCAATGGCCGTTCCATCGTTGAGCGATGGGCTTTCACCACTGACTTATTAAACCGCCTACGGACCCTTTAAACCCAATGATTCCGGATAACGCTTGGATCCTCCGTATTACCGCGGCTGCTGGCACGGAGTTAGCCGATCCTTATTCTTACAGTACCGTCAAGCTCCCTCACGAGGGAGTGTTTCTTCCTGTACAAAAGCAGTTTACACACCATAGATGCGTCTTCCTGCACGCGGCATGGCTGGATCAGGCTTGCGCCCATTGTCCAATATTCCTCACTGCTGCCTCCCGTAGGAGTCTGGTCCGTGTCTCAGTACCAGTGTGGGGGATCTCCCTCTCAGGACCCCTACCCATCATAGTCTTGGTAAGCCGTTACCTTACCAACTAACTAATGGGACGCATGCTCATCTTTTACCGTTGGAACTTTAATATAAAAACCATGCGATTCTTATATACTATGGGGCATTAATCCAAATTTCTCTGGGCTATTCCCCTGTAAAAGGTAGATTGCATACGCGTTACGCACCCGTGCGCCGGTCTCTAGTATTGCTACTATACCCCTCGACTTGCATGTGTTAGGCCTGCCGCTAGCGTTCATCCTGAGCCAGGATCAAACTCTTCATCGTATATTTTAATATTGTACGATACTACTCTAGCTTGGTCAAGTCGTTCGACTTGCTTACTCTCTTTTTTATTTGTCTTGTATTACTACAAGACGGCTGTCAATTCAATATGTCTAGGAACGTGTCTTAATTTTTAACGCTTCTCTCTCGATTAGCGGGTGCAAAAGTACATCTTTTTTGTTAACTCACAAGTAAATCGAAAAAAAAATTCTTTTTCTTTTTTTTAAATCATTCCAACCAAAATCATAATCATTCAGCGGAGGGCAAAGGTAAACCTTTATTTATTCCCTGCAAATCTTTTTTGATCTTTTGGTTTTGTTTTAAAAATTAGTGATGAACGTATGCCTTATTGCGGGTGCAAAAGTACTATTCTTTTTTACTCACACAAGCCTTTTATAACCCTTTTTTAAAAGTAATTTTTAATGCACTGGTTTTGTGAGGGTTGTTGGGAAAGTTTTTTTTGTTTGGTGGGGTTTTAAAAAAAACCTCACCCCTAGCCCCTCTCCAAAGGAGAGGGGTACGAGAACTTATGAAGTAAATGGAAGAGGAACAAAGATGGAAATGTTGTTGGTGGTTGTAGTATATAGGTATTTGGAGATTTTAGGTATTTATAATTCCTCTTCCAAAGGATAAATAAAATATTATTTTCTATAAGTTTACTATTCCTTAATTTAAAGATACATTCACAAGATAATCCTGCAATAACCCCTTGGGTACAAAATACTAATAGTATGAAAAGTAGATTAATTATTGTAACAATTTTAACAGAACTACTATTAAACTCCTGAGGAATTGAACCAAAACAATGGTAAAACCATTTTTATTGATTCGGAATACTCAACTTGCAAGTGCTGTACTAATTGAATGCATGCAAGTGAAATATACTAAAAACGATAAAGACTATACTCTTTTTTATGATCAAATAGAAAGTTTTACTTTTGAAAATGCCAATGAATACGAACTTTTAATTTCAGAACAAAAAGGGAGAATCCTGCTGCGGATGCATCAAACATCTAATACAAATTAATCAAACAAGTTTCAAAAAACAAAAAGAAATAAAATAAGTATATAATCTAACCCTTTAACTGTAATTATTTAAGTAAATAAAATTCATCTGAAATTTATCAAGATGCTGAAATTTAGTGTTTTGAAATGTGAATTAGAAGAAAATCTATAAATTGTTATCTAAAGAAATCTATTTCCCAAATAAAACCCATTTATTGTTTTAATTTTAATATAAGACTACCTTTAAAAAAAATGGTTATTATCAATAAGGTAAAACTAGTAGAAAAGCTCTTTGGTCTTCTAGATACTGAAATTTCTGCTTTCCAATCTAAAGCCAATTTACAATGCATTTCTGGTTGCGGTAATTGTTGTACAAAACCCGATATAGAGACTTCTCCGTTAGAATTTTTAACATGGGCATTTTATTTGTTCTTGAACGGTCAAGCCGAAGAAATGCTACAGAAATTGAAACAAAAGACAACTACCAATTGCCAAATGTACCTCCCCTTAACCCTATTGGATACTAATAACGGAAGTTGTTCTGATTACAAATACCGTGGATTAATTTGCCGATTATTTGGATATGCTGCTAGCAGAGATAAATATGGCGAACTACGATTAGCAACCTGTAAAATAATTAAAGAAAATCAAAATGAGAATTTTCTTCAAACAGAAGAAGCAATAAGCAAAGGCCTTTATGTGCCTATTTTTACCGATTATTATATGAATTTATCTCAAATAGACTTCCAATTGGGCACTACAATCTTACCTATAAACAAGGCCATAATTACTGCAATTGAAGAAGTATTGCAGTATTATGCCTACCGCCCGTTTCCGGATGGACTGAAAAATAGCGCTTGATATTTACTGAATTTAAGATTCAATTAATTATGCATAAAACAGGCTTTGCACAAAGCAATAATAACAAAACCAGTTAGATAAAACTGGTTATTCTATGTATGCAAGCCTTAAAAAGTTACTGAATCCAAATTTAGAAAAATTCCCTTGCTTTTAATGCATTTCAGCAGTAAACGCAAGAAAATCATACTCCTAATGGCACCTAAAAGATTCAAAAATTAAAAGGCACTTTAAACGATTAATAAAATATTTTTTTTGTATATTTAATAAAAGGGCATTTGTTCTACATATCCACCTACATTTGGGTAGCTTTGTATGATTTAGTTATACATATATACAAGTTACCAGCAAGGCTACAAGAACGCACAGTCCGACATTTCAACAATATATGGGAGCAATGAAAAGTATTGAACAATGGATTCAAGAAGCAATAAAAATTCATGGTAATAAATATTGCTATAATAAGGTTGTCTACGTTGGTAATAATATAAAAGTATGTATAAAATGCTCAGAACATGGAGAGTTTTGGCAGACACCCAGTAATCATTTGTCTGGCAAAGAATGTTTGAGATGTTCTTATGAAAAGAGAGGCCAAAAACTAACAAGTACAAATCATATATTTATAGAAAAAGCTAAAAAAGTACATAGTGATAAATATGATTACTCCAAATTGGTATATGTAAATGCAAAAACCAAAGTTTGCATATCTTGTCCTAAACACGGAGAATTTTATCAACTTCCATCAAAACATTTGACAGGAAATAAATGTCCAAAATGTGCTGATGAAGTGAGAAACATAAACAATACCAAAACAAATGACGAATTCATTGCAGAATCTAAAATCATACATAATGAAACGTATTGTTATGAAAAAGTGGAATATATAAATGCAAAAACTAATGTTTGTATAATCTGCGAAAAACACGGTGAGTTCTTTTGCACTCCAAATAATCATTTAAGAGGAAAAGGTTGTTCTAAATGTGTTGGTAAAAATAAAACCACAGAAGAGTGGATTTTAGAAGCCAAACAAATACACGGAGAAAAATATAACTATTCTAAAGTTGATTATAAAAAATGTGACACGAAAGTATCTATTACTTGCTTTGAACACGGAGATTTTTGGCAAGTAGCTCAATACCACTTGAGTGGTAATGGTTGCCCAACTTGTAAACAAAGTAAATTAGAAAAAGAAACTTCATCAATTTTGAATAAACTAAATGTAAAATATGAAAGAGAATACAAACCTATATTTTTAAAAAATGGGAAAGGCCAACAGTCATTAGACTTTTACCTTATCGATTATAAGATTGCTATTGAGTGTCAGGGTAAACAGCATTTTGAACCTATTGATTTTGCAGGAAAAGGCAAAAAATGGACAGATCAATTATTTGAAAAAAATAAAAATCGTGATCACAGAAAACTCAAAAAATGTTTAGCCAATGACATGAATATGATCTATATCGTTGATAATGAAGAATATCGTAAAAGAAAATATCATTTTGATATTGCAGAACCATTTTCAAGTAATGTGAACTATGAAGTTGTTCATATAAATGATTTTGAGAATCGCATAAATCGTTTAGCCGAGATAACTAAACTTTTCGGTTTTGAAATAATGAATGATAGTGATTAACAATTTGACCCACAAAAGCCCAGCTGGTAACAGGCGTTTGGCAAGATTGCGAATTTTGTAGTAAATTCACGTTTATTTCTCGCAAGAAATTTTATCTTTGATAGAAAATAATCAGTTCCGAAGTTCGCAACCTCGCCAAGCGCCGGAACGTTGGCAGTAATTGCAGAAAAACTGAACGGAAATCAGAAAATATGAAGATTTATTTGAAAATATTACTAGTATTAATTTTAACAAGTTGCAACTCAAAAGTAAAATTGTCGAATTCAAAACTTGCAAACAAAAATTACGAAATAAAATTTGACAGCATAAATTTATTTGACAAATCTAGAAACCGAAATATTCCTGTTGCAATATATTTACCAAAAACAAATGAAAAAATTGAAAATCAAAAAGTTGTAATTTTAAACCATTGCTATAATCAAAATAAACTCGGTACAAATAAATATTATTCTTTCATAACCGAAAATTTAGCTTCTAAAGGTTACTTTGTAATAAGTATCCAAAATGAATTACCAACTGATGAATTATTACCAACATCAGGCAACTTGAAAATTTTGAGAAAACCAATCTGGGAAAGAGGTTGTGAAAATATTTTATTTACATTAAATGAGTTTAAAAAAACAAATCCTGAATTGGATTACAAACATTTAATTATAATTGGACATTCTAACGGCGGAGATATTAGTATGTTATTTGCTCAAAAATATCCGAATTTAGTTGACAAAATAATTTCTCTTGACAATCGAAGAGTTGAATTCCCAAAAACATATCAACCAAAAATATATTCATTAAGATCAAGCGACCAAATTGCTGACGAAGGTGTTTTACCGACAATCAAAGAACAAGAAAAGTTTAAAATAAAAATAGTTCAACTTAAAAACACAATTCATAATGATATGACAGATAATGCATCTAAAAAGCAAAAAAATGAAATGAATAAATACATTATGGAATTTTTAAACGAGTAAAAGCAACTACCGCCAACACAGGTTTTGCGCTATTGCTAGGCTTGGG
>Ga0209597_1002562_pt1 | contig 11497 bp, 7 predicted proteins | sample M_140625_MF_Meta_FD_187316 | JGI IMG/M metagenome (GOLD analysis project Ga0209597, IMG submission 187316) | Freshwater microbial communities from Lake Montjoie, Canada to study carbon cycling - M_140625_MF_MetaG (SPAdes) (version 2) | ecosystem: Environmental > Aquatic > Freshwater > Lake...
ATTGGGTCGATAAGCATATTGAGTGAGTAGAGAGGGGCGCCCGCAGGGCGCCCCTCTCTTTTTTAATTAGATTCGTCGACAGCGTATTGTCTGACTCGCAATCGCATTGTAATTTTACCTCATGAATGTTGGTGATTCTCCCGATCCTTTTTTTCAGCCCAATGATATGGATCAAACCGAGCAATCGCATCAGCCGAATCCGGCCCAATTGCTGCACAACAAAGCAAAAGCGGCTTTAGCCCTGGGTGAAATTTATGAAGCCAACATCCTAATTCGGAAAGCTTTGGAGTTGGATGCTTCGGAAAATAATATCGTCCTTGCTAAAGAAATCAAGCATCAAATCGGTTTGAAAGCACTTGCCAAAGCCCAGCAATATTTTGAAAAGGGTAGACGGGATGAGGCGTACGATGAAGCGAAGAAAGTCATACAGTTGATGGGTGAATCGGCGGAGGCGCAAGAAATCATCGACCAGATTGATCAGAAAAATCAACGCTCAAAATCCAAAGGGAAGTCGGTTTGGATTCTGATAATCCTATTGTTTGTGGCGGGCATCGCTGCGATGTTGGTCTATTACCAGAGCTTTAGTGAAGAGCAAGCGGCTTGGAGTGAGGCAAATCAGGAGGCTAGCATTCCATCGTATCAACATTTTTTGGAAAAATTCCCCAAAGGTAAGTTTGGGTCGATGGCTCGCGAGGCGCTCAAAGCATTGTACGAGAAAGATGAACAACTCTGGAATTCGGCGTTAAATCCTCCCGACAAATCCAATTTGGGTAGGTATTTGTTGGCGATGGAAACAACGGGCGGTATGCACATCGAAGATGCCAAGCTGATGATTGATTCGTTTGATTTTGATATTGCCCTCCGTGAAGGTAGTTTGGAGGCATTGCAACGATATATCAGTTCGCATCCCAATGGGGTTTATATTCAGTCGGCGAAAAGTATGCTGACAACCTTGGTGACACCCGAGGAGAAATTGACGCTAATGGCTTATTTACAGACCTTCTACGAGCTTTTTGCTACAGGCGAACACAAAGAATTGTTGTCGTATTTTGATGCGTCTACGCCGCGATTTATGGATAAAACGCAAATCAATAAAGCAGATTTGTACGATTTGTTTCAGAAAAATCAAGAAGGGGTGGTAGAGGAGGAGATTACGATAGATACGGCATCGTTTTCTGTAACCAAGGACAGCAGTGGCTCCTATGAGTGTAAATATCATCTGGATTCCCATCGAAAAGCCAGAAAGGAAATCGAAGTGCCCAAGAAAAAGGGGAAGTTACGGTTGTTTAAAACGGAGACAATTGTAACGCATTACTATGCCAATCAGGCGGTTACGGTGATGTTGAATCGTGAAAAGAAAATTCAGGACTATTCCGTCCGCGTTTTGAGTTCTCGAAAGGAGAGCGAATAGAGCCTTTACAGATGTTTCAACGCTTCTCTTTTTGAAAGACCACTCAAATGGTTGTCGTATCGATTTACAAAATCTATGACCCACTGGGGGTTGGTTTTGGCGTATTGTCGGAGCGACCAGCCAATGGCTTTGCGAAGAAAGAACTCTTTATTTACCATGTGGGGTAAAATGGCGGTTTCTAAGAAATGGGTGTCTGTTTGCTTTTTGCATCGTAGCTGAACTATGATCGCGGTACGATTTAACCAAAAATTGTCGCTTTCGATGTGTTGTACAAATTTATCCCACAGGCAAGAGGGGTTTTTGACAACTATCGTACTTAATATAGCTCCTGCGATAGAATCTACAGTGTCCCACCAACTTCTTTGTGTAATGAGCGAACAGATCCACTCAATATCGGTTGGCGTTAATTGCTTTTGCATTTTGGCCAACAGACTTATTCCGGCATAGGCGAATTCTCTTTCCGGCAACGACCAAAGTTGATTGCAAATTTGGGGTAACTCGGAATATTGGGGCAAATTTTCTTTTTCAAGTAGGGGCTTAAGTATTACCGCGCGTTGGGGCGATGAAATACCTAAATACGGAAATTGGTTTTTCATGTAGGCCGACATAGCCTCGGCTGCGATGAGGTTTATAGCCGTTTTAAACTGAGATTGCACTGCAATGACCCATGGATGTAACATGTGTCAAAGTTAATAATTCGGAGATGTAAATTGGTTTGCGAATCTATTATTTACAGGGCAGCACTTGATTTTTAAGATGGAGCTGGGGCGAATGCAGCGGAGAGAATTTTACCATCGTAGACGACATTTCATTGGGGTATCCAAGCAAATAAAGATATAGATAAAAGTCATCATTGGAATCACCTTTGGTGAGGGGAGTAACAAACCCTTTGAATGTTTTGCTGTTTGATTCTTTGATAACGTAAGTTTTTTCTTCCAGATTGATGCTGAGTTCGTTTTGATAGGAATAACCAAAATCCCAATTTCCGCTTGCAGAGGCGCATAGTAGTTTCTCTTCAAAAGCATAAATCCCAATTGTGGAAAATAGGATAATTATTCCCGACAATAGAGCCAAATTTTTTTTAGAAAAACGACGTATCCAAAGTTTTGTTTTTGTGAAATGAAGAATTGCAAGTGCACCCAAAAAGCAACTACTACTCCACAGTAAAATGTGTAAGACCCAAATGAGGTTATCTGCTGTGGATTTAAAAAGAATCATAAAATAAAATATATGATGCAAATATCCTATCCCATGAAATTAGAATTGGTCACATATTGGTAATTACCAATTCTAACCAAAAATTTTCGACGAAAAACAGGTGTTTGATCAGTCTCGGCTCACGTAGTAGACGAATCTTCGTTTATCTGATTCATCTTTTAAACGTTGAATGAGACCGGGCGAAGCGACTTCAATTTGGGCTAGCATGCGATGACGTTTTGCTTTCCTACTTTCGATTTCCATATGGTCAATTCCCAATAATTGATCCAGTTCTTCGGTACTTAGAGTTTTGGTATTATGTCGAATGATTTGGTTAATTAGGGGTGTCTCTTTTTTATTTTTAATACGTTTGTGTAATACAATAAAGAAGCAGATTAACAAAATAGTCACGCCACAGGAAGTTGTTATCCAAATTCGATTTGGATAGAGTTGATAATAACTCGGATGTAAAATGATTTTTTTTGCTGCGAATTTATGTTCATTCCAAAACGTGCCCAGATTAATTCCGGGTAGGTTCTCATTACTGCGATGACGGATATCGTTGGAAAATAAAAGGGAGTTGTTGTGGATGGAAATGTTTCGGTATGATGTTTTTATGCCGAGTTCTTCTTTGGATACCTGGATAAATTCTAATGTTTTGTTGCTAATTAGCATGGCATTTCGGTTATCCATAACTACGATGTAATCAGTCGCATAAAGGATGATCTCCGCTTCGAAATTTTGTAATTCACTTTGAACGATTGGGAAACGTTTCCAGGTAAGTGAGGGTAAATGAAATTGATAGAAATAAGGATCGGAAATATTTGCTTCTACGCTATTTCCGCTCAACGTATTGCAGAAAAGGTACAGCTGGTCTTTGGCTCTAATTACGCATCCTTTGATATATTTGGGTTTTTCGCCGCTGGTTTTTACGAGATACCACTCTCTGCTATCGAAATTAAAACTCTCGATGTTATTATTAGTTATGAACTGACCATATCCACCCATGGTGAAAATTTGTCCATTGTATTCATAGAGATATCGCCAAAAACTTGTTCCGTGGTAGATGGATTTATCCAAACGAATGGCGGTATCTCCTGTGATTTTAAAAACATAACGGAGTCCGTGAATATTGAATATAGTGTCTTTGCCGAGCTGAACAAAGGCGCCTTTTCCCATCATTAGCTCGTGCTTGTCTGATTCTTCCTGCAGGATTGGCTGCATGGTTTTCTCTATGATCAACTCCTGTTTAAGTGAAAGTCTTTGGGCGATACTTGTATTGGGAATAAAAATCGAACAAAATAAAGTGAGCATAAGCATTGAAAATCCGAAAGGCGTGACCTTTAAACCGGAGGGGTTATGTTTCAATTTTGCTAATGGCATGTTATAAACAGGTTAACAATGTTAAAGTCAAATTTTGGATTGGTCAAACGTATGTCCAAATTACTTAGTAAAGGGTTGGGAGTAGTTTATAGCAATTGATTCTTAAATGCAGGTTTGTCACTTCTTGTAGGGCTCCGTTGAATTGATTATATTTGCAATCCCTTATCAGGTGACCCATTCTCATGCACATTATTACCGGGAGATTAGGTTTTGGCCAAGTCAAATAACCAAATCGGGATGTAGCGCAGCCCGGTAGCGCACTTGCATGGGGTGCAAGGGGTCGTGAGTTCGAATCTCGCCATCCCGACCCAGTAAAATCAAGGCCTCAGAGAGATTTGGGGCCTTGCTGTTTTTGCCCGGTTCAAACATGGTTCAAACATTTTGACCATTTTTGAGGCCAAAATTGTCCGATCTCCGATTTCCGACGGGTAGCTGATTTGCATCGATGAAAGTTTGTTTTTGAATGATGATTCTCTGATTACTCGACTTCAAAAACGCTCAAAAATTTGTTTAAGTCGTTTTTTAAGCAAAGAATTTATCGAATTCACTTTTGGGAAATTGAATTTATTTTGGCGAATCCACATATCGGCAGATTTAAACAATTTATTGGATGGTTGGTTGGGCGTTGCTTGTGCAATCATTTAGATGCTGACTGGAGTAGTCGGACAAACTGACCCACTCCGTCGGCTTGAATTGACCCCCGCAGTGGAGGCAAATTATAGTTACTAACAAGGGTGTTAAATCAAGAACACGTTGGGCGTTTTTGGATGTGAGTGGTTCCGACGAAGAGGAGTCAGTTTACAGCGACGAATAGGGTTTGTCGTCAGCGTTTTTTCCAGTCCATTGCTTAAATCTTGATTTTGGCAGTATTGTTTATTTTCTGCCGTAAAATAGTTTGCTTATTTTTGTACCTAATTGTACATAATACCATCGCAAACGACAAAACAAATATCGCCAAACTGCAAATCCAATTCAAAGAACAAAGCATCTTTGGAAACAATGATATTGTGAATTTCTACAGAGAGTTTGAACCCTCCTTAACAGAAACAAACATCAATTGGAGAGTGTACAACTTAGTTCAAACCGGTGTGCTTTCACGAATAGGCAGAGGCAAATTTACTTTGGGTGAATGCGTAAATTTTGTCCCGCAGATTTCTTCCGATCTCAAAAAGATTTACGCCAAACTGCATAAGCAGTTTCCCTACTTGAAAATTTGTGTTTGGCACACTTCCGTACTTAATGAATTGATGTTGCACCAGCCGGGCAGATTTTACACTTTAATAGAAGTAGAAAAAGATGCCATTGAAAACGTGTTTTACTCTCTCAAAGAGAACAAGCATAATGTTTTTCTCAATCCATCTGCTGATATTCTCAGCCGCTATGCATCAGGTGAAAAAGAAATCACCATTGTAAAATCCCTGGTAAGCGAGGCGCCTATGCAAAAAGTAAACGGTGTACAAACCTTAACAATTGAAAAAATGTTGGTGGACATTTTTTGTGACGAAACAATTTTCGCCTTTCAGCAAGGTAGCGAGATGCAAAATATTTTCAAAGAAGCATTCAGCAGATACACCATTCACGAAAGCCGTATGCTTCGCTATGCGGACAGAAGAGGAAAGAAAGAATGTTTTGATAATTACCTAAATAAGGTTTCTAAATTTCGGCAAAATAAGAAGTAAACTGCCGTTTTATAGTGCAATATGATACAACAAGAAACATTAACACAGCAATGGATTGACACGGTTTCCAAGTCGAACCGCAAAGCAGATAAAATTCTGGTAGAAAAAGTTATTCGTGCCTTGCTGCTTTTGGAAGGGTTAGCAAATTCAGAATTACCTTTCATCTTCAAAGGCGGTACGGCATTGATGTTGCTGTTAAACTCAGCAAAACGATTGTCAATTGACATTGACATCATCGTCTCCAAAGAGCCAAAAAACTTAGAAGAAATCCTCAACTCCTTTGCGGTAAAACAAGGCTTCAACTCAGTGAAGTTGGTGGAACGAAAGAAGACATCCAACATCGAAAAAGCACACTACAAATTTTACTACACCCCCATTCACAAAATACATAAAGGTGATGATTATATTTTGTTGGATATACTTTTTGAAGCAAACCATTACAGCAAAGTTTCTGCTCACGGCTTGCAATCGCAGTTTGTAATTAGCGCCGGAAAAGAGGCACAAATACAAATGCCATCAGTGGAAGATATGTTAGGAGATAAACTCACCGCCTTTGCACCCAACACCACTGGAGTGCCATACAAACGCAATGAGAACAGCATGGCAATGGAAATTGTTAAACAGCTTTATGACATAGGAAATTTAGTTGATGTCGTAACCGATTTAATAACCATAAAAACCACGTACAACAAAATTGTAAAAACGGAAATGATATACCGCAATATCAACGGCACAAACCCTGCTGAAGTTTTGGAAGATACTTACCAAACTTCGCTTTGCATTTCTGTAAGAGGCATTGAAGGCAAAGGAGATTTTGGAGCATTGTTGAAAGGTATTGAAAGTGTGCGAGGCTTTATTTTTTCAGAGGCATACTATTTGGAAAAAGCAATCACACATGCGGCAAAAGCTGCCTACGTGTCGCAACTCATTGCAAGCGATGCAACGACTATTGAAAAATTCATAGACCCAAAACAGATTGCAGAGGCAACCATTGAAGCACCTAATAATCCTCGGTTGCAGAAATTAAAGAAGTCCGACCCCGAAGCATTTTTTTATTGGTGGAAAGCAATTCAACTAAAAGGTGAACTCAATATTCAATCAACATAATTTTAAAAATAACGACAAAGAAAAATCGTTAGAAAAGGCCACCATCCTTATTATGTATCATTAATTTGCCTCAAATGAGGGGTCAATTTCAGTCCGACGAAGAGGGGTTGGTTTGTCCGATTATTCCAGTCAATACTTTGAAACAGGTTGATTTTTACAGTCTAGTAATTTTGCGGCAGCCTGCTGCACAATTAAGGATGCAGGCCGTTTGCTTTACAATTTCTGTGTGCACCTGTTACACATGTTACACCTGTTACACTGTAACAGGTGTAACATGTGTAACAGCGATAAATATTAGATCTTGACTGTTGAATAACCCATTTGGATAGGTTTTTCCTCGATTTTCCTTGAATTTCCTCTGAATTACCGTCAAATTACCATCAAATTACCATGAAATTCCCACAATTTTCCATGAAATCACTAAAAATTCCGTGTTTTTACCGTGAATTTCCCAAAAGAGATAAATAATTCCGACAAATGGCCTCATTTTTCATGCTATGATCAGTTATTCTGGAAAATAACCTCTGGAATTTACTTGAATTGACTAATGAATCGGTTTTTTCTAAATTTGATGATATGATTTTAATTTGAATGTGAGTAGTTCCGCCGGAGATTCATCAGTAAATGGGTTTGTGTACGGAGTTTTTCCAACCTTGACCCAACTCCTGGAATAATTATGTTATGCAATTATTGGTAACGAAACGCTGGCCGATGTGATTCTTGACCGAATCGTAAACAATGCTCGTCGACTTGAAACGAAATGATATACTATTTAATGAAAACACAAAAGAGAGGATCAATTAATATAAATTTGAATTATGATACTTCTCCGCTCATCAACTCAAAAATACCGCCAAACTATACAGGGACAATTTGAGGCGGTGTGCGGAGTCAATATAAACAGCATCTGTAATTGCGATGAATAATTTGGCCTTCTTATTTTTGTCAATTTGGTTTTATTCGCAATACAAAATGTCAAAGGACAATGAGTGAATCGCAAAGCATAGAATACAAACAAAGTTGGCGAGACGAATATCTGAAATGGATATGTGGTTTTGCTAATGCCAATGGTGGCAGTATCTTTATTGGCAAAGACGATAACGGAAATGTAGTTGGTTTAGCAGATGCCAAAAGATTATTGGAAGAAATACCCAACAAAGTAAGAGATATTTTGGGGATCTTGGTAGATGTAAATTTACAAACTACAGCCCAAGGGGATTTTATTGAAATAATCGTAGAGGGCCATCCATATCCTGTAAATTATAAGGGACAATACCATTATAGAAGCGGCAGCACAAAGCAAGAATTATTAGGAACAGCCTTAGATAAATTTCTATTACAAAAAAAAGGCAAACGCTGGGATGGTGTGCCAGTTCCAAAGATTTCAGCCAAAGATCTAAAACAAGAAGCATTTGATTTCTTTCGCAAACGTGCATTTAAGAGCCAACGGATTGAAGAAGCTGTGTTAACCGATAGCGATGAACACTTACTTGAAAATCTGCAACTAAAAGAAAATGATTTTCTAAAACGTGCTGCCATTCTTTTGTTTCACTCAAACCCTGAAAATTTTGTAACGGGTTCATATATCAAAATCGGTTATTTTGAAGCAGATGATGATTTGAGATTTCAGGATGAAATTCACGGAAGTTTGTTTGAGCAAATTGAGAAAACAATGGATTTGCTTTTCACCAAATACATTAAAGCTCTAATTAGCTATGATGGTATCAACAGAGTAGAAACATATGAATACCCAAAAGATGCAGTTCGTGAAGCTCTGTTAAATGCCATTGCACACAAAGACTATTCAGGCGGCGTGCCTATTCAAATAAGTGTTTATTTAAACAAAATTTTTATTTGGAACGAAGGTCAATTGCCCGAAGACTGGACCGTTCAAAACCTAATGGAAAAACACGCATCACGACCATACAACCCTGACATTGCAAATGCTTTGTTTCGCAGCGGTTATATTGAATCTTGGGGTCGAGGAACGATAAAAATTATTAGAGCATGTAAACTAGCGAGAATTCCTGAACCTATTTTCAATTATAATTCAAGTGACTTTTCTGTAGAGTTTAGAAAGGATATTTACAATGAAGAATTTTTGCAATCGCTGAACCTAAACGATAGACAAGTAAAGGCGGTTTTGTTCGCAAAAGTGAATGGGAAAATTACAAATAGTGAATATCAAACTTTAAATAACTGTTCCCGGAATACTGCCAGTAACCACCTGGCAGAGTTGGTTGAAAAAGACTTGCTAAAACCAAGTGGGCAAAAGGGTGCGGGAGCATTTTATACATTGTAACGACGACTAATGCGGACTTGAATCAATTGCACATTAATTGCACAAATTGCACAATGACAGCTGGACAGCCCAACAACTTCAACAAAATCAAAGCCCTTTGGGGAACATCGGAGATTTGGATTGCAGCAGGGGATGGTAATTTGTATAAAAGTCTGAACGATGCAGCTACATTTAGTATGGTACCCACTGGATCGGTTTCAGAGTTAACCAGTTTGGATATCTCATCTTCCGGACAAGGATTGTCAGCCGGTTATACAAGTAATTTACTTCTGATAAATTCCGGTGTAATCACCCAAGTGAATTGTGGTTCCGCGGTATTGATCAATGATGTGATTAGCACTGGATCTGGTGCGGGGTACATTGTTACCTCCAATAAAAACGTACCACTGCTTTACACCAACAACAGTGGTGTGACTTTTACCATTGCAAACATCGGTGGTTTACTGATGCCTGGAACCAATTATACAACGGCCACGCGAAATTCAAACAATGATATCTTGCTAGGTGGAACTTCAGGAATATTGGCTAGGATGGATGGAAGTACTTCTGTTTGGAGTCGATCCTATTTGGGTACAGAAGAATTACGCGACCTCCACATCAACAAAGCCATAGGCGTTGCGGTAGGGGTCAAGGGAATTTCGTTGCGCACTCAGGATGATGGGAATTCATGGTATTATAATCCCCAAACTGCGGTCTCGGGTACAAGTTTTTCAGACTTTGAAAAAGTATATGTAGTTTCACAGACCAAGGTATATGTGATTGGAAAACATCATTCCGCCGCTGGGGTAATGGCTAAAGTCATGCACTCAAATACCAGCAACCAAATCAACTTTAATTTTAACGTTGCTCCGTCCACATCAACAGATTTCAAGGGCCTTACTTTCAACGAATACAATTATGGAATCCTAGTGGGTGGCACTTTGGTTTACAGATTATCACCGGGCTCAAGTTCATGGCAGCAAGTCAATAATACTTCAGGAAATACTTATACCTCCGCCGACGTTCAGGGTAAGTATGCCATTGTGGTGGGCAATAGCGGTGTTATTCAGCGGTCGGATAATTTCATGACCTCTGCAACATTTACTGCCATCACAGCACCAACAGGAACCACAACAACCAATTTCAACAATGTGGTCATGTACGACAGAAGTCGTGCGTATATTTTGGGTGCAGCCGGGGTTTTAATTAAAACAGTAGACTACGGAAATACCTGGGTTCAAAAAAATACAGGTAGCGGTAGCAGCTCTGTTAATTTGACTACGCTCGCATTGAATAAACGGGATCATCTGGTATTTGCCGGCAGCTCAGGATATGCAAAGCAAGTCAATGATCAGGCCGATTTTGCAAGTTCACTTTTCTGGTATGACCGTTTGGGCAGAATGGTGATCAGCCAAAATACCAAACAGTTCAATAAATCAACCCAAGCCTACAGTTATACATTGTATGATCCGTTGGGTAGAATTACTGAAGTGGGAGAAAAGGCCACAGCAGACCGAATAGAGACTACGTTGTCTAGTAGGCAAATAGACGATGCTTTGTTGTCTACTTGGATTTCCAATGGTGGCAGCAACACACGCACAGAAATCACCCAAACCTTTTATGATAACCAGCAAGGACCTAGTGGAGTAATCTCACAGAGAAACACAAAAAAACGGGTTACGGCGGTTTATTACATGGATGTACATACGACCCTCAGTGCCGGTGCAACCGCAGGATTTGGGCATGCAACCTATTACAGCTATGATGTTCACGGCAATGTAGACCATTTGGTGCAAGATGTGCCTGATCTGGCTGCGGTGAGCAATCAGTACAAACATTTGTACTATCAGTACGATCTCATCAGCGGCAAGGTAAACCAAGTGGATTACAGTCCAGGACAACGCGATGAATACCACCACCGCTACACCTACGATGCTGATAACAGAATTGTTCAAGTAGAAACCAGCAAAGATGCCATCCTGTGGGATAAGGATGCCAATTACGAGTATTATAAACACGGTCCACTGTCTCGCGCTGAATTGGGAGATCTGAAAGTTCAAGGGTTGGATTACGCCTATACCATTCAAGGTTGGATTAAGGGTGTTAACAGCAATACGATGTCCGCAGTGCGTGACCCAGGCCGCGATGGTGATTTATCCCTGGCTGGTAACACCCACGCAAAAGTAGCAACCGATGCCTTTGGCTATACCCTTGGGTACTATGCTGGCGATTACAACGCAATTGGAACCTTTACCACCGCCAGTAAGTTTGAGGCCAGTACCGCTGGTAGTGATTTGCTAGCTGCCCGTAGTGACCTATGGAACGGAAACATTTCCCATATGGTCACTTGTTTACCCAAAGCCAGTGATTACGCTGCAAACCAAACCATCAGTCCCGAGGCTTTTGGTAGTGCCTATCAATACGATCAGTTGAATAGAC
>Ga0209597_1002563_pt1 | contig 11496 bp, 9 predicted proteins | sample M_140625_MF_Meta_FD_187316 | JGI IMG/M metagenome (GOLD analysis project Ga0209597, IMG submission 187316) | Freshwater microbial communities from Lake Montjoie, Canada to study carbon cycling - M_140625_MF_MetaG (SPAdes) (version 2) | ecosystem: Environmental > Aquatic > Freshwater > Lake...
ATCTGGAACACCATGAAAGCAAAACACCACAACCCTACCTTGGCACGCTAACTGCGCACGCTTGGCAAAAGTCTCGACCGAAATACCATCGCGCATCGTAAAAGATGGCACATCAAACGGGCTATCAACGGTGGGGCGATAAGGCCGCTCATGGCCACCACGGCCAAAAGTGTACCCTCGTGCCGAAAGATCATCATAGATATTCTTTACCGCATTATAAACAGGCCAGCATACTGTCGTTGTCTTGGGAACACCATTTGCCAGCAACTGGTCTTCCATCCGCAAATAATTCTCTAACCCGCCCCCATGACCAACCGTGTGATTGCCTATTTCAAAACCATCCTTCGCCATCGCTTTCATCTGGCGGTATGTCATGTACCAATCCTTACGGGTATGAAAAGAATCAAAGTCAGCGATATAAAACGAACCCCCAAACCCCAATGATTTCAAGATGGGTGTCACAATAGTCGCATGGCTGGCAGGGCCATCATCAAAGGTAAGTACTACCAATTTATCAGGAATGGGTTTTAACAACACACCATTTGGATCAGGATCTACCGCTATTGGCTGCAACGCCACGGTCATCAGCGGAAGTGCAAGGGCCACTAAAATAACTACTACCAATAATGTAATTTGAAAAGCAAACACTTGAACCTTCATAATAAATCTTTCTTTATAGCGATGTAATTACCGCTCTTTACTTCTTCGTTTTGTCTTTAGCTTTACCAGCATCTTTGGTTTGAGTCGCACGCTTCCAATCAACCTTGACATCATTTTTCTGAAGTTCACCCTTGGTGCTACGCCCATCCGCAATGTACTTCTCCAAAAGATTAGTTAACCTCTTAACTGTTTCAGATTGTTTGTCATGTAAATTAATTCTCTCACCAATATCGTTGCTGAGATCAAAGAGTTGCAATTCAGGCATTCCAGATTTTACAGTCCCAGGCCGTGGTTCACTCCAACCACCAGAGTCCTTACACATTAAAAGTTTCATGTTACCCTGACGAATTGCAAATGTACCATTCACCGAGTGATGCACCAACGCTTCACGAAGTGAGCCTTTATCCTGCCCAAGTAATGCAGGAAGAAAACTGACACTATCTTCACCTGCATTTGCTGGAAGTGCGACCTTGAGGATATCGGCACAGGTAGCCATCAGGTCGGTCAGACAAAGTAGCTGATCCGATTTAGAGCCTGGTTTTACCTTTGCGGGCCAGCGAACAATAAATGGAATGTGATGGCCGCCTTCAAAGATATCAGCTTTGTGGCCGCGGAAAAGATGACTCGGATTATGACCCTTGGAAAGTAACTCAGGAAAATCCGCCTGGGGTGAGCAACCGTTATCACTTGTTAGTACCACAAGTGTGTTATCCGCAATTCCCAGACGATCAAGCTCAGCCAAAATCAGCCCCAAGCTGTGATCGGTCTGCATTACAAAATCAGCATAGTAATTAAGCCCGCTTTTACCCTGCCAATCCTTGGTGGGTGCAACCGGAGTATGTGGCGAAGCCAAAGGCAGATATAGAAAGAAAGGTTTGCCGGCCTTAGCATCAACACTACGGGCCTTTACAAAATCAATTGCCTTGGTGGTAAGAGTAGGCAGAACATCTTCAACTTCAAAGTCAGGCGCTGCAGGGCCCTTGCGACATTTCCCTTTTTCTCTTCCAAGAAACATGGGGAATTCTTTCTCAACAGATGGAAGCTTTGCGACACGATCATTCTCGATGAAAGTGTAAGGCACCATATCTAAAGAAGCGCTGATGCCATAATAATAATCAAAACCCACGCTGTTTGGTCCATTCTTAATCGGCTTGGAATAATCGACATTATGAACCTGACTAGCGGACTCAATATTTAGCTCTGCAACATCCTTACCTTCTTTTTTAACCCAATCCATACCGAGATGCCATTTGCCTATGCAAGCTGTGTTATACCCTTGGTTCTTTAACAACTGAGCGGTGGTCAGCCTACCTTGTTCGATAAGCCTTGGGCTTAAACCACCAAGCACACCACTTTGCAACTTGGTGCGCCAGTTGTATCGGCCTGTCATAATCCCATAGCGGGTGGGCGAACAAACAGAAGAGCTTGAATGCACATCGGTAAAAATCATGCCCTTGGCTGCAAGCGCATCCATGTGAGGGGTAGCAATTTTACCTTGCGGGTTAAGGCATTTAACATCGCCATAGCCAAGATCATCGCAAAGCACATAAATAATGTTGGGCTTGGTTACAACCTCTGCTGCAGAAAGATTTCCAAAAGCCACCATCATCAATAAGGTAATGCTTTTAAGACTATGCTTCATTTCTATTCCTTCTTTTTAAACTTTAAGAAAAGATGATTGTAAATCTTGGATTAGTCAGGGCACAAGAACAATTAATGAAGTTATTCTTGAACTTTAAAGTAATACGGTTGGTATGATGATGGAATGAATCCACTTGACCACAATTTAATTAATCGAATCTACTAAGATTGATATCGAAAAAAGCTTTTAAGTTTCCACCATGAAAGATATAACATGAAAATCAACATTCTTACTTTAAGTTTTGGCCTGATGTTTTTTGGTGTTCTTGCTGCGCAAAACCCTACTGATAAAGCGACCAATCCTAAAAGTGGGGAAAGCATTGACTTCAACAAAGCCCGTTCCATTTTTCAAAAACAATCAGGTGGAGCCAAGCTTACCCAAGAAGAAATCGACTATCTAATGTGAACCAAAACTGCCCACAAAGAGTAGCCGTTGGATTGTCGAGATTTTCAGCGTTTCTTTCGTCAGCGGCGTACACATTGACTTTGCTGGAAGCCACCTGTAAATTTAAGTGTTATGAACTTTTTTAGCCTTCAGTAATTTAAACGATTCTCATAGAACAGGTTGTTATGAATATTTTTATTCTTAAAGGACATGGTCGCATGGGATACTTTCACTGGAGTTTCGGTCTCTGCCTTGGTTTGTTCTGGCTCTGTCTGCCAACCAATACCTATGCCATTTGTGGTCTTGATTCCGCTGCCTTTGAACAGATCCGCAAAGTGCAAGATCTGGGCGCGGCGCGGGCCTGGACCCGGCAGATCGTTCAGAGTCGTGGGATATCATGCGTCGTGTGTCATGTGGCCGGTTATGGTCCCCGCAATCAGTACGGGAGCGCGATTAACTTGCTGGTGACAGGAATCGATCGTGAGGACTCCTCGCGAAAACGTGAGGCGGGACAACGAGTCAACGATATCCCGGCAGACCCTTCCATACCCGATTCGCCGACCTTTGGCGATTTGATCAAGCAAGGATTGCTACCCTCGTCCGATTACACGACCGACCCCGCGTTCCAGAAAGTGCCAGCCAGACAGCCGGAGGAGATCACGGTACAGCAGGCTCGCGACCTGGTTCGAAAGGTCCAGGCGGAATCGCGCTTTGGGATCCTGCAACTGAGCCGAACTTACGAGATTACCGCGGAGGTCGCTGAGGCGCTTGCCGAGTTCCAAGGGGAATTCCTGATTCTGGGGCTGACGACGCTCGGCCCTGATACGGCCAAGGCGTTAGCCAAAAGCCGAGCAGGCACTGTCTGGCTGCACTCGTTGACTTCGATGATCAACGAGTCAGCCGAAGCCATCGCGAAAACGCCGGGCAATCTAGTACTGTCCGGTTTGGTGGAACTCAACTCCGACTCCGTGCCGCTGGCTAAGAAGTTGGCACAGCGACCGGGCGCCTTATCCTTTCCCTACTTGAAACAGATCACGCCTGAGATCGCCGTGGCGCTCGGCAAGAACCCACGCAGCTTGACACTGGCTGGTTTGACCGACGTATCCCCGGAAGTTCAAGACAAGCTGGCAGAGACCGTGGGTGCACTGACATTACCGAACCTGAAGTCGCTTGATTCGCTGCCGCTTACCAAGAAACTCGCCGCGGGTTTTGCTTCGTCAGTTCTGCTGCCATCTATTAAAACGCTGTCTGTGGAACAGGCAAACGAGATCGCATTGATCAAGCGGCCTTTCTTTCTTGGCGGGAGCTTTCTACCGCAAAGCGTGATGACAGAGGAAGTAGCGACCGTGTTTGCGAAGAATCCTGCTGCTGGGCGTCTGCAGCTTGGTGTCGGCTCAATCTCCGATCCGTCTCTGAAGATTCTGGTGCAGTCCCAGTTGAGCATCATACTGCAGGAAGTAGAATCGCTAAGTGACGCGCAAGTGCAGATACTGGCCAATGCTGCGGATTCCGTCCCTGGCGGTCCATTTGGAACTCAAACGAAAATCAGTCTGCCTAAGTTGAAGACGCTGGATTCTCCGCTGCTCGCTACGGCGCTACTTCGATGTTCGTCGGATTTTGGCGGCGTCACAAGGATTTCACGCGAGGCCGCGGCTGCGTTGGCAAGTGTTCCCAACAAAGAGATGGTCTATCCTAACGGCACGGTTCGAGTTCTTCCTCCTTACAGTTTGTCGTTTCCAAGTTTAGAGGAACTGCCCCCCGAGACGGCTGGCTTGCTAATGACGCGGCCCTGGTCTGCGATCTCATTGCCGGCATTAAAAAATGTTTCCCTTGAGACCCTTCGCAGTATGGTGCGGCAGACTTCCAATTTGACGTTGGGTCTCACCACCTTACCTCCGGGACTCGCCTCCGCATTTGGCGAGATGGCAAGCAATGAAGGCGACCTAGGCGGAGGAACGCTGACTCTTCCTTACCTGACGGAACTTTCACCGGATGCCGCACGAATTTTGGTGACATCGCTAAACCGTGGCACAGAGGTTCCCACGTGGGGCGGACTCAACAAGGCACCGCAGTTGTTCCTCGGTGGGCGCATTCCCGGCCGCCTCTCCTTGAAAGGCGGTAGTCCGCAGCTCACCCCGAAATTAGCGGAGGAACTAGCGAAATATCGGGGCCGTTTGTCAATCGCCGGCCTCCAAGAACTCTCACCGCAATCGGCCGATGCGCTGGTGCCTTATCGAGGGCCGCGTCTTGAACTGTCCGGCCCTGCAACGGACAAACTTTCACCCGAAACGGCGGCGCAACTCGCCAAGTTCCCTGGTACTCTCGACATACCGCTCATAGTACTCGACTCCGTGCCGTTGGCCGCAAAATTTGCCCAACAATCATCACGGACGACGGATAGTCTTGAGGTCATCTCGGCCGAAACAATTCCAGTGTACGTCAAATACAACGGTTTTTTCACACTCCGACAACTCTCGGTCCTCAATTCCCCCACATTGGCCGCGCGGCTGATTCAGGATTCTTCAGGCCAGACATTGCCCTCCCTTAGAACCATCACGCCCGCGGCAGCAGAGGTACTGGCCAGCGGTCCCAATGCACCCTACCTCGGGCTGACAGTGCTCGATGATCCAGCAGTTGCTCGGGCGCTCACGAAGTCGCGGATAGGGGTCAGTCTGCCTCGACTCCGCGCCGCAACGCCGGAAGTGATCGCGATATTGAGGGAAGCGAAGTCAATCACCACGCCCCCGTTGGATTCGATTTATGTTTTGTCATTAGCTGGTGTAATTCAGAATACCGATGTGAAGACGGGAACTACCACCATTCGGCCAGGCACTCCATAAACTACCAAAGAACAAGGAAGCCAACAAAATAACTGTGAAGTTAAGCATGATTAAAACCCTTTAAAGGAATCCGAAACTTTATTCCACCAGCATGATGCATGAAGGACTGGCATCGCAACAGGTTCACCAGCGGGCTTGATTTTTCCAGTTTTCGGATCAATGCGAAAGACTGCAACATTTTTCCCGGGCACATTCGCACACAACAACAACAACCCATTATTAAATGTGATTGCAAGATTCTGTGGCCCCTTACCCAAACTAGGTTCAATACTTATAAGAGTTAACTTGCCATCAAGGTAATAATGGCGATCTGAAGGAAAATAATTAAAAACTGGAAAAGATACATTGGCTGTAATTCAGAATGCCAAGGCGAAATTCCGAATCTGCACCTTGCCTACTTTTCTAGTCGAATTTATGTTCGTTTATAATCGTGAAGATCTTGCTGTTGATGGTACTCATCCTTCGCAAGTGAGACGCCACAAAGTTGCGAATGTCATGCTTGAGTATTCAAGAATGACCCCCTGGCAAAATCTTGGTTCAAAAGGTAAAAGGGCTGCAATTTAATTTCCGAACCTTGGCTAAAGCTTCAGCTTCAATCAATTCCCAAGCTTTTGGAACTTTAGAATTAATCTCGCTATTCTCCATCCTTCGTTTTAATTCTGTAAGCTGCCACTCGGGCAAAGAACTAGATTCAACTTCACGGACTACACTATCCCAAATTGCTTCGGCAAGTTGTAGTCGATCTTCTAAACTTAATCGATCAAGGCCTAATTCTTGAATTGAAACACCTGCCAACGCTGCAGCTTCTTCTGTTAACCTTGATGCAATCTGAATTAATTGAACCATCTGCAATTACAAACAAAGATCATTTAGCCAGTTCTAAAATCTCACTTGCATTTAAATTGTGTTCAGGTTGAACAGGAAGTTGCACAAACAGGTGCATTGGAGGGTTTATCGAAAACGGTAAAAAAGGAGGATCGCTCGGGTGTTTGAAATCGTTGTGCAGAAGTTTTACTCATAGTAATTCTAACGCCCAGAGAAAAAGTATAACCATCTTGGGTGATGGATTCGAAAGGGCCACGATACATCACTTCAGAAACCTCAAGAGATTCGGAGTTAGCAGAAGGCTTCCAGCCCTCGATCTGCGTTTCTCGCATTGCAACGCTATTACGAACAAAGCAAGGTTTGGCATCAAATTTAAGCAATCGAATGGCAGTAAACCCTGCATCTGATAGCAATTTAAGAGGTTCTGATTCAGCAGGCACATAATGAACAGCGGAAGCAGGGCCTGGTAGTTCAGGGGAATCAACAGGATTTTGCGCTGTCAACACATGTACAAACAGACGGCCACCAGGTTTTAGTATTCGAATGGCCTCTGCAATAATTTGAGTTCTTTGGATTGGTAATAAAGGCAGATTAAAAGTCCCACGCAGGCGAACTTCATCCGTGGAATTATTTTCCAACGGAATCTCTCCGGGAATCGGTTGCCCCATGCGGTGTTCCCATTCTGATTTTCTTAAAACCGATGGGCTATTTTCAAGGACCATTTCCTGTCGTTGGCCATCCCCACGATGTTCGATATCGCCATCAAGAGTGTAAATTTCCCAGAGGGTACCATCTGGATCATGGAGCCAGAATTTTGTCTGTTTGGCATAACAACATTCAACACCTTCCTCTCGTTGCGATCTTAGCCCTGCAATTTCCAAACGGGATTGTAATTCTACCAACGACTTAATGTCAGGCAGCCTAATGCCTACATGATTAAGCGGCCCGCCCACCTGCCTAGGAGTAGGTTCAAGAGAAAGCACCAATGGTGGAATATCAGGTTCAAACTTGGCGTAATCCGAACGAAGTTTTGCAGGATCGACACCAAAAAGAGCCCGATAAAATTTCACTGATTTACTAAGATCAGAAACATTCAATGAAAGATGAAAACGCACCAACTTATCTTCTGACATGATTTTTTCTCTTCCTGTTTCAGGCAAAATAAGTGTTCGACTTCCCATGCTCAGTATACTTTACTTTAAGCCATGCATGAAAATCTTCGTAATGTTTTTCCCGAAGATCGCCACCCTCTGATTTCTTGGTGTAACTGAAATATATTTGCCTACGAGGCCGATTACTAAGATTTGGATTTGATCGATGCGGAACAAACCCCCCAAAAACAGCTATATCACCCGGGTTTAGTTCAAGATAAACAGCTTTTCCTTCGTCCACCAAGCTTGAACATAACTCCCGATAGGTGCCATCAGGAACCGTTAATGGCCCTTGATGATGGTATCCAGGATATACCACGGTACAACCATTATCCTTATCCGAGACATCAAGTGGAACCAGCACTGAAAGAAAACTTCGAGGAAACCTTTCCCAGGCAATCCAATCCTGATGCAGACCATAACCCTTTGCGCCGGGAAATTTGTAAATCAATTTGTCTTTGAAAAGACAGGCACTTTCCTCATATATTGCCTCTAATAATTCGATCAACCTTTGATCATAGGCAAGCTTTTTTATTACACCAGATAAATCAATGATGGGATCAAATGCATCAAATTGGCATTCCCCCGTAAAAACATTATCCTGCCAACGACAACGAATGTTCTGGGTGCTTATAAGATTCTTATGTTCTTCGTAAACACGATCAGAATCAGCGGCAGCCCTTTGCATATCTTCGATGGAAAAGACATTTCTAAAAATCAGGAATCCATTCTTATTCCATTCGGAAACAATATCTCTGGGCGCTTTTATTAATGTCATCGTTTAATTCCTTGATCCACCATTCGAAAAGAAACAACCCATGAAGCAATTACCAGCAGCATTGAAGAAATTATACAAATTAAAAACATTGGAACATAAGTTGCGAATTGTGATTTTGAATAAGCAAATAAAGAAGGGCCTGCTGCAGATCCAAGAACGGTTAGGAATTGTGCTGCCCCTTGGATGCGACCCAACTCCTTAACACCATACAATTGCTTCCAAACCGTAAAAAAACAAACCGTGATCCCGCCACCAGATGCAGCAAGTAAACATGTGTATAGGTAAACTTCCCATTCCAGATGTAGAAAAGGATAAAATGCTAAAGTTACTGTCAGCAAAGTAAGCATCGAACTAAAAACCTTAACGAGGTTAAATTTCATAACCAGCCAACCACTCGTCAAATTCGCCAATAACCCGATGGGAATTCCAATGACGGTGGCGTTGAGGAAAATTTCTTTGGCGAAGCCCCGTTCAGAAAGAATTGACTCATTGAAAAGCGAAATACCTGAAGAAATCATGCCATAAAAAGAAGTACCAAGAGCAAAAATCCAGAATTCATAGGATTTGATAGCTTGAGAAAAAGTTTTGCTTGAATCAAATTCGTCATCATTGTTGGTAAAGCTAACAAGACTTGATTCGCGTATTAAGAAAACTGAAAGTGCAGCAACCACTAAAACCCCGACGCCAATGCCTGCCCATGGAGTGCGCCATTCTTCTGGATTAGATTTCACCACTTGCCTTAAAATTCCAAAAGCGCCAAAAAACCCGATGGAGATCAAGCAAGAATAAACAGCCATCTCCATTCCTGACTTGGGGGAAACCGACTTACCCAACAAAGTTAGACTTCCTACAGAAAGTGCACTTTGGCCTAGCCCTCGAGTCAGCAAGATGAATATAAATAATCCGATTAATCCGCCTGTCCAAAGGCTCAAGCCAAAAACAGTTGCAGCTAATAAAAGCATTACGACAACTGCAACAGCACGGGTTCCTATACGATCGGTAAACCAGCCACAAGGGAAACAGAATGTCGCCCCAATAAGAGTGGCCCATAAGTTGATAAATCCGTAGGTATCGCGGGTTATACCGAAAGTGCGAAGAATTGGCTCGGTAAATAAACCCAGACCATGTGTTCGACCAGGAAGTGTTGCAACCATCAGCAACGCAGCTACGACAATGTGAATCCAACGCCAACTTTGAACCGCATTAGGCGCCATCGAAACAATAGGTTTTACCAGAGAAAGCGACATGCTTTAAAAATCCCCAGTAACTTCACCACCTGCCACAGTTGCCAAGGCACGCCAAATGGTCTGATTTATACTATTCACAACAAACCGCACACCACCATCCCCCATCAACACGTTTACGCCGCCTGAATGGTTACTTCTGGCGCCTCTAAAACCCACCGCAGTATAATAAAAATTTGCAGGATCGTTGGCAACGCAATCGAAAAGTTTGGAATTAGGTGTGTAATAATTATTATAACTTGCAGCTCTTATTTCCCCTGAAGCCCACATAAATCCTCTACGATTATTTCCATTCCACGATTGTGGAGCGCCAGCACAGTTAGCATCACTGGGCAAGGTTCCAGAAAAACCAAGGTACTTGTATGCAGTTCTCTCATCACCAGGTTGGGTCGCAGTGGCTTCTGCGCCTTCACCCAAAATACTTTCAGACATCGCACAGGTATTAGAAGTCCCATCCATTATACCTGTGACCCTGATGGAAGTTTTAGCTGGAAACATACCATCAGAATTAAAAGGAGACCCCGGAGACCCCCCATTGATACCGATACCAGAACCATTGCAAGCAGCATAATTGGTTGGCCCCATGTCTGTCACGCCATAAGCACTACTTACTGGCAACCCTTTGTCTGAGGGACACAAAAAGATTGAAACTTTTTGAACCACCGCAAACTGGTTTTTTGGGTAAATAGCATAAGTTGGCGCCCCTTGATACATGGGTAACGAGAGATCCATGGTGTTATAAATATTCGTCTGTTCCAGATAAGGGCTTAATTGGGCAAGCACACTCCAAGTGTAATAATACGGGGAAGTCGCCAAATAAGGCGCAATCGGAGTGGCAGGGAAAGCAGGAGGAAAAGCGCCCGCAGTTCCTTCATAATTATAAAGGGCCAAACCAAGTTGTTTGAGATTATTAGCACATTTGATTCTTCCAGCAGCTTCGCGCACTTTTTGCACCGCGGGAAGCAGCAAACCAATTAAAATAGCTATAATTGCAATGACGACAAGCAACTCGATAAGCGTAAAGGCCTTTTCTTTTTTATGCGCCAACATAATAAGCTCCATTCAAACAAGATGACATCTGCCCAGTTGTTAAGATATTGGCTCGCTTCAATTATGTCCACCAGAAAATAATATTGTTCCCTTGGCCCTTAAAAACATAGCGTGTATATTACTTATACCTTTGTTGTTTTAAACATGGAGAGTTTGGTTTGACAAAGAAATCTGACCCTTTGCAACCTGATCGATGTGCCGAAGTCTTAGGAGCCCTGGCTGCTCCAGAGCGACTTCGTCTGATGAGATTGCTTATCGATGGCGAAAAAAATGTTACCGAAATAATCGAAGGTACTGGAATTCCACCTCTTAATATATCGCATCACCTGACTGTACTAAAAAACGCCCGTCTTATTGAATCTGAAAAACGAGGCAGATTTGTAGTTTACTCCATCACTCAAAATATTATTGGTGAAATTATCTCATCAGGAATACCAAAAGATGTATTAAATCTCGGTTGTTGCCAACTCATTCTCCCAGATAACAAATAATTCAAATTTATCAGCAAAGATCATTTCGCTAATTCTAAAATCTCACCTGCATTTAAACTGCGGTTGAATACCATCGTTTGTCCGATCAAACCGCGGTAGTATGAAGAATGAAAATAGAAAATCTCACAACCAAGAATCAGCGAAGGCGGGATAACTGAATCCGAGGGAAATTTCTTGGTCATCCCCTCCGCAGACTGTTTTCCATCAATGTAAGTACGCACCAACCATTGGCCATCTTTTGGTTCTGCGGTAAGGGCGACATGATACCAACGGTCTGCATCAAGTTTTGTGGGCGATGAAATAACATCATTAACATTGATTTTAGCACTTAAAGTGTAAGGTGCTTTCTGACCATCCAAGGCGAGGATGAATCGCCTAGCGCCATACCCAATAATATCCGCCCTACCGGCGTGTTGACTTTTGCCCATTTC
>Ga0209597_1002565_pt1 | contig 11488 bp, 7 predicted proteins | sample M_140625_MF_Meta_FD_187316 | JGI IMG/M metagenome (GOLD analysis project Ga0209597, IMG submission 187316) | Freshwater microbial communities from Lake Montjoie, Canada to study carbon cycling - M_140625_MF_MetaG (SPAdes) (version 2) | ecosystem: Environmental > Aquatic > Freshwater > Lake...
GAGCAACTGGATCAACTGGAGCAAATGGTGCAATAGGAGCAACTGGAGCAACTGGATCAACAGGAGCTACTGGAGCTACTGGATCTACTGGAGCAACAGGATCTACTGGAGCAACTGGAGCAACTGGATCAACTGGATCTACTGGATCAACAGGAGCTACTGGAGCAAATGGTGCAATAGGAGCAACAGGAGCTACTGGAGCTACTGGATCTACTGGAGCAACAGGATCTACTGGAGCAACTGGAGCAAATGGTGCAATAGGAGCAACTGGAGCAACTGGATCAACAGGAGCTACTGGAGCTACTGGATCTACTGGAGCAACAGGATCTACTGGTGCAATAGGAGCTACTGGAGCAACAGGATCAACTGGATCAACTGGAGCAACAGGATCTACTGGAGCTACTGGAGCTACTGGTGCAAAAGGATCTACTGGTGCAACAGGGGGAAGTCCATGGATTTCAACAAATTATTTAGGAGCTACTGGTCCAGGTTATACAGGAACAGGCTATACAGGAGATGTAATGGTTTTTGGTAAATTATATGTTCAAGGAGGAATAGACCCAACTTATTTAGCCTTAGAACCAAAAAATGCCGATCCAATTCCTTTTGGTTTACAAGGTATATGGGTTGAAAATACTGTGAATGCACCTTTAAGAATTAAAAGTAACATATTAAAATTACAAGACGCAACCGCACCAACAACTTATTCAAGAACAGGAATAACCGCTGGTGAAGTTGTGGCGACGAGTATTGATTATTCTATCACCAGCAATCAACCCACTTCGTCGCCATCTGGATATGCAAGAATGGATTTGACCTCGGGTAGTTCAACCGTTCCACCGAAAATTGTTTTAAACGCATTCCAAGAATATCCCCAAACAACTCTTGTGAATTGTAATAATACAATAACACTCGGCGATAATACGGGGAAAAATATTTTAATAGCAAACGGCGACAGTTTCAACGCCCTTCCCGAGAATACGATTATTCTATCTCAACAAAGCACCTATACCAATAATTATATCCAATTACGCTCTGCGTTTGATTTTAGTACTATTTATAGCACACTAACTCTTGGTATTCAAAGTTTTGACTTAACGGTTTGTCAAGCACCAGCTATCACTATTAGTGGGGGAACAACGGGAGGCGAAGCAGTTGTATTTCGTCGCAATATATCCACGACCACGAATATAAGCGGTAATGCTTGTGGAATGTATGAGAACAGCGTGTTGAATACGCTGACAACTGGAACGACTTTTCTTAATATCTCCAACGCCTTTTCTACGCTTATTAATACCCCTACCGCTGGAACAAGAATATTCGTTCTACCAACTCCAATTAGCACAACTGTTGGTTATTGGTATGGTATTTGTAATAAATCAACTGCTTTTACGATTGCGGTTCAATATCCGTCGGGAACGACTATTGCGACTATTCCAGTTGCTCCAAGTGCGACAAACGGAGGGTCGGTTGTGAGATTTGCGGTTCAAGCGGGTGGATTGTTGTATTTTAAAGTGAATTAAAATATCCGCAGAGAGTAGAGTATGCCGACACCAAAAGACACCGCCCTATACGAGATGGTGAAGAAAGAAGCGGACGAAAAGTTTGATAAACCGTCAGCGTATAAGAGTGGATGGTTAGTCAAGACCTACAAGGAGCGAGGCGGGACATACAGCGGAGCGAAACCGAAGAAGGGTTTAACCCGTTGGTATAAAGAAAAGTGTAACCAAACCAACCATTATTATTTATGTTATCTACAAAAATTGTTAATTTATAATTATTGACAGAACAAAATTGAATTATATATCCAAACATCTCATAATGATAATTTAATGAACTAAATATTGCTATGTGTTTTTTTGATTTGCAAAGTTCCATTTATATTTTATTATTTTTTTTATTTAATTTGATATAATACATTATATTATGTAAAAAATTTTGATTTCTCAATATCAAATTAAATTATTAAAATATTAAATTTAAAACTATTATTATAAAAATTCATGGGAAAATATTTTTGTAATAGGTGATAACCAATGTATTGGATTTGGCTTATTGATAATAAATTTGTCATGTGTAGTTGTAAATAATGTTGTCCAAATAAAATCACCACAAATGGATTCTTTATATTCTCCTCCATATTCAATAATAAACATTATTGCAAAAATTCTCTCAAAACTGCTATTCATTTGATCACTATTCATACATTCAAATGCTTTATAAAAATTGTATTTTGTGTGAATTTTTTGTAAAAAATCGTATGAAATTACTGACATAGCATCTAAACAACCTTTCCATAAAGACTTATTTAAATATAATTGTAATAAGGGTAAAAAGTTATCAAGGTTTGTTATTAATTCTATTTCGGATTTGTCGTCATCCCATGCATGTTCAAAATGCCATAAAAAATGATTTTCATTATCAAATTTAATATATTTTGTAAAAAACATTGTATCTTTAATTATGACTGCTTGTAAAAATGGTTTGTTTTCCAAATAATATAAATAAGGAATAATATTATAAGTACCTTTATGCTTAGAATCAACAACAACAGTGTTGAAAAGTTTCTTTTCAAAAATATAAGATTTTTCATTACTTACATCAACAATTACTATTGCATGATCAGGATAAAAACGTCTTATTGAATTATAACATTCAATCCAATATTTGTTAGTATCTTCGGAAGTTACATTTCGTAAAATAATGAATCCCAAATTTTCATTAATAGTGACATCTTTATTAATCGTAACATCTTCATTAGTTTTATAAAGTCTTTCAGGATAATTATTAGTATAATGATCTATATTGGAATTATAAATACAATAAAATAATGGATTTTTTTTGAATAACAAAAATTCACCAATTTGTCGTTCCCTTAAATTTTCATCTATTCTAGGAAGTGTTTTTAAATATTTAGTATTAGCCCACCAGAAATTACCACTAAAATGTGGGGGAACATTTTTATAATATTTACAATGATAATTACAACCAACCACATCATATTCTTCATTTAATTTTTGAATACATTCATTAGACTTATCCAGTAAAAAATATAACATAAAATCAATCCAATCATTTTCTTTTTGATCATTTACATTATATCTTATTCCTTTTGTATGAATATATAAAATATTACAATCATTATTATTACATGAAAATTCCTGTATTTTGTTTAATGTCGGTGCTTCAAATAAAGTTGGGTCAGTATGATAATTTGTTAGTATATATTTAGATCCATAATTTGTTTGAATGGGAATACCAATATTATAAATATAAATTTTGTCAAATATATCAATTGCTTTACTTTCTTCAATTTTATGTATTAAATATTCTAATCGCCCAGTCCCTACATCTTTAATATTACAACTATGTATAAAACAATAATTTTTTTTATTTTTCAGGGTATTTAAATTAAGATTTAAATTATATAAATTTGAATAAGTTTCCGGTTTATAAAAATCCATATATGGTATTATTTTTAAGTTGTTATAGGTATCAATAAATTCAGTACTAAGATCATATGATTGTTCCGATAAAACATTAAAACCCGCATTTAATAATCTATTACAACGCAGATGTTCAAAAATATTGCTATCTAGCCAATAATCATTATGTAATAATTGGCCATGTATATTCAAAATGATTTTACATTTGGCAAATTCTTTGTCACGTTCTTCTTTCCAGGCTTTAATAATATTCACAGTAAATCCGAGAGATAATAAATATTCCACTAATTTTCTTCTTTTAGGTCCTAATTCATTAATAGAATTATTTGGAGCACCACATCCAGTTAGAATTCCAAAATCATAAATTTTCGGAGTTTCATTATTTAATTGTTTTAAATATTGTGTTTCATTTTCAATATTAGTATAGGGTAAAAATTCAACATCAGTTATTTTATTATCATTTAATATACTTATGTTAGTTAAACTATAATCGTAAATTTTCATTTTATAATTAGAATAAATATTTAACAAATTTGTTATTCTTGGTTCTAAATTTAGAGGTTCCAAATTAAGAAGGCTAATTTTACATAGTGGTATTGTATGTTTAATTAATTCATAATCTTTATCATGTATAGATCCAATAAATAAAACTGATAATGGATTTGATTTAATAATATACAGAATATCATTTGAATGTTCAATATTATATTTTTCTTTTAATACAATAATATATTCATCAATAACTTCTGAAATACAATTAGCAGTGTATAAAATAATTGTATCATTTTTTTTTTGATTAATATTAGTAAATAATAAGTTATTCCATGTATTAAACCTATTAGACCAAGAACATGATTCAGCATATATTCTACCATTTTCTTTTAGCACTGTTTTTTGTTCGTTTGTTAAACTAACAAATGCTTCAATTTCCTTATCAGGTATTAATTTTATTCCATATTTATCAATAGTATTTTGTAAACCAGCAACTGGATAGTATAAACAAATTACTTCTGATCTAAGCATTTCTAATGCAGTTATACATGATGTTTCTGGCCAATTAGTAGGATAAAGCCAGTATTCTGCGGTCGCCATTTGTTCATATAGTTTTTCTGTATTTAAATTTCCCAAATAATTTATACTAACAAATTGATCTATTTTATTTTTCAATAATATTTCTTCAGGGTTACATGGAAAAGAGCCATATGTAGATATAGTAAGTGAAGCATCCGGAATTTGTTCTAAAATTTTAGGCCATAAATCAATTAAAGTATCTAAACCCCTATCAGGTCTCGAAGAATAAATAAATTTATTAGGTATTTTGTTAATTCTACTATTAAATAGTTTATTATCAATTCCATTATTTATTAAATATATTTTGTCTTTTAATTCAGGATATTTTTCTAAGAATAAATTACGATGCCATTCAGTTAAACATATACATCCATCAATGTATTTATTCCATTTTAATAATATTTGATTTTGTAGTAAATTGCAACCGTAAGGTAATAATAAAATATCGTGAGCCCATATAAAGTTTTGATAAAAAGAGCAATTTTTAAACATTTCATAAAATGATATATATCTAGAAACTATAACAGTGTGAAATGGCATAATCTCAATTAATTTTGTTAGTTGATCTAAATGTATATACTTAATATTATCAATAGTTTCATTTTTAACATGACCACTAATAAATATATTATAATCTTTTGGAAAACATTTTGATAAATAAGCAACTGCTTTTTCTGATCCACCTATTGCATTATTGGATATGTATGTATCATTCCATTCTAAATCTGAAAATCCAGTGTAAATTAATATATTTTTACATTTTTTACATTCTTCTTCAGAAAATTTGTTTATTTTATCTGTTACTATAATTTTTTTTAAATATGTATAATCTAAAATAATACCAGCATTTGTATAAATTTCATTATTTAAAAAATCAAAATTATTGAAATTGACACCATTATTATATAAAAACTTAACATATTCGTTCGCTAATGGAATAAATTGTGTATTTGAAGAAGGAACATGTTGAATAAAAAATTGTAAATTATATAATACATTTTTAATATACCATTCTTCAAACATACATTGTTTTTTGGTAAAAATAATTTCATACATTCGAACAACACATTTAAAATCTTGTACCTTATCAGCAATTAAAATCATGTAATATGGAACATAAAAATTGAATTTGTCTATAACAGTAAATAATTTTTTGGAAATATCGTCTTCCAAATATCTATTTTCAAAATAGTCCTTTACATTTAAATAGTAATTATATGCTACACGATGCATATTTTCACAACAATAATGAACTAATAAAGGAAATAAACATTCAACTCTATCTGGATCATATGAAAACGCTTTTACTAGATAAAAAAAACTCATCTCTGATTTGTTTAAAAGTGTATAACAATCATAAATATAAAGACAGGATGTATATTTTTCTTGATTCCATTGTTTTTCTTGATTTATAGTAATAATATACCATTTGATGGCTTCTTCAAATTTTCCACAATCTTTATAACTATTTGCACAATAAAATGCATAACGGTGATAAAGTTGATCATTTTTTTTTAGAGCCTCTTTATGAGCTTTTTCAAGAATAAGAGCATCTTTTAAATATTTATCTGGATCTTGATTTCTACTACCAGTTCTTCCAGATACTACAAAATAATCCCCTTCTATAACTGTTGAAGTTGCTCCCGGTTCCTTACAAGCTATAAATTCATGAATAACTGATAAGTATTCAAATTGTTTATAATTATTTATTAGTAATACTCGTGTATAACTAACACTAGCTTGTGATCCAAATTTTAAATGATATTCATCAAATAATACTTGTTCAGGTAATTTAATATCACCAATAATTTCATCATCTGCATCAAATACTAACAATAATTCTGTTTTTTTGTGGGCTCTTTGTAATGCGAGTGTTCTATTATGTCCGAAATTAACCCATTCATCATAATATAATTCTCCTTTAATACCTTTTTTATTAAAAAAATCTGTTATAATTTGTGGAGTATTATCAGTTGATCCAGTATCGCAAATTACCCAATAATCAAAATTAATTTTATTACAAAGTTTTTCTAATGTGTTTAAAATAATATGAGATTCATTTTTAACTATCATGTTTAAACATATGCTTGATTTTTTCTCTTTTATAGTAAATTCCATATAAATAATTATAATATCTGTTTTTAACTATTTATATTTTATTAAGTTTTTCTTTTTATTAAGTTTTTCATTTTTATTAATTATAATAATTGTACTATTTAGATGCTTAGCATTATCATTTATAAATGTGTAAATATAATTGTATTTATCATAACGAAAAAATAAAATAAAAGGATAGTTAATTATATTTTATTTAAATGTAAAATATTTAAGTAATATTTGGGTAATAATTCAAATGTATAAAATACTTAAAATTCAGGTGTATGTTTTTTAAATAGACAGCCTTGAGGGATCAAATTTTTTACATCCGCAGTAACGACCTGAGGATTTTGATGATCACAATTAGTCATCCAAATTTTAACAATACAGAAATTTTTTTTAGGTGAAATGGTAATCCCTGTAACACTATTCACAAATGGTAAATTACTGCTTATTGATTCTCCAACAAGAACAAATGTTAAATCACGCCATACTTCATACACATTTTTATTAGAAACTTTGTAAGAAAAGCAGCCACCATTTCTATTCTTGGGGTCTTCCCACATTGGAGAAATTCCATCTTTCATGACAAATAGCATACAATTTTTTACTAGCCCTTCAGGTAAAGATTCAGTAATAGCAATTGTTTCCTCGACATGCTTAAATTGAATTATTTTCTTGTAACTTTTAAGCGTCCAGTCAGCATCCTGAGGTAAATGAGCCCATAAATTCCACTTATATTTTAGTCTCTGAAATTCAGATGATGAGGAAGTATTACTTGCAGTAGCCATTGTTGAATCAGTATACGAGGGAACCATTATACTTATATTAGTTCAATTTTTTTTAAATTATTTTATTATTAAATGTTATTTTAGTTTTCATATAAATACTTAAGCTATTATGTGGATAATTCTGATAATTCCAATTTAATATAATCATTGATGGAATCATTGGTAGAATCATAAACAGAATCTAATGCATTATCACATTCATTTTGTTCTTCATTTTGTTCTTCATTTTGTTCTTCATTTAGTTCTATAGATTCAGGAATATTTATATTAATTATTTCATAATCATTTTCTTTTATTAATAACTCTTGTTGGTCAGATAATTCTAATATATTAACATTATGATCTATTATTTGTACTTTATAATCAAATTTATTTTTTTCATTTTCAATATCTATATTTAAAATATTTGTTAGGTAATACTGATAAAATTCACTATTTAATTTATTATTTACTATATAATGATTATAAGTATCATTTTGCAATTCAATTGGGTATGTTTGAGTTTTATATGTTAAATCCATAGATATAAATTTTATATTTGAAATTTTATAATTAATATTATCAAAGGTATCAGGAAAATTGTAGTAATGAATTTTGTTAGTACAATTTGTTTTTGTTTGATCTGACAAAATAACAAAATCATAATTATTACATATTTTTAGTTCTTCATTGAATATATTATTTATTTGATTTTTATTATTATCATGTAAAAATATATTTTTAATATTAACTCCTTTTCCATAGATTTCAAAAACTACTTTTGGAGATGGTTCAGAAAAATTTATTAAATTATTATTTTTCATAAAATTATTAATAGCTCCACATAAAATATTAATGAATGGTATAATAAAAACCTTTAATTTATTGTATTTAATTTGTAAATAACTGTAACAATAAATTGCATTATAAGATAAGGTGATAATTTTTGGTTGAAAAATATCTCTTATTTCACGTTTATATTTTTGAAAATCCTGAGGATATAAAGATCTGTATATATCAACAAAAAATAGTATAGCAATTGTAAAATAAAGCAACATGATATATTAATAAATTATATATTTAAATAGTTTTATCATATTACAATAAAATTATTTATATATTATTTAATTTCTTTGAGGATCTGATGACCAAAATGGTACAGTTTTATAATTAGTAGTTGTACCAGTATTAGTATTAGTATTTGTATTAGTATTTGTATTAGTATTATTATTCGTACCAGTATTAGAATTCATCGTAGATGTATAAATTAAATTTCCACTTTGATTTTGAGATGAATTGTTATTGCTATTACATTGAAGATTTAATTTGCCTGTTGCAGGGTCTAACCCAAATACAAATAATAAAATTGCTACTATAACAGACATAAAAATAAATGGGATAAATACAATTATCCAAGAAATAATTCCCATTCCAGCTTGACATAATGAATTTAAAAGTATTGTAATTATAATCATTATAATAACTTTAAAAAATGCAGTATTATATAATCCTTTAAATGTATCAATAATTATTTGTGTTAATGAAAAAGCTACATATATTAATGCGGGAGCACATAGATCAAACATGTTTACTTATATTATATAAAGAAAAGAGTTTAATTAAATATAGGTTCACCGTCTTTGATAATTCCAACTTTTTTACCAATTTCGCCATCTTCGGTTACTTCATATAAAATGCCATTTTCTTCATTAGTTGCAAAATATGTTACATCATCAATTTCAATTTCAAAAACTTCCTCTTCCTCTTCCTCTTCTTCTTCTACTTCTTCTACTACTTCTTCTACTACTTCTTCTTCTTTTTCCTCTTCTTCCTCTTCTTCCTCTTCTTCATCTTCTTCATCAGTTTCTACTTTGTCTAAAGTAGTTATTTTTTCTTCATTGTCTTCCGTTCCTACTTCTTCCTCATCTGATTCATCAGATTCATCAGATTCATCAGATTCATCAGATTCATCAGATTCATCCGATTCATCTGATTCTTCATGTTGTTTTTCTACTTGTTCTACTACTACTATTTCAGATTCAGATTCATCAGATACAGATTCATTAATTTCTACTTCTATTTCTTCTTCTTCTTCTTCTTCTTCTTCTTCTAATTCTTGATCATTTCTGTCAGGAATAGATTCAGAATTTAGATTAGATAATTGTTTTTCTTCTATTTTTAATTTTATATTTTCTTCTTCATCTAATTTACTACTACTTTGTTCTTTAGAAAATCCAGGATAACTAGTAAGTAATTGTTGACCCCTCAATTGTGCACACAAATATTGATTATCTTGCTCTTTATTATTTTTAATATCAAATACTTGTTTTTCTAAATTATCAATTCTCACAATTAAACGTTCAATTATATTACAACATGTTTGATTACTAATAGATACCCTATTAAATTGTAAATTTAAATCTTCTATTTTATTCTGTAACTCTTCAATCTCGGCTTTATTTTTAGAAAATTCTTCATAATGATTTTCTTTTTCTTTTTCTGGTTCCTTTGTATTTTCAACATTAATTTTCATTTTTTGAATTAGCTCAAACATTTGTTCAATCGTAGCTATTTGTATTAATTTTTCAAGATTGTTTATAGTTGTCATTTTTATATAATATTATATAACGCAATTCGTTTAATATGATTTAAAAAATATTTAAGGTATTTATATATGTCGGACGGAATAAGTTTTTTTAGTAATGAGGACTTGGATATTCATGTTAAAAAAGTTATGTCACAAACAAATTATACAGAAGAAGAAGCTAAAGAAAAATTAAAACTATTTAACTGTGATTACATTAAGGTATTAAAAGATTACATGGGTATTCCCGATAAAAAACCTGAAAAATTGAAATCAGTAAATCAAGAAATTTACAAACAAATTAGAACTAAATTGGACATGAATATGAAAGAATACCGAGAGAAAAATCCTATAAATATGGATCAAGTAATTACTAACTTTCAAGAATCTGAAGAACGTGAAAAAAATAAAAAAAAAATAGAAAATTAATAATTTATGATTCACCATAATTTGTATCATAAATTATTCTAGGACAGCTTGGTTAGCAATACCGAATTTTTCATTCAAAATAGAAGATTTGTTTTGTTTTTTCCTTTGCAATCTAGTTTTAATATTATAATTATTAGAAGGTATAATTTTATTATTAAGTATAAAATCATCATTATCTTCATGTAACTCTGGTAATATTCTGGTTAAAGGTTTATCAACAATTAAAAATAATCGTTCATTTCGTAGTAATGATCTATATTCTTGAATAGATAAATTACCATAAAACTTTTCAAGCATATAATAAGGGTTTGGTGCAGGTTTAATATTTTTTTTATAATCATAAATTTTACTATAAATATGATTAAGTAAATGATATCGTTCAAATTTAATTGAGCTATCAATATTTTCGTTCATTAAATGAGCAACCGCACATTCAGGACTGCAAAAACAGCCATAAACATGGTAGGTTCCATTAATGAAATATTTTGGAATATAAATAGGTGGATTATCAAATTCACATGTATCCCAAAAACAGGCAGATCGTTTATTAACAACATTATTTATATGTAAATTATGTTCAAGTTGTTTTAATTTCTTCCAAATCTCTTTACTACTATCTTTACAATAAATATCTTCTTCATCGTAATCATTCTCAAGATTAGCAATTGAAGTAGTTGTTTTATCATTATAATACATATTAATATTATTGATATTCTCATTTCCAATTACATCAAAGGACAAATCATTTTTAGATAAATTATATGACTCAACTAAACAGTTTGCGTTATTAGTATTCAATAAATCCTTCATTGAACATTTTAAATGTAAAATAACATTTGGTTTGTCTTCTTTTTGTGTAGTCATTGATGTTATTTGTTGTATAATTTTTCCACCTTTAGGTTTTCTACCTCTTTTTTTTATAGGTGGTTTTTGTTCATCCATTATAGAACCAGGTATAATGATAATATTATTTTCATTATTTTCATTATTTTCATTATTTTCATTATTTTCATTATTTTCATTATTTTTATTATTTTTATTATTTTCATTTAATGATTCAGTTGAATTATCATTTAATACCTTTTTAAATA